>Ga0116226_10002319_pt1 | contig 16542 bp, 15 predicted proteins | sample S1TSphfallax_FD_89692 | JGI IMG/M metagenome (GOLD analysis project Ga0116226, IMG submission 89692) | Host-associated microbial communities from peat moss isolated from Minnesota, USA - S1T2_Fa - Sphagnum fallax MG | ecosystem: Host-associated > Plants > Peat moss > Unclassified | place: USA... | reverse complement strand
GGCGTACCCCAGGTGGAGGTGACCTTCGACATCGACGCCAACGGTATCGTCAACGTCTCGGCCAAGGACAAGGCCACCAACAAGGAGCAATCCATCCGCATCCAAGCCAATGGCGGCCTGTCGGACGACGACATCCAGCGCATGGTGCGGGAGGCGGAATCCAACGCGGCCGAGGACAAGAAGCGCAAGGAATTGGTTGAAGCTCGAAACCACGCCGACGCTTTGATCCATCAGACCGAGAAGTCGGTGGCGGAGTTTGGCGACAAGGTTTCGCCGGAAGAAAAATCCGCCATCGAAACCGCTCTGGCCGATCTGAAGGCCGCCAAGGATGGCGACGACGGCGAGGCGATCGCCGCAAAGACACAGACCCTGATGCAGGCCTCCATGAAGCTGGGCGAAGCCATGTACAAGGCCCAGGCCGCCGGCGCTGCGGGCGGCGCTGACCCGGATCATGAGGGCGTGGTCGATGCGGAATTCGAAGAAGTCGGCGACCAGCACAAGTCCGCCTGATCTGAAACGTCAGAACGCCTCGCCTGATTTTTAGGCGGGGCGTTCGCCCCTTTATGAGCTTGGCGCTGGGTCTTCGGGTCGCACTTGCCGACGGGGACGATCAACGCCACGTCTTATGGAGCAGTTGAGAGGTCACACGCGGTATGGCGCGCGACTATTACGAAATCCTGGGCGTCGGGCGTACCTGCACCGAGGCCGAACTGAAGTCCGCCTTTCGCAAGGCGGCGATGCAGCACCATCCGGATCGCAATCCCGGCGATCCCGGCGCTGAGGTTCGATTCAAAGAATGCAATGAGGCGTATTCGGTTCTCTCCGATGCGCAAAAACGTGCGGCCTATGACCGATTTGGCCATGCGGGCGTAAACGGCATGGGCGGCGGTGGGGGCGGCGGTCCCGGCGGCGCCGGCTTTCAGGATATGGGCGACATCTTCTCAGAAGTGTTCGGCCAAGCCTTCGGCGAGATGTTTAATGCCGGCGGGCGGCGCTCGTCCGGTCCCGCGCGGGGGCAGGATCTGCGCTATGACGTGGAAATCACGCTGGAGCAGGCCTTCGCCGGCGATGAGATCGAGGTGCGCTACCCCACCGTCATGACCTGTGAGGTCTGCGACGGCTCCGGCGCCAAGCCCGGCACCCAGCCCACCACCTGCCCCACCTGCGGCGGCCAGGGGCGAGTGCGGGCGACGCAAGGCTTCTTCTCCGTGGAGCGCACCTGCCCCCGCTGCGGCGGTCAGGGACGGGTCGTGGCCGATCCATGCCGCGCCTGCCACGGCGCAGGCCAGGTGCGCCAGGAGCGGACCCTGAAGGTGCGCATACCGCCCGGCGTCGATGATGGCGCGCGCATCCGTCTGGCGGGCGAGGGCGACGCCGGCGCGCGGGGTGGACCGCGGGGCGATCTTTACCTCTTCGTCGCTCTGAAGGCGCATGAGCTTTTCGAGCGCGACGGCCTTGACCTTCTCTGCACTGTACCCGTGCCCATGGTCATAGCGGCGCTGGGCGGGGAAATTGACGCCCCCTGCCTGAACGCTGGCCCGACGCCCTGCGAGGGAGATTGCAAGGTCAAGGTCAAGGTGCCCGAGGGCGCCCAGACCGGCAAGACCGTGCGTCTGAAGGGACGCGGCATGCCTTCCCTGCGTGGGCGCGAGCATGGCGATCTGGTGGTGGAACTTTATGTCGAGACCCCGACCAACCTCACGGCGCGGCAGCGGGAACTGATGCGCGAGTTGTCGGAAACCTGCACCGGCGCCCACGCCGCCGCCCATCATCCGCGCCATGCGGGCTTCTTCTCCAAGGCCCGGAAGTTCTGGGATGGGCTGACCGGGGCGGAAGAAAGCCATGTCTAACTCCTCGGGCTACTAGAAAACTGCGCGCCTTTGTCGAGGCTGTCGGCGTGGCGGATGAGCTCGCTCATGCGACTTAATAGGACAAGCGCGTCATCTCGCGCTAATACGCGTGTTCTTAATCCGCGCCCTTCAGCGAAGTCATGTCTCACAGCCCTCTTAAAATCGCCGTCGCCGGTTCAGCCGGGCGTATGGGCAAGGCGGTGATCGCCGCCGCCGAGGCGCGGTCCGGCGTCCTGGCGACGCTCGCTTTTGACCGACCCGGCCCCGCCGCCGCCGCCCTGGCGGGCGTGGACGTCGTGATTGATTTCACCGTACCGCAGGCTTCTCTCGCCCTCGTCAAGCTCTGCGCAGACCAGGGCGGACCGGCCCTGGTGCTCGGCACAACGGGGTTTGCGCCGGAAGATGAGTCGGCGCTGGAGGCGGCGGCGGCCAAGATCCCCATTGTGCGCTCCGGCAATTTCTCGTTGGGCGTCAATATGCTGCTGGGCCTGGTGCGCCAAGCGGCCAAGGCGCTCCCGGCAAGCGACTATGATATCGAGATCACTGAGGCGCATCATCGACGCAAGATCGACGCCCCCTCCGGCACCGCCCTCATGCTGGGCGCGGCTGCGGCCTCAGGGCGGGGCGTAGAGGTTGAAGCCGTCGCAATCCGGAGCCGTGACGGCATAACAGGACCGAGGCCTGATGGTGGGATCGGCTTTTCCGTCCTACGGGGCGGCGGCATAGTGGGTGAGCACAGTGTGGTTTTCGCTGCTGAAGATGAGATACTCACCCTTTCCCACTCCGCCCGAGACCGAAGCCTGTTCGCGCGGGGCGCCGTGGAGGCGGCGGTGTGGGTCGCCATGCGACCGCCTGGTTTGTACGATATGCAGGATGTTCTGGGGTTCTCGGCCAAGGCCTGACCGCCCCCGCCCGTTCGAGGCCCGCCACGCCCATGCTCAAACGCCGCCGCCTCATCGCCTTCGCCGGTCTGATCCTCTGGACCCTCGCTTCCAGCGTCCAGGCCCAGCCCGTGACGGCGAACAAGGGCGCCTCTCTGCCGTCTGCGCCCGTGGCGGCCCCCCCCCTGCAAGGCTGCACCCCTAGCGCGGCCGAACATGACCACATGATTTATCTGGATGTGGCCAAATTTGACCGGTCCGACGACGGCTGGCGAACCTATGAGACAGCCCATTGCTATAGTGAGGCGGGGAGCCTGATCCGCGACTTTCTCGCGAGCCATTCGGCCCTCAAGCCCGACGATAAGGCCCTGTTGCACTTTCACGCCGGTCAGATGCTGGCCGACGCCAACCGCATGGACGACGCCATAAACGAAATGGCTGAGGTCTTGGGGATCGATCCTGAGCGCCCAGCGCCGGACCCGGCCTGGACGCTTTATGTCAAGGGCTCTATCGCCTTCCTGCGGCAGGACCGTCCGCTGCTCGACCAGGCGGCCAAGGATCTGGACGCCCAGGCCGCCAAGGAGTCAGGGGCCATTCAGGCCGGCGACCGGCTCAATCTGAACGCGCTGCATGGCCTGCAAAAGTGCTTCGGCCGCGGCTATGCCTATGCCTACGGTTCGCCCGACTGTCGCGATTTCGATGAGGCCGCCAAGCTGAACCAGGTGTTGGACGCAGCGAGTTGAAGGTTCAGCGCCCGGTAGAGCCGAAACCGCCGTGGCCGCGAGCGCTGTCCTCAAGAACCTCCACCTGTACCAGAGTCGCGGCGGCGTAGGCAGCGAACACCATCTGGGCGATGCGTTCGCCTCGGCGGATTATGAAATCGTTCTGGCCATGATTGATCAGGATCACCGCCAGTTCGCCCCGATAATCGCTGTCCACCGTGCCTGGAGAATTGAGACAGGTGATCCCGTGCTTGAGGGCGAGGCCGGAGCGGGGGCGCACCTGGCACGCATAGCCCTCCGGCACGGCGATCTTCAGTCCCGTGGGCACAAGGCGTCGTTCGCCGGGTTTCAACGTCACCGGCGCATCTGCAGGGATGGCGGCGCGCAGGTCCATGCCCGCCGCGCCGGCCGTGGCGTAGGCGGGCAGCTCCAGACCTTCATGATGGGGCAGGGCGACAAGGGGAACCGTCAGACTCACGTCAGGACCTCGGCTATGCGCTGCGACAGACGCGCGGCGATCTCAGCCTTGCTGGCGCGAGTCCATCTTTCCACGCCAGTCTCTTCCACCACCAGAACCTCATTTTCGTCGCCGCCCATGACGCCCGGCGCGGTCACATCATTGGCGATGATCCAGTCGCAGCCCTTGCGCGACAGCTTGGCGCGGGCGTTGGCCTCCACCCGCTCTGTCTCCGCCGCAAAGCCGATGACGAGCTTGGGCCGTATAGGGCCTGGGGCGGAAAGGATCGCTAGGATATCTGGGTTTTCGACAAGCCGGATCGGCGTCGGCGCCTCGCCGGTCTTCTTGATCTTGTGGTCTGCGACCACCTCGGGCCGCCAGTCCGCCACTGCGGCCACAAGCACCGCGACGTCCGCCGGCAAGACGGCCTCGCAAGCGGCCAGCATCTGGCGCGCCGTCTCCACCTCCACCCGCTGAACCCCCATGGGCGCCGCCAGGGCGGTGGGACCTGACACCAGGGTCACCTCCGCTCCGAGCCCCGCCAGCGCCTCGGCGATGGCGTAACCCTGGCGGCCGCTGGATCGGTTGGTGAGGGCGCGAACGGGGTCGAGCGGCTCAACAGTCGGCCCGGCCGTGACTAGCGCACGCCGGCCAGCCAGAGGCCCCGGCGTCGCGCCGACCTGTAAGGCCCGGAAGATGGCGGCGGCGATTTCCGTCGGTTCCGCCATACGGCCGGGGCCAAATTCGCCGCAGGCCATGGTCCCCTCGTCCGGACCGACAAACCCGATCCCATCGCTGCGCAGGGTGGCGAGATTGCGCTGGGTCGCTGCATGGGTCCACATGCGCACATTCATGGCCGGGGCCATTAGGACTGGGGTATCGGTGGCCAGAAGCGTGGTGGAGGCCAGATCATCGGCCAGACCGTGGGCCGCCCTGGCCATCAGATCGGCCGTAGCCGGGGCGACCACGATCAGGTCGGCCGAGCGCGATAATTCGATGTGGCCCATCTCCGCCTCGTCCGTTAGGGACCACAGGTCCTGATAGACCTTGTCTTCGCTGAGCGCGGACAGCGAAAGCGGCGTGACGAACTGGGCGCCGGCCTTGGTGAGGATCACCCGCACGGCGATATCGGCCTTGCGTAGCAGCCGGATCAGCTCCAGCGCCTTGTAGGCGGCGATTCCGCCGCCGACGATCAGAAGTACACGCTTGGTCGCCACCCGATGATCCTCGCCTCTATCCGGTTCTATTAGCGGTTTCTGAACGCTGCGTCAGCTTTTGGCCGTCCAACGCGCCGTCTCGTCTTCGATCAGAGGGCGACGCCACTGAAAATACGCGCTAAGGTTATTCCGTAGTTAGATCAATCTGGGGGTGTTGATGTCTAGACATTGGGTGCGGCCGGCGGCTCTGGCCGCCTTGGCGGCTATGCTGGCCTTGGGGGGATGCAATCGGAATGACGCAAGGTCCGCCAGATCCGGCGGTGGAGGGGCGGAGTCTGCCTCCGCTGCGTCCGGCGCCGCCGCGTCCGGCGTGGGGAGCGAGCCGCGTTATGGCGAGGATCGCGGCGTGCGGCGCGGGGGTTATGATCGCACCGATCCGGCGAGACCCGCCCCGCCCTTGTTCCATGGCGAACCGATGTGGAGCGATAGTCGCAAATACACCGCAGAGGAAAACGCGACCTATCACTTTCAGCGCGCCGGCGCCGACCTCGGGGCCAAGACCCTGGATGAGTTCCTGACCAAGGTCCATCAGTTCGTGAACCACACGCCGGCGGGGGTTGAAGTGATCAAGCGCGCCAATGGCGATCGCCTGCTCTACGATCCAAAAGCCAACCTGTTCGCCGTGGTGCGCGCGGACGGCGCGCCGCGGACCATCTTCAAGCCGGACGACGGCGCCGCCTATTGGGACGCGCAGAAGCAAAGGGAAGCCGCCAGGACCAATGGCCAGTCAGATGGGGGCTATTCCGGCGAACGCCGGTCGCGCCGATCAGACGCCTACGGCGCGTCCGACTCTCGGTCGTCGACGGGCAGTCAGGGGCAGGATTGAGCGTAATCTGCCCATTTCTTGACCGGACCGCCTAGAGAGTCGCCAACCGAGGAAAACTGCAAACGGTTATGTGATTTGTCCATCGACCGGCTCAAGCCAAGTAAGTAGTTATACGTCACGCCTTCGGGCGTTTCCTCCCTATGAACTTGGCCGCGCTAATCCCGCGGCCATTTTTTTGCCCGCTCACCCCGCAGGCGGCGGCAAATCTTGGGGCAGGGGAATAAACTCATAATGATCAGCGGGCGGAAGGGGCATGCGGCCAGCGGCCCAGTCGGCCTTGGCCTCTTCGATCCTGGCCTTTGAGGAAGACACCAAATTCCACCAGATATAGCGCTTGCCGACCGGCTCTCCCCCCAAGACCATGACGGTGGACGCTTGCAGCGCCGTCACCGTCGGCCGCGCATTCGGTCTGAACACGGCCATCTGGCCGGCATGGAGAATCTGCCCCTCGATCTCGACGCCGCCCTTGACGACGAAAACGGCGTTTTCCGAAAAGCCTACGGGCGGAGCCGCCTTCACGCCTGGCTGAAGCGCCCAGTGGATGTAATAGAGCGGGGAATACACCTTTGGTCCGGCCTGGGCGCCATAGGCTGATCCGGCGATCAGCCGGGCCCAGAGGCCTTGGAATTCATAGGTCGGCAAATCATCCCCCCCGTGGTGAGTGAAGTCGGGCAGGGTCTCCTCTGCCTCCGTCGGTAGGGCTATCCAGGCCTGCAGACCGTGCAGGGTTCCGCCTGCGGCGCGCACGGCGGCGTCCGTCCGCTCCGAATGCACAATGCCCCGCCCGGCCGTCATCCAGTTCACTTCGCCCGGTAGGATCGGCTGGGTGAACCCCAGACTGTCATGATGAAGGATCGACCCTTCCAACAGGTAGGTCAGCGTCGATAGGCCGATATGCGGATGGGGTCTGACATCTATGCCATGAGCGCCGGGGGCGAACATGGCAGGCCCCATATGATCCAGAAAGATGAACGGCCCGACCATGCGATGACCGGCATAGGGCAGGATGCGCCCCACCTCGAACCCGCCCAGATCTTTGCGTCGCTCGTCGATCACCAGGTCGATCATGGGCTTCTCCGAAAATTACGCTTCCACATCGTTCAGGTGCGGGGCCACCAGGCCCAAGGGAACGGTGGTGGAGTTCTTGACGCTGCGGATGACGATCCGGCTTTCCACGTCTGAGACGAGGCCAAGCGAGAGCAGCTTGTCGCGCAGGAAGTCGTCGAAGGCGTGCATATCGCGCGTAATGATTCTGAGCACATAGTCCATGCCCCCGGTTACGGTCGCGCACTGGGTGACCTCCGGCAGGTTGGAAATCGCCTGCTCAAACGCTTCCAGATTTTCCTTGGTGGGGAGGGAGAGCTTCACCTCCGCATAGACCTCGAACGCCAGTCCGAGCTGTTCACGGTCCAACAGGGTCACGCGCCGGCGAATGACCCCCACATCCTCCAGCCGCTTGATCCTGCGCCAGCAGGGCGAGGACGACAGGCCCACGCGCTCGGCGATGTCTGCGACCGACAGCGCGGCGTCGTGCTGGATCAGATCCAGAATTCGGGCGTCCACCGCATCAAGAATTTCAACCAAGTCGTTTTTCCTCAAACGGCCCAAACTGGGGGCGAACCTTGCGGCGAACGCCGCCGAATCCGCCTGCCATCGGCAAATTTATCCATGGCGCGCATATTGCAGCCCTCGCCTCGAAAGGCCAGAGACCAAACGCACGACCCTTATCTCTAAGCATTAGACTAGACCCATGTCTTTTTTTGGGGCTCAAACCTTGGCGGGGCTAGGCTAAAGACAGGCGCATGACGACAAGCTTTGATTTCGATGCGGTTGTGGTAGGGGCGGGGGCTGTGGGCCTGGCCTGCGGCTATGCACTGGCCCAGCGCGGCCTGAGTGTTGTGGTGCTGGAAGGGGAGCGCGGCATAGGCTCCGGCGTGTCCTCGCGAAATTCCGAGGTGATCCATGCCGGGCTCTACTATCCCACCGGGTCTTTGAAGGCGCGGCTGTGTGTGGAGGGGCGGCGCAGGCTCTACACCTTCCTCGATGATCATCATGTGCCTTACGACCGTTGCGGCAAGCTCGTGGTGGCCACTGAGCCGGCGGAAATCGTCCGTCTGGAGGCCATAGCTGAGCAGGGGCGCATCAATGATGTCGAGGGGATACGCCTGATCGATCAGGCGGAGGCGCTGGCCATGGAGCCGGCCCTGAACGCCGTCGCCGCCCTCTGGTCGCCGGAGAGCGGGATATTTGACAGCCACGGCTATATGCTGGCCCTGCAGGGCGAGATTGAAGATCGGGGCGGGGCGGTCGCGCTGGGCGCGCCGTTCGAGGGGGCCGAGCCTCTGGCGGGCGGCGGCTATACGGTCCGCACTGGCGGCGATGATCCGGCCGTCTTGACGACGGGCCGGTTGGTTACGGCGCCTGGCCTCTCTGCGCAGACGGTGGCGGCGGGTATCGAAGGCTATCCTGCGGCGCGTATTCCGAAGGGCTATTACGGCAAGGGGCACTATTTCGCCCTGACCGGCCCGGCGCCGTTCGCCCGTCTGGTCTATCCCCCGCCGATTCCCGGCGCGCTCGGCACTCACTATCGCCGCGACCTGGGGGGCCAGGCCCGATTCGGCCCGGACCTGGAGTTTGTCGACGAGCTGGACTATCAGGTCGATGCCAGCCGTGCGGATAGCTTTTACGCCTATGTGCGCCGCTTTTGGCCCGGCCTGCCCGACGGCGCTCTGGTTCCCGATTATGCCGGCATTCGTCCCAAGCTCCATGGCCCCGGTCAGCCTCAGCCCGATTTCATGATCGACGGCCCGTCAGATCATGGCCTGGACGGGTTGGTGGTTCTGTTCGGTATTGAAAGCCCCGGCCTCACGTCTTCCTTGGCGGTCGGCGAGGCGGTGACGGCTAAGCTCGGCTTCCAATAGGCGCTACAATCATCAGTTTAGAGCACGTCGGGCGGCGGAACCGGCATCCACTTCCGCCCGACGCGCTCAGCCCGGCAAGCGCATGACGGCGCGCAGGCCGCCCATCGGGCTGCGGTCCAGGGTCACATCGCCGCCATGGCCGCGCGCCACGTCGCGGGCGATGGCCAAGCCCAGACCCACGCCCTTCACGTTCTGATTGCGCGCTTCGTCCAGCCGGGCGAAGGGGCGAAACGCCTCCTCATACTGCTCCGGCGGTATTCCGGGGCCGTCGTCGTCGATGCAGATCTCCAGTCCGCCATGGCGACCGGCCTTGGCCGCCACTTCCACATGCTCCCCGTGGGCGGCGGCGTTCATGACCAGGTTGGAGAGGGCGCGCTTCAAGGCGTTGGGCCGCACAGCCGCTTCCAACAAGGGATCGGCGGCTACCGCCACGAGGGCGCCGGCGCGCACCGCCCCTTCGCTCACCTCGTCGATCAGGCGGCGTACGGCCACCTGCTCCACCAACTCGCCGCCCTCGCCGCGCGCAAAGGCGAGGTATTCGTCGATCATGTGCTCCATATCCAACAGGTCTCGCTTCATGGCCTCAATCTGCGGGCCGGGCGGGGCCAGCGCCGCCTCCAGCCTCAGCCGGGTCAGGGGCGTGCGCAGGTCGTGACTAACGGAGGCCAGCAGGGCCGTACGCTGATCGATATGGCGCTGGATTCGCTCCTTCATGTCGATGAAGGCGTGGGCCGCTTGACGCACCTCGGCCGCGCCGTGGGGCTTGAAGCGTGGCAGATCCACCCCCTTGCCGAACGCCTCCGCCGCCTCGGCCAACCGTTCGATGGAGCGCACCTGATTGCGGATAAAGACAATGGCCACGGCGGTTAACAGCAGGGTGGCGCCCGCTAACAGGCCGATGAACAGATGCCCGTGGGCGGCGAAGGCGCGGTCCCTGGGCGCAATTATCCTCAGCACCCCCTCGCGCACCTTCACACGGATATCGACATAGGCTGGATAGCGCTCCGTATCGACCCAGACCGGCTGGGCCAATACATCCTCTAGCGCTTCACGCAAGTTGACGCCGTGATCGGGTATCAGCGGCCGCCGATGCGGCGGCGGCAGGCTTTCTCCCGGCTGCAGGGCTAGCGATAGGGATTGCAGACGCTCCGCCCGCTGTATGATCCTGTCGAGGTTCGCCGACGTGGGATTAGCCTCCAGCGCCTCCACATCCGCCGCGACATCCCCCGCCAGGCCGCCCGAGAGCTGGGCCGTGACCGTGACGAGATGCGCCTCGTAAAACCCCCACACCACCGCGCCCTGCATCAGGGCGATCGGCATGACGATGATGAGCAGCGAGCGGCCAAATAGGGACCTGGGCAGCCACTTTTTCATCAGGCGGGGCCACAGGCGACGCAGAAAAATGCGCAGGTTCATGGCGCGGCCTAGAGGTCCGGGGTCAGCATATAGCCTACACCTCGCACAGTCTGCAGATAGCGGGGCTGTTGCGGATCGGGCTCGATCTTGCGGCGCAGGCGCGTGACCTGCACATCCACCGCCCGACCGACGCCGTCCGCGGCTTCGTCCGCCAGGTCGAACCGATCAATGGGCATGTGGGCGCTGTGGGCCAGCCGCTTCAGTAGCCTCGCCTCGCCTTCCGTCAGGCGGACCGGCGTTTCGCCGTCCAGAAGCTGGCCACGTTCCAGATCGAAGATGTAGCCGCCCAGCGACAGGCGTGTGGAGCTGGCGCGGGTCCCCATCCGGCGCAGGATCGCCTCTATGCGAAGGACCAGCTCCTGGGGGTCGAAGGGCTTGCCCAGATAGTCGTCGGCGCCCAGCGTCAAACCCTCGATCCGATCGCCGGCCAGGCCTCGGGCAGTGAGGATTAGGATGGGCGTTGCGTTGCGGGTTCGTACCCATCGGGTGAAGGAAAACCCGTCTTCGCCCGGCATCATGACATCGACCACCAGCAGGTCGAAGGCAAGGCTCTCCAAAAGCTTCCGTGCGGCGGCGGCGTCCCTCGCCGTGGTGACGCGAAATCCGGCGCGGCTTAGATATTCTTTTAAGAGACCGCGCAGCCGGTCGTCGTCGTCGATGACCAGGAGGTGGCGACCTGCGGCGGGCGGCTGGCTCATACCCCTAGCTTCCCCAGAATTGCGGTTGCTGCAAGTTGCGACTAGTCCTTGGCCGGTGGGGAGAGCTGACGGGCCGCCGCTAAGGCGTATTGGCCGCCCGTCCACAAGGTGAGCGCCGCCGCCAGCCACATCAGGCCGTCTGCAACCATAACCACCTGCGGAACGACCGGCCCCAGTAACTCGCCGCTGAGCGCGATGAGCTGCACGGCGGTCTTCCACTTGGCCAGCCGCGTCACCGGAAATCGAAGCCCCCGGCCTGCCCCCGCCTCGCGAAGGCCCGACACAAACAGCTCGCGGGCGAGGATCAGAAAACCCGGCGCGGCGACGCTAAGACGCGGCGTAAGCCAGACCAGTCCCAATATGGCGGCCAGCACGGCGATCTTGTCCGCGATGGGGTCAAGAATTGCGCCCCAGGCGGATTGCGCCTTAAGCCGTCGCGCCAGCCAACCGTCGAAAAAGTCGGTGATGGCGGCGATGACGAAACCGGCGAATCCTAGATCGATCAGAAGGCCCGCCGCCTTTGCGCCGCCGGGCGTGCGCGCCGCCGCGACCAACAGGGCGAAGACCAGGGCGCCCAGGCCGATGCGCGCGCCGGTAAGGATGTTTGGAAGTCGGGTCATTACGCTCACGTCGATCCAAGCCAGTCGTCGCGCCGGAACGCCGCGCGATCAGCCTGTGGTGGTCGAACTCAACAGATTGAGCAAGGAGGAGCTTTGCAAGGTCGAAAAGACCGACGCCGAAGCCTGCAGCGCATTCTGGGCCAGGGTGAGGTTGGTGCTGACCTGACCCTCGTCCACGTCGGTGATGTTGCTGGTCACGCCAGTCAGCGCCGTCTGCTGGTTTTGCAGGTCGGTGATGGTGTTGGTCACTTGGCTCTGGATGGTCCCGTTCTCGCCGGCTAGATTGTTGGCGCTGGTGACGGCGGATTGAAAGCTGCTTTGAACGCTCTGCAGGAACGACGCCTGACTGGTGGTGAGCGGAGATGAGAAGCTGCCGTTCGTGTTGATATAGGTCTGTACGGATTTAAGGGCGGTGGCCAGAGGCGTCCCCACGCTGTTGGCCAAAAAGCCTGTCGTGGCGACGGTGTTGTCATTCAGACGGCTGGTGGGTGCGGTGGAGCCGTTGTTGAATAGGCTGGCTGGCGCCCCGGTCTGGGTCAGGTCGGACAATTCGCTCCCGCTGAACGGCGCGGTGTCTGTGAGGTCGCCGGCGAAGATGTATTGACCGTTGACGGTCGTGTTCAAGGCGGTGTTCAGACTGCTTAACGCCCCCTGAAGCGCCGTGGTCAGGCCCGAAGAATCATTGTTGGCGATAGCTGTGCTGATGGCTGTAGACGCGGTCTGCGCCGCGGTGGCGACGCTCTGCAGGGCGTTGTCCTGGACCGATAGCTTTGAGGACAGGGCGGTATTGTTGGCGATATAGGCGGAGGTCTTGTTCTGCAGGCTGTTGGTGGCGACAAGCTGTTCGGCGTTGGCGCCATAGCCTTGCAGGTCGTTGGCGATCACGCCGCTGCCGGCTTGGGTGCTGGCGGTCACTTCCTGCTGCTGCGCATTCTGAATGTTGATCAGAACCGATTGGAACATGCCAGCGGTGGAGACGGGGTCCATAGTTTAGTCCCTAGCTTCCGGTCATGGTCAGTAATGTATTGAACAGGTCTGAGCTGGCCTGGATCAGGCGGGCGGAGGCGTTATAGGCCTGTTGATAGGTGGTGAGCGACACCAGTTCGCTGTCAAGATTAACCCCCTCCGCCCCGCTTAGGCGCGACTGGGCCTCCGTCGCGAGCGACGTGGCCGTACTGGCTGCACTGGAGGCTTCAGATGAGGTGTTGGCGATGGAGCCCGCCACTTGGGCGGCGTAGTCGCTCAGCGTGGTCGTGGTGGCCGAAAGGCCGCCGGCGGCGCTGAAACTCAACGAGGTGTCGCCCGCCTGGCTCAAGGCGTCAGCGCCGGAGGTGTCCCCCGGCGCCAGCACCGTCGTGTTCACGCCGGTGCTGAGCGTCGCGGTCGCCGTCTGTAAAAGGCTCGGATTATCGGCGATGTCGCTGCGGACGGAATAGCTGTTGCTGGCCGAAATCTGTTGCGCGGCGCCCAGCCCGAACAGGGTCGATAGCGAGGTCTGGGTGGCGGTATTGCCGGTGTCGTCGCTGGCCACGGCCAAGTTCACGCCCGATCCCGAATTGGCGGTGAAGCTGAGCTGGCCCGTGCTGCTGAGGCTGAACGCCCCATAGGCGCCCACGCCGGTCGACGAGCTGTTCAGGGCCGACAGCAGGTCCGCCATGGTCGAGCCTGAGGGTGTAGTCACCGTAATCGTGTTCAGGGGCTGGCCGCTCGCGCTGGTGAGGGCGAAGCTGATCGTCTGTCCGGCCGGAAAACCGCTCTGGGACGAGGCGGTCAGGCCGGTGTTCGTGTTCGTGACCGTATTCGACTGAATGAGATTGTTCAGCCCAAAAAAGGTCGAGAAGGTCTGTCCAGCCTTGGCGGTCGGGCTTGAGGCGCTGTCGGCGATAGCGACGCCGTTCGTTCCGGTCGCGCTGATCGACAGGGCGCCGTCGGAAAAGCTGGCGTTGGCGCTGGACCCCAAGGCGCTGTTCAGGCTGGACAGGAAACTATTCCCATCGGTGAAGCTGTAGGTATTGGTCCCGTCGGTGACGGAGCCGCCGCCGTCGCCGTTAGAGTCGAACGTGATGGTCGCCTGATTTTGCAGGAGGCCCGAGCTGTTCACGACGCCCACCGTGGTCTGTCCGGTAAAGCCCGTCAGGTCCGCGTCAAGGCTCTGGCCCGTCTTCGCGCCACTGAGGCTGGTTGGGGCAGGCACAGAGGAATAGCTGTTGGCGACCGCATTCAATTGCGATGTGGCCTGGTTGACCAACTGGGCCACCTGGCTCGCCACGCCGGGAATCTGGACATTGCGCACGTTCAGAAGGCCGCCTAACTGCCCCGATGAAATCTGCGCCGTCGTAGAGATTTTCGACTCAGCCGGCGTGACCGAGATCGACCCCACGCCCCCTGTCACCGAGTAGCTGAGGGTCGCCGAAGACACACCGTTGGCCAGCAGAGTCCCGTCGCTGCCGCGTATGGTGACGACGCCATTGCTCCCCGTGGTCACATTCACGCCGACCAGGGTGGAAAGCTGGTTGATCAGGCTGGCTTGCTGATTTTGTGCGCTCGTCGGGTCCTGACCCGCCACCGACGTCTGGGAGATGGTCGAATTCAGACTCGCGATTTGGGAGAGGAGCTGGTTGGCTGTGGAGACATCCGTGCTGATCTGCTGATCGGACTGGGTGGTCAGGGTCTTCAGCCCGCTTTGCACCGTCTGGGCGTTGGACAGAAAGGTGGAGACCTGATTGACGGCCGCCAGTTCCGAACTGCTCGATGGGTTGGCGGCTACGGTGGTCAGGCTGGAGAATACGGTGTCCAGCGAATTGAAAAACGAATTAGTCGCGGTCGATCCTGATGAGGAGCCGGTGGGAGTCGGGTCGCCCAAGAGGGTCTGGGCTTGAGACAGCAGGCTTGCGGTGATGGAGGCCTGAGCCGCTGTGGACTGGGCGGCGTAGTTCGTCTGCTCAAGATAGGAGTTGGTGGCGCGGGTGATGCTGGTGGTGGTGACGCCGTCGCCGATGCCGTTGCCAGTGACGGAGGCCTGATTGGCCACTTCGGTGACATAGCCGGCGGTATTAACATTGGCGATATTGTTGGAAACGACGTTCAGGCCGGTCTGCGCGACCTGCAGACCGCTGGTGGCGATATTGATAATGTCGCTGAGCGTGGCCATGCCTAGCGCGCCTCAGCTAGGTCGATTTCGCCTGGCGCACGGCAGAATTTGCCGGGCGCGCAGGGCCGGACCCGCGCCGCGGGGCGACGCAAGCGTTTAAAGCGGCTGGGTTTCCTCAAAAGACGCGTCATCACGCGTTGGGATGGGCAAGACTGGCGCCAGAGTTTCCATGCGTCAGTCTCAGGACGATCTTTATGACATTAGCCCATGTTCCAGCATATGCCATGACCCGGCTATGACCGTCTATCGTCATGTCAAACTGTTCAAGAACGGGCGCAGCCAAGCCGTCCGCATCCCGCGGGAATTTGAGCTGCCCGGCAAGGATGCGATCATGCGCCGCGACGGCGACAAGCTGATTATAGAGGCTGCGCCGCCACACTCTCTGCTCACCCTTCTGGCTGAGCTAAGCCCGATTAAGGATGAGTTCCCTAAGATCGACGATCCTTTGCCTGAGCCTATCAATTTTTGACGCATTTTCTGCTCGACACCAACATTCTCTCCGACATCGTTCGTAACCCTCAAGGGCTCGTGGCGGTGCGAATTTCGAAGGTCGGCGAATACTCGCAGTGATCGACATCCAGCCGTTTAAGGCGCCCGCCGACGCCGCTTATGCAAAGCTCCGCGCCGAATTAGAAACTGTGGGCGCGCCCATAGGCGGAAACGACATGCTGATCGCCGCCCACGCGCTGGCTATCGACTGCGCAGTGGTGACAGACAATGAGCGGGAGTGTTCCAGGATTGCAGGCCTAAGGGTCGAGAACTGGCTGCGGTGAGCGCTTTATGTAGACCGCCCATGATAACGCCCACCTACACCCCCCGTTAACCACAACCATGAAATCCTGCGCCTCTCCGATTGAGGCTCTTCCATGCCCGCGCCTGTTCTAAAGCTCGCCACGCCGTCCATCGCGCCAGCCGGTCGCGACTTCCGCCATCCTTTCGCCGATCTGGACGGCAAGGTGGTGATGATTACCGGGGGGACGGGCTCCTTCGGGCGGGCCTTCGTGGCGGAGGTGTGTCGGCTGTTCAAGCCGCGCAAGCTGATCATCTTCAGCCGTGATGAACTGAAGCAGTATGAGATGGCCCAGGCCTTTCCGGTCGAGCGCTGGCCCTTCATGCGCTATTTCATCGGCGATGTGCGCGACGCCGAACGGCTGCGCATGGCCATGCGTGGGGTGGATTACGTGATCCACGCCGCTGCGCTGAAGCATGTGCCTATCGCTGAATATAATCCGTTCGAGTGCATCAAGACCAATGTGATGGGGGCGGAGAATGTGGTGAACGCCGCCATAGCCGCGAACGTCACGCGCGTCGTGGCGCTGTCAACCGACAAGGCGGCCAATCCGATCAATCTCTACGGCGCCTCCAAGCTAGCGTCGGACAAGATCTTCGTCGCCGCCCAAGCCATGGCGGGGGAGGCGGGCCCGCGCTTTTCCGTGGTGCGGTATGGCAATGTGGTAGGGTCCCGCGGGTCGGTGGCGCCCTTCTTCCAGAAGCTGGTGGAGGAGGGGGCGACGGAGCTGCCTATCACCGATGAGCGGATGACCCGGTTCTGGATCACGCTGAGCCAGGGCGTGAACTTTGTCCTGTCGAGCTTAGAATTGATGTCCGGCGGCGAAATCTTCGTACCCAAAATCCCCTCCATGCTGACGACGGAGCTGGCCAGGGCCATCGCGCCTGACCTGCCGCACAAGATCGTCGGCATCCGACCTGGCGAAAAGCTGCACGAGATCATGGTGCCGGAGGATGACGCCCGGTCTACTGTGGAGCTGGAGGATCGCTATGT
>Ga0116226_10002318_pt1 | contig 16542 bp, 15 predicted proteins | sample S1TSphfallax_FD_89692 | JGI IMG/M metagenome (GOLD analysis project Ga0116226, IMG submission 89692) | Host-associated microbial communities from peat moss isolated from Minnesota, USA - S1T2_Fa - Sphagnum fallax MG | ecosystem: Host-associated > Plants > Peat moss > Unclassified | place: USA... | reverse complement strand
GCACCACACACCCCAACCCCACCTCGGAGATAGCCCCCCATGCCGGACCGCCCACCCGTCCAAACCCAACGCATCCCCGTCCACGGGTCCGAAGTCGTCATCTACACCTTCGGCACCGGCCCCGAGACCCTCTCCTGCCTGAACGGCGGCCCCGGCCTGCCCTGCGACTATGTCCGCGACGCCCATTCCCGCCTGGCCGACAGCGGCTACCGCGTCGTCGCCTTCGACCAGCTCGGCTGCGGCCAATCCGACCGCCCCACCGACCCCGCCCTCTGGACCCTGCAGCGCTATGTCGAGGAAGTGGAAATCGTCCGCCAGACCCTCAACCTCGGCGTGGTCCACCTGCTCGGCCAATCCTGGGGCACCTGGCTCGGCATCGAATACGCACTAACCTACCCGGCCGCCTTCAAAACCATCACCTTGGCCGACGGCGCCGCCAACATCCCGCACCTCGTTACCGAACTCGAACGCCTCCGCGCCGCCTTGGGCGCCGAGACCGTCGCCATGATGCAACGCCACGAGGCCGAGGGCAGCATCGACCACCCCGAATACAAAGGTGCCATCGACATCCTGAACTACCGCCACGTCTGCCGCCTGCAAACCTGGCCCGACGCCGTAAACCGCTCCCTCTCCGACTGGAACATGGGCCCCTACATGGCGATCCAGGGCCCCAACGAATTCTGCTACACCGGCAGCATCAAGGATTGGAACCGCGTGGCCGACCTCCACCGCATCACCCAACCCGCTCTGGTCCTATGCGGCCTCCACGACGAACTAACCCCGGCTTGTTCCCGCCTGATCCACCAGGCCCTACCCAACAGCCGCATCAAAGTCTTCCAAAACAGCTCCCACCTCCCCTTCTGGGAAGAACCCGAACCCTATTTCGAAACCCTGATGGCTTTTCTCCATCAGCACCGCGGCTAGCGGGTAAACCGGCGATTTCGGAAATGCCATTTGACGATTAAATGAGCGTGATGAATAGATTTATGAAAAAATTGCGTTGATTTTTGCGTCAAGTCCGGTAATACTGTCTCGGTAATGAGGACAAAATGACGGTTCCAACACATACCGAAGCTCAGGGGACCATCTCAAAAACAAGGGAAGCTTGCATAGTTTCTGCGTTTTCGGCTGCATGGAATGATTGGGAAAATTGTTCTGATAAGGCTGATTATAGTCGGTGGGCTCGGACGCGTGCTAATATGGTATTTGAGCGCTTAGCTGCACGTTTGCAGGAAGCATTTTTGGATGACCCCGGCGTCCGATTTCACTTCAAGGACGAAACAATAAAAATTGTCTTCGATGATTTCATCGTCGCGCGGGTTAAAAAAGCTAATGGATTCGGCCTCGGTGAGAATATTGTGACTGGGGCTGTAACGCAATTCGTAGAAGCTCAACCAGACATTAATGGTTTAAGTGGCCTAAAGAAGATCGAAATTGTCTATGTTTTGAACAGGTTTCAAACAGCCATCCGCGATATTGTCGCCCAAGCACGTGACGGCGGAATGCAAATTTGGCGATGGACCCTCGGAAAGGGAGCCGAAGGAGCCGAAATTATTCCTTTCGCTTTACCACCGGCACCTTCTTTCGGTGGAGCAGTACCAGCCGACGAAGTTGTTAATCCAAAGCCGATAAAAAAGTCCGACGAAGCATCATCTGAAAGCAACTAAAAATGGGAGAGCATGTGAACTATGGTCTGCTGCGCATCGCGCGGCAGCGTAAAGGATTCTCGCAGGGGCAAGCCGCTAAAGTCCTTTCGGTCCCCCAGGTGACTTTATCACGTTACGAAAATAATGTGACTCCTCCCAATGAGGAATTTATCAAGCGCGCTTCGCAGATATATGATCTACCATCCAGTTTCTTCTATCAGCCAGACGTTGCCTACGGCGCGCCAGTGAGTGTGCACCCGATGTGGCGAAAAAAGCATGATGTAACATCACATGAGCTGGATAGCATCATTGCGGAGATGAATCTCCGCACAATGCATATAAAGCGGTTAATGACTTCGATCGAATATACGCCTAAACGCGATATCCCACGAATTGATCTTGACGGTTATAACGGAGATATCGAACGCGTCGCCTCACTTATTCGGGCGCATTGGCTTGTACCGCCTGGACCGATTTCGAACTTAACGGCAATCGCTGAACTTGCCGGCTGCATTGTTATCCATTCTCCGATGAATGGAAGTTCCGTAAGCGGCGTAACGATTTCCGTTCCCGGCATGCCGCCAATTGTTTTGCTAAACCAAGATCAACCGGCGGATCGCATGCGATTCACGCTTGCCCATGAATTAGGGCATTTGATTTTGCATAGATTCCCAAACCCAAACATGGAGCTGGAGGCAAACGCTTTTGCGAGCGCATTCCTTTTGCCGGCCAATGATATGAAAGTCGCCCTATCCGGGAGGATTGATTTGAGGCGCCTCGCTGCTTTGAAACCTGAATGGCGCGTTTCGATGCAAGGGTTACTTTATAGGGCGCAAACTCTAAATCTGATCGGGAAGAGCGAAGCTGGTTGGCTTTGGCGTCAATTCAGCTCATTGCGGATCAAGCTGCGCGAACCGCCGGAACTGGACTTTCCGATAGAAATCCCGAGTATATTATCAAAAATGGTTCAGCTTCACCTGGATGCATTTGGTTACTCTGTCGAAGAGTTGTGTAGTCTCTTCCACATTTTCCCGCATACCTTTTCGGAGTTTTATCCTTCTGCCGATACGAAGGATAAAAAGATAGCAAAGCTTAGGATCGTGCAGTAGCTGTCTTAACTCGCGCCAAAGCGCTGATAGGTGCAAAATGGATGATTTAAAAAAGCCCGCGAGTTTGCTTGAGCAATTTGACATTGCTTATGGCAATGTCACAATCGATCGTCGAGATATTTATGGCGACCCCCAGGATACTTATCGGCGGATATCAACGATGCGCGCGATGGTAGATGAGTGTGCCGATCCGCAAATTCGAGAGATACTTGGAATGATTGTAACAAAGGTTGCAAGGCTTATCCAAACACCAAACCACCTCGATTCCTGGGTGGATATTGCCGGCTATAGTCGCTGCGGGGTAATGTTGCTTGATAAGAGGCAACGGTGAATCAATCGGACCATTAAAAAGAAGGCCACAGTTTATGGAAGTCGAACGCGTCGCGGACCACAGTGGCCGAGTAGGATTGTGGGCCTTTGATTGGGATATCACTAGGACTCCGGCCTCAAAGGTGAATCGGCAATTTTTAGGCTACGAGCAGCCAGTGCGTCCGGTGCAGGCGGCGGCTCACCAAGTGCGCGAAGCAATCTGCTGGTCTTACGGCCGCACGTTGGGAAATATAGCGGTATTTAGTGAAGAAGTCCTCGGTACCTTCACGGGTGACAAAGGTGACGATGCGATCTTGGCTTGCGATATAGTCGAGGCGGGCAAAATGCGAAACGGAGCTAAGCGCTGGTGGTGCCGGACACATCAACGGCATTGGGGAACGAAGGCGGATGTAGCAATTGCTCGACGCGATAATGCTGTGCGTTGTTCAAATCATTTGCAACCTATGTCGTATGTAATTAATCCGCCTCACATTCGCATGGAGGACCATGCCGAGGTAGGTATTTGGTGCTCGATGCCGGCAGCATTAACAAGCGCAGGGCGCCCTCCGCCTCGCCGACCGAAGGTCCACGTCCATGTGCGCGAACAGGCGGCAGGCAATAAGGTGGTTGATAGGGACTTTGAAGCGCTATCACTTTACTATAATCCTGCTGGGGAGCTATTTGCGAACACCGAGATTACAAAGGTGCATGTAACACCGCCCGCAGCACTCGAATTCGTTCTTGCTCTGGAACATGGCTTGGACATGGCCTGCATCAGCTGCCGGGATTGCGGCTGCCCACATCTGGATCTGGGGGAGTTTGCGCGAATTGCACATAGCAAGCATCTTTGCGGCAACTGCGGACGCGACAACACCTGGAGCCACCGACCAATGGCCTCGACGCCATTGAAACCGCTCCACGATCAGTTCAGTCGGGCTGCGAATTACGTAGACGTCCAAAAAACACTAAACATTGACGATTATCCTGGCGCTGGGTTCGCATTGTGGGCATCGACGCCGGCAGTCTTATGGACAGCCGATCGCGCTCAGGAGAGGGGCATTCATGTTCATCTTGGAAAAGATGGTCAGCGATTGATTGATGATACTTTCGGTACCGTTATTTATCAGGGCGAGTCACTCCAGAGGGCGGAACTGCTGCAGGCTATGGTCGCAAACACCGTGATTTAAAACTCAGCAAGACCGTATGTCCGTTTCCTAGCTTGGTGGCTCGTCGCACACTGTGCGTGCCATCGAGGGTTGCTCGCATGGGGCGAGCCTAGCCTCAGCACAGGGAGACGAGCCATGGAGGACGATAGAACAGTTTTTGTAGGTATCGATGCTGCCAAGCAAGGTAGGATGGACAGAGCGCAGCGAATCCCATCGTTTAGCGAGCGTAAGATGGGCAGAACGCAGTGAAGCCCATCGCTTCGGGCCGCTCCCACCGTTCGACCGGAATGAGGCGAATGCCCGGTAGCTTCATCGACAGCAACATCCTGCTCCACCTCGCCTCAAACGACCCGGTCAAAGCCGGCAAGGCGGAGCAATTCATCGCCGCCGGCGGCGCCATCAGCGTTCAGACCTTAAACGAAATCGCCAACGTGGCGCGCCGCCAAATGCAGATGTCCTGGCCCGAAACCCATGCATTCCTGGACACCCTGCAACGGCTCCTCACCGTTCACCCCATAACCTTGGAGACCTTTCACACCGGCCTCGCACTCGCCGAGCGCTACCAACTCTCCACCCATGATTCCACAATCGCCGCCGCGGCCCTGGCCGCCGGTTGCGAAACATTGCTGTCCGAGGATATGCCTGACGGCCTGCGCATCAACGGCCGGCTCCGCATAACCAACCCGTTCCGCTCGGCTGGTTAACCATTCGGGAGAACCAATGGACAACATCATCCTGCTTGGCGTCTGCCTGGCCGCCGGCATCCTGCTGCGCCATTTCCGCCGGGTCCCAGACACCACCCATCTCGGCCTCAACGCCTTCATCATCAATATCTCGCTCCCCGCACTCACCCTGAACCTGATCCATCAGATCCATCCGGCGCCGGCGCTCGCGGCCGCAATGCTGATGCCCTGGCTCGTCTTCGCCGCCGCCGCCGCGATCTTCGCCCTCGCCGGAAAAATCTTCCGCCTGCCGAAACCCGCAACCGGCGCGCTGATCATCGGCGGCGGCCTCGGCAATACCGCCTTCACCGGCCTGCCGATGATCGAAGCCTTCTACGGCAAAGCATGCGTCCCCATCGGCATCGTCATCGATCAGCTCGGCACCTATCTGGCGCTCAACACGATCGGGCTGCTGGTCATTTGCCTCTATGCCGGAGAGCGGGTGACAGCGCGCGAGGTCTGCCGCCGCATCATCACCTTCCCGCCGCTGATCGCCCTGGTCCTGGCAATCTGCCTGTTTCCGCTGGCCTACCCATCCTGGGCAAGCTCGGTCCTGGCCCGCCTGGGCGATACGCTGACACCGCTGGCACTGGTATCGGTCGGCCTGCAGCTCCGCCCCGACGCCTATCGCGGCGAACGCGCTTTGCTCGCCGCCGGACTGGGCTACAAGCTGCTGGCCGCCCCCCTGCTGGTCGCCCTGTTGTATTTCGGCCTGTTTGGCCTGCGCGGGCCGATCGCCAATGTCACCGTGTTCGAGGCCGGCATGGGGCCGCAGATCGGCGGCGCCATCGTCGCCATCCAATACGGGCTGGATGCCGACCTGATCACCCTGATGGTGGGCGCCGGCACCATCCTGTCCTTCGGCACCGCGCCAATCCTGTGGCATTTTTTCCACTGAAAAACTGCGAAATTCCCGCCGTTTTGCCTGTGGATAACTTCCGGATTAAGCTTTACTAACATCACGTTAGTTCAATAATGCTCCACGTGGAGCATTCTTCTTGAACGCCGCAAATGCAGAAACCCTGGTTGCTTATCCTTGCCGCCCTGGCTCAAAACAAAGCCCCAAGCAATCCAGGCAAATGCGCCGCCGCGTGCGCCGGCACCACCCCCGGCAATTCATGCCGCAGCCCGGCATCGAAGGCGCCAAAAGATCCCGCGACTTCCTTCTGCACGAATGCCCCCCTAACGGCCGCCGGCGCCCGGGGCGCAACCTCCCGCCCGAAAAACTGACCGGCGTCCAGCGCACCAAAAAAATCTTTCATGCTGAGCGCATCAGCCGTTGGCGGCCTCAAAAAAGACATCTCCGGTTTGCCCAGAACCATCGCCGCTTTCGGCGGATCGCCGAACATGAAATCGCCAGAGAATCCCGCACCCGCTTGCGTCGTCGTGACCGTCAGCGAAACCGTCAAATCCTCGGTGCCGCTATCGGTGAAGCTGGCGTTGCTGAGCACCGGCACGCCGTCGCTAAACGCCGCCAGCGCCTGCGCGCCGGTATAGTTCGCCGCAAACATCTTCGGGCCGAAGAACCCCTGCGTCACGCTCAGCGTCACCTGGGAGACCCCTGCGGCATCGGTGATGGCGCCATCGTACAGGCCAAGCACGAAACTGCCCGCCGATTTCAGATCGGCCAGGTTGACCTGCACCTGCACCGAACTGGTTTCGGTTTGGGTACCGGCGCCGGTCCCGGCATAGGCGCCGCCGAGCGCGCCCTCATCGAAAATCGTCGGGTTGGGGCCAAGCGCGGTTTTGATGCTGGGATTGGCGCTGAGGATGGCGCTATAGCCGGTCGGCAAGGCGACCCCCTCGGCAAAGCCGCTGCCGGAAATCGCGGACAGGCCGCCGCCGAATGCCGTGCGGGATGCCGCGGTGGCGGTGTCGCCCACCAGAGTCAGATTGGTGGTGGCGTTCAATTGCTCTACCAAGGGCGAGCCGGTGGAGTCGGAATTGGCGATGGTCTCAATACTGCCGCTGGTACCGTCCCCGGTGGCGGTGGCGCTGGCCTTGGCTGCGCCTGTCGCGGTGCCACCGCCATCGGCGGTTGCGGTGCCTTCTACCAATTTGCCCGTGGCATTGATGGTGGCGTTGGCGGCGCCGCCGCTGGTCAGGCTGCTGCCGCCTTCCGCCAACGCATAGTCCTGCACCTCGCCGGAACCGCTGGCGACCGCATTGACCTTCGCGGCACCACCCGCGCCACCATTGGCGGCGATGTTGTCGGTGCCGCCATTGCCGCCATAGGCGTTGTTATCGACATAAAGATTGGTGCTGTCCGGCGATACGACGTTCTGGTCGGCGGTGGCCGCGCCCCCGGCGCCGCTTTTGCCGGTATCAGAGCCGCCGCCGCCGCCGCCGTTCGCGGTCTGGTCGATCTGCACGGTGGTGGCGGTGCTGCCGGCGCCGGCCTTGGCGGCGTCATTCAGCGTCGCCGCGGCGCCATTGCCGCCATTCGCCCCGCCGGCGCCGGCGCCGGCATAGCCGGCCGCATCTCGGGCCAGCGCATAGATCGAAGCCGAGCCAATGGCGGTAGCGGTGGCGGCGGCGGTGCCGCCATTGCCGCCGGTATTGCCGGCGCCGGCCGCGCTGCCGCCATCGCCGCCGGCGGCATAGCCGGTGACGGTGGCATTCGCCGCCGCCCCATCGCTGGCCGTGGCGGTGGCATTGGCGCCGTTGATACCGCTGCCGGAACTGCTGGCGCCGCCGCCATTGCCGGCGGTTGCCGTCGCCTCATCGGTGACCGTGCTGGTCGCCGAGCCGGTCACCGAAACCGTCGCCTTGGCACTGCCGCCGGACCCGCCGCCAATGGCGCCGCCACCGGCATCCCTGCCGTCAGCTTCGGAAGTCGCGTTGATGCTGGCACTTTGGTCGGCGACCGCTTTGGCGGCGTCGTCATTGGTGAGGCTGCTGGTGGCCGAACCGCCATTGCCGCCGGCGGCGGTCGTGCCGCTGCCGCCAAAGCCGCCGGTGGCATCCTGGTCCAGCGTGAGCGCGCCATCCTGGGTGGTACCGGAAGCGTCGTTCGTCATCGAAACCGAGGCGCCATTGCCGCCGCCGCCCGCGGCGAAGCTGCCACCGGCGCCGCCGGTGGCAGAGGCATCGGCCGATGCGGTGGTGGTGCCGGTCGCGGTGGCTTTGGCGCTGGCGCCGCCCCCATTGCCGCTGACACCGCCGGCCGCACCAGACGCGCCACCAGCGCCGCCATAGGCGGAGGCCCGGGAGGTTGCCGTCAGCCCGGTCGAGGTGGCGGTGGCTTTGGCGGTGGCGCCATCGGGTGGAATCAGGTTGAAGGTTCCCGCCGCAGGGCCGCCGTTACCCCCCACCGCCTGGGATTGGGCTAAGGAGCCGCCGGTGGTGTTCTTATCGGTCGCACCGGCGGTGGCGGCACCCCCGCTGCCTGCCTCGCCGCTGGCCTTATTCGTCGAGCGGCCGCCGGCGCTGCCGCCATCCCCGCCTTGCGCCGAACTGTAAGCCTGGCTCAGCCCGGTGGTTTGTGAGCTGTTGGTGGCGGTGGCCGAGGCGGTGCCGCCGGCGGCGCCGCTGCCGCAGCCGCCTTGATCGTCATTGGGATTGCCGCCCCCGGCGCCGGAGCCGCCACCGCCGCCATTAGCGGTGGCATTGGCCTCCGTGACCGTGCTGCCAAAATTACCGTCCATGCTGACCGTGGCCGTGCCATTGCCGCCGGCAGCGCCGGAGCCGCCATCGCCATAGGTATAAATGCCATCGGTTTCATTCACGCCGCCGGCGCCGCCGGATCCGCCCGAGCCGCCATAGGCTTCGGCGGTGTTGGTGGCGCCGGATTCGGTGGCGGTATTGTTGGTGGCGGTGGCGCTGCCGCCGCTGCTGCCATCGGTGCCGTCAATCGGGCCGGTGGTGGTCCCATTGCCGCCGTTGGTGCCGTTGGCACCCACCGCGCCGTTGACGCTGACATCAGACATTTTGCTTCCCTCCCAAAATTGGCAGCCGTGTTTCGTTACGGAATGCGCTACCAGGAAGCGGCTGCAACGTCTGCTTAAATTATCTGAATCGGCGGCAGCTTGGGGAAGATGTTCAATCCGGGTTCGGCATAAACCGGCCGGCATGCCTCAAGTGCAGGTCTGGGGAAATCCCTTGGCGATTTTTTGTTGCCAGTCCGGCCCCAGATAGCCGCGGGCCGAAATCGCGTTGGCCGCATTGGGATCCGAAGCATGAAACATTTGCACAACGATCGAATGATCATGGGTGCCCCCGACGATCGGCTGACCACCACTTACAGTGGTGTAGCTCGTTCCGTCGCTGTTTGAAGTGGTATGCGCCTCGACGGGTGTGTAGCCAACAACCCTGACATTATTCTGCGCCTGCGATCCCTGGATGATGAAGCTGTCAAAGCCGCCATTGATGGTGGCGATCGCGGCATCGGTCATCGCCACCTTCTGGGCGCCGGCGCCGCCACAGACCGGATCCGCCGAGGTGTTGATCTGCACCGTGTTTCCCGAAAAAGGAATGACAGAAGTGCTCACGCATCCGCTCAAACCAAGCAGTCCAATAATCGCCAACACGCCCAGGTTTTCGCGCATGATATGTCCCAACCGCATGGAGATCGCTCTAACCGTTACGGAATACGACGTCCAGTCTCGACACGGCGAAGGCCCCTCTTCCCGCAACCTCAAATCATTGACGAAATGTTCATTTGTGCGGGCCAGACTGCGCAAGCGCGCGAATGGCGGGGGCTCCAAGGTCTCCGGCATTTTGATGGAATGATCGACTTTGCAGTGATATGAAAACAATTTCTACCCGCAGCCAGTTGATTGTCACGGCTATTTTTGTCGTGGCCGCCATCATCGGCGGCACCTCGATGATCATTTCCATGCAACGCGGGGCGGCGATCGACGCGTTTCAAACCGCAATGACGAATCTCGCCAACGGCATGGCGCGGCAAACGGCGCATTACCTGGCCCCGGCAGACCAGGCGCTGCAAACGGTGGAAACCAGGCTGGCCGCGCCGCTGGATCCTGCCGCACCGGCGGTTTACACTTTGCTGTCCACCCAACTGGCGCGGGTCTCGGGGGTGGATGCCTTGGTTCTCGTGGCTGCCGATGGCCGGGTGGTCAACACCTCGCAAGGCTGGCCGGCCCAGCCGGTTGACGTCTCCGGCCGGGATTATTTCAGCTATTTCAAGACCCATGATGATCCGGCGTCATATGTCGGCAAACCGGCGCAGGACCCTGTGAGCGGCGGCTGGATGCTGCCGCTGGCGCGGCGCATCAATACCGCCCAGGGCCGGTTCGCCGGGGTGATCATCGCCGAGGTCTCGCTGCCCGGGCTCACCGCCTTCTATCAAATGGCAATGCCGCCCCACCGCACGGTTTATCTGGCGCGGCGCGACGGGATCGTGCTGCTGCGCTATCCGGCGCGGCAAGCCGAGATCGGCCGGCAAATCCCGCCGAAATCGCTTTGGTACCAGAGCGCCGCCGCCGGCGGCGGGGCTTACGTCGCACCCGGCTTTTTCGATCCGGCGCCGGTCATCGCCGTGGTGCGGTCCTTGCGTGGTGCGCCGATCATTCTCGAGGCATCCTGCACGCAAAGCGATGCGCTCCTGCAATGGCAGGAGGAACGCATTTGGGTGATGCTGGGCGGCTGCCTGGCGGCCCTGGGCGCGCTCGGCGTGCTGCGGCTGTTCGAGCTGCAGTTCAATCGGATCGAGGCCTCCGAACGCCGCATCGCCGCCAAGAACGCCGAGCTTGATCTGACGCAGGAGCAATTGCAGGCAACCCTCGCCAACCTGTCGCAGGGGGTGTGTTTTTTCGACAAAAACAACCGGCTCCAGGTGTTCAACCGGCGCTATTGCCAGGTGATCGGCCTGCCGGTCGAGCGGGTCCGGATCGGCATGTCGGCCGGCGAGATCGCCGAATTGCGAATCGCGGCGGGAACCTTCTGGGATACCACCGTGACGGGGTATCTCGCCACCCTGGAGGCGCGGCTGCGCGCCGGCGTGCCGGTCGACGAGGTTTGCGAATTGCTGGACGGCCGCACGATCGCCAAACATTTCGAACCCTTGACCGATCACGGCTGGGTCATGACGCTCGATGATGTCTCCGAACGCCGCGCCGCCGAACGCAAAATAGCCTATCTGGCGCATCATGATTTGTTGACCGGGCTTGCCAACCGGGCCCTGTTCCGGGACCAGCTCCGGCACGCCTTCACCGATACCCCGCCGGCCAAATGTTTTGCGATGCTTTGCCTCGACCTCGACCGTTTCAAGGCGGTCAACGACAGCTTCGGACATCCGGTGGGCGACCGGCTGCTGATCGCCGTGGCCGACCGGCTGCGGGCAGCCGTGCGCGCCGGCGACACGGTGGCCAGGCTGGGCGGTGATGAATTTGTCGTCCTGCAGCTGAACGTGTCGGACCTGTCGGAAACAATCGCGCTGGCGGGCCGGATTGTCGAGGAAATCGGCAAGCCGTTCGTGATCGAGGGGCATTTGCTGAGCATCGGCGTCAGCATCGGCATCGCCATGGCGCCAGGCGACCGCATGAACCCCGAGCAATTGCTCAAAAGCGCCGACCAGGCGCTCTATCGCTCCAAGCAGGCGGGACGAGGAACCTGGCGGATCTTCGATGCAGAAATGGCGGCGGAAACGGCGCCATAAGTCCAGCGGGTCAAACCCCAGTCCGGGGCTAGGGCCATTTCACCTCGGGCGGCAGGCTCATCAGAATTGCCTCGACGTTGCCGCCGGTCTTCAGGCCGAAGGTCGTGCCGCGGTCATAGAGCAAGTTGAACTCCACATAGCGGCCGCGCCGCACCAGTTGGGCTTCGCGCTCCGCGGCGGTCCAGGGCTCGAACATCCGGCGTTTCACGATCGCCGGATAGGCCGCCAGGAACGCCTCGCCGACATCGCGGGTAAAGGCAAAATCGGCCTCGGCGTTGCCGGAATAATGGTGGTCGTAGAATATCCCGCCGGCGCCGCGCGGCTCGTCGCGGTGCGGCAGGTAGAAATATTCATCGCACCATTTTTTGAATTTCGGATAATATTCCGCATTATGGCGGTCGCAAGCGGCCTTATAGGCGGCATGGAAAAACGCCGCGTCCTCCGCCGCTTCGGGCGTTCCGGGCTGTAGCGGCGTCAAATCCCCGCCGCCGCCGAACCAGCCCTTGGCGGTCACGATCATCCGGGTATTCATATGCACCGCCGGCGCCCGCGGGCTGCGCAGATGCGCGACCAGGCTGATGCCCGACGCCCAGAACGCCGCATTTTCCTCCGCCCCCTGCATTTGTTTGGCGAATTCCGGCGTGAACACGCCGGAGACGGTGGAGATATTCACGCCCACCTTCTCGAACACCCGGCCGTGCATCACGCTCATCACCCCCCCGCCGCCGCCTGGCCGGTCCCATGCGGTGCGCGCGAACCGGCCGCCGGGGGTGGCGGGGTCCAACGCATCCTCGATCGCCTCGAATGCCGCGCAAATCCGGTCCCGTAACTGCGCAAACCAGGCGATGGCCGCGGGTTTCAACGCCTCATGGGCGGACGGCGTATCTATGTCGTTCATTGCTTCCTATTACCAAGAATTGTCCCAAGCGGAAGCATTACGCTCAAACCGCCCGCAACATCTTGATCCATCTCAAAACTGCCCAGAGCTCCACCCCGGCCGCCACAACCCGTTTCCGCTCTTGAATTTTTGCGCGCATCCAGCCATGCGTTATCCGGCGGTAATGAAGCGGCAGGAGCGGGTATGGCTGGGAGCGGAACAGAGGCAATGGGTCATGTGGACCATGTGGAGGCGTATGAGGCCCCTCGCCGCGATTTCCTCAAAATCCTCACCCTGGCCACCGGCGCCGTCGCTTCTGGCGCCATCGCCTGGCCGTTTATCGACGCCCTGAACCCGACCCGCGAGGCCGAGGCCACCGCCAAACCCATCATCAATGTCGGCGGCATCGCCGAGAACACCGCCATCCGGGTCGAATGGCTGGGGCAGCCGATCTACATCCGCAAGCTGACCGCCAAGCAGATCGCCGACAATCAGTTCGTGGTGCCGGACAGCCTGCCCGACCCCGCCAGCTATGGCGACCGCGTCAAACCCGGCTTTGAGACTTTCGTGGTGGTGGTCGGGCTGAATACCGGCATCGCCTGCGAGCTGGAGGGCAATAATCCCAGCGACACCCGCGGGCCCTTCGATGGCTGGCTGTGCCCCTGCGATGGCAGCGTCTACGACCCGCTGGGCCGGGTCCGCAGCGGCCCGGCGCCGAAGAACCTGGCCATTCCCCGCTTCACCTTCCTCAACGACACGCAAATTCAGCTCGGCTAAGCGGAGAGTTTCAGCATATGGCGACCCCCAACGTCCAAACCAAACCCTGGCTGGAATCCCGGCTGCCGCTCAGCACCTTCTGGCGCAACCATGTCTCCGGCTACCCGGCCGAGCGCGACCAGCCTTACCTCGCCACCCTGCCCGGTCTGATCCTGGGCGCCTTGATTTTCCTCGCGGTTTCCGGCGCGGTGCTGTCGCTGTTCTATGTGGCGGCGGAGGGCAGCGCCTTTCATTCCATTCAGTTCATCGCCCGCAGCGTCAATTTCGGCTGGCTGATCCAGTCCTTCCACAGCACCGGCACCACCATGCTGTTCGCTGCCGTGTATCTGCTGCTGTTCCGCGGCATTCTCGGCAGCCAGTATAAGGGCAGCGGCGATCTGGTCTGGTTCCTGGAGCTGACACTCTTCATTCTGCTGCTTCTGGTCGGCTGGCTCGGCTTTGTGCTGGCCGATGGCGCCACCGGCTATTGGAGCCTGCATAACGCGGCCATGGCCGGCGCCCGGCTTGGCGGCCTGCCCGGCGCCATCGCCGAATGGATTTTCGGCGGCCCGGCCGGTCCCGGCACGCTGGCCCGCATGGTGGTGTTCCATGTCGTCCTGGCCCTGCTGCTGTTGGTGGTGGCCAGCACCTTGATCATCGCCCGGCGCACCACCGCGCCGCCGGTGCAACGCAAGCCGGTGGCCCTGCACCCGTATTACACCGCGCAGTATTTTACCGCCTTCGTCATCTTTGCGCTGATTTTTGCGATCCTGGTCTTTTTCGCGCCGCATCTGGGTGAAAACCACCTCAACCTGGCCGCCGCCAATCCGCTGATGGTGCCCGCCGTGCTGACCCCGCCCTGGTATCTGCTGCCGCTGGCCGCCATCGGCAGCATCGTGCCGACGACCCTGGGCGGCGTGATCGCCGTTATCGCCGGGCTTGCCGTGCTGTACGCCCTGCCCTGGCTGGACCGCTCCAGGCCGGGTGCTTCCACCGGCCTGCTGTACAGGTTTCTGGTATTCATCCTGGGGCTTGACGTCATCGCGCTGGCAATTGCTTCGGCGGCGCCACCGTCCTTCATCACCGGCATTCTCATCAAGCTGTTCATCGTCTGGTATTTTCTGCACTTCCTCGTGCTCACCCCGCTGACCAGCTCGACGCCGGTTGGCGCCACGCCGGTTGGCGCGACGCCGGCTGGCGGAACGGAGTCCAAATAATGCGCCGCACGCTGATCGCCACGGCAGCCCTTGCCATCACCCTCCTGGCGCCGAACGCGCGCGCCCAGGACACCCTCAACCAGCCGCATTGGCAGTCCCAGGGCGCCTTCGGCAGCTATGACAAAGCCGCCCTGCAGCGCGGCTTCCTGGTCTATCAGACCGTCTGCGCCAGTTGCCACGCCGCCGGCGAGCTGCACTACCGCGACCTTGCCGGGCTCGGCTTCGATACCGCGCAGGTCGCCGCCATCGCCGCCAACGTCAAGCTGGCTGACGGCCCCGCCACGCCGGACGATATTTTTAAAAACCCCTATCCGGACCCGGCCGCCGCCGCGGCCGCCTTCGGCGGCGCCATTCCGCCGGATTTGTCCACCATCGTCTCGGCCCGGCCGCATGGCACCCGCTATGTGTACGACCTGCTCACCGGCTACGCCGCCGCCCCGTCCGACATGACGCTGATGCCGAGCCATTACTACAACATTGCCTTCCCCGGCATGCAGATCGCCATGCCGCCGGCGCTGAAAGACAACCAAGTCACCTACGCCGACGGCACCAAAGCGACCGCCGCGCAGGAAGCCTCCGACGTCGCCGCCTTCCTCACCTGGGCCGCCGACCCCAATCTCGATGCCCGCAAGGAAATCGGCCTGCGGGCGACGCTGTTTCTGATCTTCCTGACCATCCTGGCAATTGCCACCAAGCGGAAAATCTGGCGGGAGTCGGTTTGAAGGGAAGGAAGCACTTCTTTTTCTGAAGAAAAAGAAGCAAAAAGACTTTTATGACTCTGGGCCATTGGCTTTGGCGTGACCGCCGCCCATGGCCCAGAGTCATGGAGGTTTTTGCGCCGGGGGCGACCAGCCGCTTTTTTCAAAAAGCGGCTACTTCGCTATGGCCTTGTATCGCAACCAATCCGCGAATGCGGCTTCCGTAAGCTGGCTGGTGGCGAGGCCGATAACGGTTTCAACGGCTTCAATTGCCGGGATGGCGAGCGCGACATGGTTGATTTTTAGAAACAGCACGCAGGCCGCCCAGGCAGATCGCTTGTTGCCGTCCAGAAATGCATGGTTTTTGGTAATGCCGAAGGCATAGGCAGCGGCGAGATCGAATAGATCGGCGCCGGTGTCATATTCCAGCCGGTTCCGGGGGCGGTCGAGCGCACTGCGCAGCAGTGCTTCGTCGCGTAGGCCATGATGGCCGCCGTATTCCCGGACGGATTGGTCGTGCAGAAATAGAACAACGTCATATTCCAGAAATTCCGGCGGGTTCACCGCTTGGCGAGTTCCTGCAGCGCGTCGGCCTGCTCACGCAGCACCTCCCGCGCGCTTTCTAGCTGCCGTTCAAGGGCAAGATTGCGTTTGACCAGTTTGATGCCATCAGCAAGCTCGATGAGGGTGAGTTCCTGGCCCACCTCCAGGCCCATGCGGATGCGGGTTTCGGCGGGCAACGCGATGCCGACGGAATTGCCTTGCTTGCGGATGGTGACGGTATCCATAAAGCCTCCGTAATACGGAGTGTAATACTAGGCTTTAGTTGGACGAAAGTCCAGGCCGGCGCGCATCCAGCATTGCCACGACCCACAGCACCAGCCCGCCTAGTGCCAGCGCGCAGCCGACCCAGCCGGAGCTGCCCCAACCGTAGCCGGCGGCGATCGCCATGCCGGCGAGCCAGGGGCCCAGCGCGTTGGCGGTGTTGAAGGCGCTGTGGTTCAGAGACGCCGCCAGGGTCTGCGCGCCCTCCGCCACTTCCATCAGCCTGGCCTGCAGCGGGGTTGCGAGCCCGCCGCCGCCGCCGATCAGCAGCACCGCCAGCGCCATGCTCCACACCGCATGGGTCATGAAGGGGTAGAGCGCCAGCGCCGCCGCCGACCAGATCAGCACGCCGGCGACCGTCGCCATCAGCGCTCGATCCGCGAACCAGGCGCTGATGAGGTTTCCCGCGGTCAGCCCGATGCCGAAAATCCCCAGCATCACCGGCACCACCGCCGGCGGCGCTTTGGTCACGAGCAGCAGCGTGTCCGCCAGATAGGTATAGACCGCGAACATGCCGCCGAAGCCGATGGCGCCGATGCCCAGCGCCAGCCAGACCTGGCGCCGCTTCAGCACGGCCAGCTCCGTCAGCGGGCTGGCG
>Ga0116226_10002316_pt1 | contig 16543 bp, 11 predicted proteins | sample S1TSphfallax_FD_89692 | JGI IMG/M metagenome (GOLD analysis project Ga0116226, IMG submission 89692) | Host-associated microbial communities from peat moss isolated from Minnesota, USA - S1T2_Fa - Sphagnum fallax MG | ecosystem: Host-associated > Plants > Peat moss > Unclassified | place: USA... | reverse complement strand
TCGGGCTCACGCCCAATTGCGTGTTGATCCGGCGGGATGGGGTCGAAGTGGCGATCGAAGACTCGATCGCCCCCATTCATGACCCGCACGGCCAGGTCATGGGCGCAGTGATGGTGTTTCATGATGTCAGCAAGACGCGCGAACTCGCCGAGCAGTTGACCCACCTCGCCCAGCACGACCCCCTCACCGACCTGCCCAATCGGGCGTTGTTGAACGATCGGCTCTCACAAGCGATCAGTTTCGCGCATCGGCACCATGAAAAGCTGGCGATACTTTATATGGACTTGGACCGGTTCAAACACATCAACGATTCGCTCGGACATAAGATCGGCGACCATCTACTCCAGTCCGTCGCGCGGCGCATCGGTGAATGCGTGCGCGCCTCGGATACGGTGAGCCGGCAGGGAGGCGACGAATTCGTCATCGTGTTCGCCGAGCTTGCAGCTCCCAACGATGCGGCGGTTTGTGCCGAGAAGATACTCGCCGCGGTCAGGCGGCCACACTATATCGACGACCACGACGTACACGTCACGGCAAGCGTCGGCATCGTGCTCTATCCGGACGACGGCGGTGATCCGGGCACCTTGCTCGAGAACGCGGATAGCGCGATGTATCAGGCGAAGGACAGCGGCCGCGACAACTACCAATTTTACAAAGCCGATCTGAACTCCGAGGCAACCGATCGCCAGTTGCTGGAGAGCGATTTGCGCAAGGCGATCCATCGGCAGGAGTTCGAACTCCATTACCAACCGAAGATCAACCTGCACACGGGCGCGCTGAGCGGCGCCGAGGCACTGTTGCGCTGGCGACACCCCGTGCGCGGATTGGTCTCCCCGGCGCATTTCATCTCGGTCGCCGAAGAATCCGGATTGATCGTCAAGATCGGGCAGTGGGTTCTGCGCGAGGTCTGCCGTCAAGGCAGGGCCTGGCGGGAGGGTGGATTGGCGCCGATCCGCCTGGCGATCAACGTGTCGTCCGTCGAGTTGCGAAAAAAGGATTTCGTCCGGGATTTTCTCGCCGTTCTGCAGGAAACGGGCTTCGATCCCGACATGCTCGAACTCGAACTCACGGAGGCCTTTCTGATGCAGGATCTGGTATCGACCGCCGAGGTGCTGACAGCCATCAAGGCGGCGGGCGTTCGGCTCGCACTCGATGACTTCGGGACAGGCTGGTCCAGCCTCAGCCACATGCGCCGTTTTCCGATCGACACGCTGAAAGTCGACAAGTCCTGCGTCCGCGATGTCACGACCGACAGCGGTGACGCGAGCGTGGTCAGCGCCGTCATCAACATGGCCCGGAGCATGGACATCCGGGTGGTCGCCGAGGGAGTGGAAACCCGCGAGCAATTGGAATTCCTGCGGGCGCACGACTGCCCGGAAGCGCAGGGAAATTACTTCAGCTACCCGCTCGTCGCGGGCGCTTTCGAGGAGTTGTTGCGCGATAATCCTTAGCGGCTCAAAATGCGAGCGTACGTGAACCGCCGCAGCACCCCGTTGAAGATCAAACTACTCGTCGCCGCGGGGCTCCTGGCCGCCGCCGGCGCCGTCGCGGCGCAAACCCTCGTTTCACCGCGTATCGTCGTTGCGATCTCCCTCGATCAGTTCTCCGCCGACCTCTTCGCCGAATACCGATCGCGGTTCAAGTTCGGGTTGCGGCGACTGCAAACGGGCATCGTCTTCCCAAACGGGTATCAGAGCCACGCCGCCACGGAAACCTGTCCCGGCCACTCCACGATTCTGACCGGTGCCCATCCGGCGCGAACCGGCATCGTCGCGAATGAGTGGTTCGATCAATCCCTGAGCCGACCCGACAAGAAGGTGTACTGCGCCGAAGACCCGATGGCAGCCGGATCGTCGTCGACGAACACGACGCCGTCCGCGCAGTTCCTGAAGGTGCCGACGCTCGGGGATCGCATGAAGGCGGCCAATCCGGGCAGCCGCGTCGTGTCCGTGGCCGGCAAGGACCGCGCGGCGATCATGCTGGGCGGTCACGCGATGGACCAAGTATGGTTCTGGAGCGGTAAGTCCTACGTGACGCTCCCCGGCGTCGCATCGCCCACCCCGGCAATCGTGGATCGGGTCAATGCGGCCGTGACCGCATCGATCGGGAAGCCCCTCGTGCCGGCGCTGCCCGAGGCCTGTCGCAGCCGCTCGAGCGCGGTCGCCGTTGCCGACAAGACCGTGGGGGTCCTGCACGAGCACAAAGCCGGGGACTGGGCGGCCTTTCGCACGTCCGCCGCCTTCGATCGTGCCACGACGGATATCGCGATCGGTTTGATAGAGGAACTGCATCTGGGGTCGGGGACCGCACCCGACCTGCTGGCGATCGGGCTGTCCGCGACCGACTACGTCGGCCACAGCTTTGGCACGGAGGGGGCCGAGATGTGCGCCCAAGTTCTGGGAGTCGATGAGGACGTGGGCCGCATCCTGAGCGCGCTCGACGCGACTCGTCAGCCCTATGTCGTCGTCCTGACGGCCGATCATGGCGGCCAGGATCTGCCGGAACGGCTCAGGATCCATGGCGTACCGGATGCCGCGCGCGTCCAGGCGGCGCTTCTGCCCGGCAACGTCAGCAAGGTCCTCGCTGCGGAATTCGATCTGCCGGGACCGGTGCTGTTCGGGACCGGTCCGTTTGGCGACATCTATCTTGCGCGCAGTGTCCCCGATTCGCTGCGTGCGCGCGTTTTGGCTGCGGCGAAGGCCTATTACCTGGCGCAGCCGCAGGTCGCTGCCGTATTCACCGCCCCCGAACTGCGCAGCCTGCCCTCACCCGCGGGACCGGTGGACGAATGGTCGCTCGCGGAGCGCTTCCGGGCGAGCTTCGATCCGGAACGATCAGGCGACCTGCTGGTCGCACTGAAACCGCACGTGACGCCCATCCTCGACGTCGGCACCTACGTGGCGACGCACGGGTCACCGTGGAACTACGACCGACGAGTGCCGATTCTCTTCTACCGACCAGGAATCACGGGCTACGAGCAGGCGCTGCCCGCCGAGACGGTGGACATCTTGCCGACCCTCGCCGCATTGATTCAACTGCCGATACCGGCGGCCGAGATCGACGGACGCTGTCTCGATCTCGACGGCGGCGCGGGCGACACCTGCGAGGCTACGGCACGTGCTCACTAACATCACGCTTCAGCTCATCGACAGTCACTCGACGAGCAGACATTGAGCATTCGTATGCGCTCGATCAAAGTCGATCATTCCAGTCATCGACAGCACCATTCTCTTTGCCGGTTGCTGGAAGGCCGGCGACATGACGCTGCGGGTGGGGTCCTCACCCGGAAAATGGATTTCTGCAGCATCCAGGAGCAAGGGAAACACCGCCTGCGTGGTGAGAGGAGACGTGCTGTGTTTCTTCAGCATGTCGATCTTGTCAGGAAACAAGCGCTCGTAGGCGGGCGAGCTCCAGAAAAACATAGGGACGCGCAGCCCGGAAACCGTTAGCTTGCCGTGCGCAAACAAATCGCATCCGTCGTCATATAGATCCTCACCGTGATCCGAAAGATACAGGACTGTAGCGAGAGGTCTGCCGGACGCTTTGACCGCGGCGAGTACCTCACTGAGGAAGAAATCCGAGTAGAGAACGGAGTTGTCATAGGCGTTGTTCAATTTCGCCCTATACACAGCGTCGTGAGATCCCGTCAGGTCGGATTGCTCGAGTGAAGGCTTGAACACGTCGAATGCATTCGGATAACGCAACCTGTATTCGAGGTGGCTTCCGAGCGTATGAATTACGATGAATTGGCGGGCCTCCGATGAGGAAGCCAAGATCCGACGCAGTGGATCTAGCATGACGCCATCGGGCTGCGTATGCTGCCAACCGCCTGTTGCGTTGAAGTAACTCGTTTGATCTGCCTCGGCGGCGTACATTGCATAACTAACATCGAAATATCCGAGCGGCGACTGATTTGACAGCCAGTAAGTGGCGAATCCCGCTTCCTTGAATGCCGAAACCACAGAGCGCTCCCTGAACTTGGGAGGCGGATTCCTCGTGAGGATTACCGGGACGGCCGCCATCGTCGCCGGAACCAACGTCACCACGTCACTGAAGGTCACCAGATTCTCTTCTCGCTGCAGCCGGGGCGAGGTCTTGCGATCGTAGCCGTTGATCGCCCATCGATCTTTTCGCGAACTCTCGCCAATGACGAGGATAAAAACCTGTCGGCCGGGGAATTCGAGCGTCTGCTTCGCTCCGAAACGAAAGTTTTTAGCGGCGCTGGCGACCTGTGCCATCTTGCTCTGTCCTTCTATCGCGTCGGACAAATCGAGTAAGACGCCAAACGGGGCGCTCGGGCGGACACTTTCAACTTCAACAGGCCAAATCGTCGTTCGGAACGGATTATCTCGATTATGAAGCGAGGCACCAGCCAATTCGAGAGGCCGATACGTCAGATGCAGCGCGAGAAAAGTTAGGGGCACGAGGGCGAGGGTGCAAAGCCTCCAGCGGCGTGTCCAGAACAATGGATGGCGGCGCATCAGGCAAAGGCTCACGGCCGCGCCGACAAGAACAAACCCGTATGCGAGCAGGACCGGAACCCACATTCCTCTCAGGAATTCAACCGTCTCCTCGCGATTGCTTTCGAGCATGATCGCAATCGCAGTGGGGTTCAGAGGAGCATGAAATACGAGCGCGAGATACAGGGCGATCGGCGTGAACAATAGGAGCGGTGTCGCTACGATACAGCCGCGCAAAGGGTTCCCCCATATGGCAAGCCAGAACGACCACAAGACAATGGAATAAGCCAGCGCGGTGAGCACATCTTGCGCCGGAAATTCCGGAAGGAATGGATTGAGTATTGCCGGTGCAATCGCCAGCAGTGAAAAGAGACAAAGGCCGAGAGCGCCATATGAAGCGCTCCGGCCGTTCCCTGCACCGGATCTTGGGGAAATCATCGACCGCCGATCAGCATTGCGAACTATGGTAAGACTCCAGCGTAAAAATTACGGTTGACCGCGTATCCACTGCGCTGCAATGGTCACGCGGTACCAGTCTTACACCAACCTGCGCGCGCGTACGGACTGACGTCTCAAAACAGCTTATGTCCAACCATCTAGGTCGCACAGTGGCACTGCCCGCAGGCCCCTCAGGACTTCGGGGCCGGCGAGGCCTCGGCGGGCACCGTCGCGCCGGGCGGCGTGTACTTGCAGGGATTGATCTTGCGTTTGGCGATGATGCTGCGGATGAAATCACTCTGGTCTTCGCCCTCGACGAACTCGTCGGGCGTGGGATAGACCAGCTGCAGAGCCGTGGCCAGCTTCAACATGTCGGCGGCAAAAGCCGGCGCATGCGGGTCGGTCACTTGCACCGGATCGATCACGGCGATCCTGAGCGTCGGATCGCGCAGCTCCAGGCGCGTGACCGTGCCGAGAAAGCCTTCCGCATGAAAGTCGCCGGTCAAGTGCAACACTTTGCGACCGGGATACTGATGCCGCGCCAGCACGATGGACTCCGCCATGGTGTCGTCGCGCGCCGCCTGCGCCGCAAAACTGCGCTCAGCCTTCAGCTGTGCTTCCGCCGTCGTCGCCCCACCGCCGCCGTGGCTGGCGCTGCCCGACTGGAACTCCATGTACTTGTCACGATAAGCATCACGGGTCAGATGCAAATCGCTCGCGACCCAGGCGCGCTCGACGGGCGTGAACTGATCGAGGATCTCGGGTCCGTATTGTCCGATGCACACGATCGACCACGTCGGCGCTTCCGCCGCGATCACCGGCTCCCGATGCTCGCGCGCATATTCGAGCAACGGACGATACGATGTTTGATAATTGTCCCAGGCGCGGCCCTGCTCGATCAAAGCGTGCTCGCCGACGCGGCCGGCGAGGTAGTCGTTCACCACCCCCTGCACGTCGCGCTCGAATTGCTCCAGCGAGAGGATCCAATGCGGATCACGCTCGGTGAGGGCGCGCAGTAGTTCGAGTTCCTGCAGGTGAATGCCGGAGTGCCGGTGGATCTCGCCGAAGAACACGACGTCGTAGCCGACGAGCGCGTCGGCGAGCTCGGACAGGGTCACGACCCGCGGCGGAGTCCGGCCGCCGTTCGTAAGCACGAAGACGGAATCATAGAAGTCCGCGAAGCCTTGATTCAGAACGTACTGACCGTCGCGTTGGGTGAGCTTGATCTTGCCGGAGTCCACCGAATTCAAAGCGACGCTGGCAACGGGCCCGAGAAACACGAGCAGCAGGGTGGCGGCGAGCCAGATCCTCTTCTGTGGTTTTCCATTCATGCGGGTACTTTAGGCCTCCGCGTGATCGAGCCGCCAGCCCGGTCTTGTGCCATGAATCCACGCCTTGCATCCCGCGCCACGCAGCGGCACGACATAACCCCGGCCAGGCTATGAGTTAAGGCTCCGCCCGTCAGGCTTGCGCTTTAGCTTGCGGCTGCATCGATTCTTGGCTAAACTTCTGCGCTATTACGAAAAAGATTTCGCTATAGCGAAATCAGTCGAGACGATGGGGGGCGCCGATGACACAACTCAGCCAATGTTCGCTCGCCCAATTGCGGTGCACTACCCGATGTCGTTTCGCAGCCACGGGGCATCACCAATACAATGAAACGAGAGGAGTTGAGAGATGAGCAAACCTGGTATCGATCGTCAGAGGAAATCACTCGGCTGCGCGGCCGGAACGGCGCTCAGCCTCGTGGCCCTGCTGCCGGCAGCCCACGCCGATGCACAGCAGGCGGCCGCCGCCTCCGCGGACCAGATCCCTGAAATCGTCGTCACTGCGCAGAAGCGCGCGCAGAACGAGCAGGACGTGCCCATCGCCATCACGACGTTCACCGCCCAGGCGCTGCAGGACAAGAACATCGTCGACGTGCAGGGTCTCGCGCGGCTCACGCCGAACGTCAACCTGGATACCGCCTCGCCGTTCGGCGGTTCGAATCAGGTGCTCTCCGCCTCGATCCGCGGCATCGGCCAGGATGACTTCGGCATCAACCTCGATCCCGGTGTCGGTGTGTACGTCGACGGGATTTACTTCGCGCGCACAACGGGTGCGAACGTGAACCTCCTCGACGTCGACCAAGTCGAAATTCTCAAGGGTCCTCAGGGCACGCTGTTCGGCCGCAACACGATCGGCGGTGCGATCAACATCGTGACGCGCACGCCGGGCGATGAATTCTCGATCAAGGCCGAAGCGACCGGCGGCAGTTACAACCGCCGCGATTTCCAGGCGACGATGGACGTCCCCTTCAGCGACACGGTCCTCTCGACGTTCACGTTCTCCTCACTCAATCGCGATGGATACCAACAACGTATCCCCTTCCCGTCACAGACGGCCTATGTGACCGACCCCGCGACGGCGTTCGGCAATAACGGCACCGAAACCTTCAGCACCGAAGGCGGGCAGGGCGAAGACGCAATCCGCTCGAAAATCCTCTGGAAGGCGGCCGAAAAGGTCAACGTGACCTTCACCGGCGACTGGACGCACGTCGATGAGTCTTCGGTGCCGGAGTCTCTGCTGGCGACGATCACCGCGCCGCAGGCCGGAGTCGCGCCGACGACAGCCTTGTTCGGTGAGTTCTACAACCTTTGTCTGCTCGGTGTGTTTCCGGCCCCGCAGGCGCCGAGTTGCGGCAACCCGAACATCAAGGGCGCGAACAACAATCCGCAGTCCTATCGCCTGCCGTTCGGGAGCCAGTACATCACCGGCAATCCCGACCTGAGCTACGGCGTCGGTCCCGACTACGACAAGATGGATCAATTCGGCGCGTCCACGACGATCGATTGGGAGGTTGCGGACGACACGCACCTCAAGTCGATCACCGGATACCGCAAACTTCAGTGGAACGTCGCCCTCGAGCCGTCCGCGTCACCGGTGTTGATGAATCAGGGTTCCTTCGCACAGACGCAGCATCAGGTCTCTGAGGAAGTGCAGCTGACCGGCGTCACCCTGGACGACAAGCTGAAGTATTCCGCGGGTCTCTATTACTTCGACGAGCAGGGACGGGAAGCCGACTACGTCACGATCGGCGAAGGCTTGCTGCAGATCCAGGGCTACGAGGGCATCCAAACCCAATCTTATGCGGGCTATTTCCACGTCGATTACAACGTCGTCGACCAGCTCAGCCTGATCCTGGGCGGACGCTACTCGTACGATCACAAGACCTTGTTCGAGAGCCAGCCGGTGTTCGCGGTCGCGGGTCCCGCGTTCGCGACGACCCCGACGGGCACGAGCGCGCAAAACTTCTCCGAGTTCACGCCGACCGCGGGTCTTCAGTACCAGTTCACCAAGGACCTGATGAGCTACTTCACGTACTCTCAGGGCTACAAGGACGGAGGCTGGACGACGCGACTGACCGCCCCGCTCGACCCGCTGCACGTGCCTACGTTCGGACCGGAAAAGGCAGATACGTATGAATTGGGCGTGAAGTCCGACTGGTTCGATCGCACCCTGCAGGCCAACGCGGATGTCTTCTACACCAAGTACGACAGCATCCAGCTGAATTTCCAACAAGGCCTCTCGCCCACGATCGAGAACGCCGGCGACGCCGACATCAAAGGCGTGGAGTTCGAGGGCACCTGGATCATCGGCGGCGGATTCTCCCTGTCGGCGACCGGCGGCTTCATGGACGCCTACTACACCTACCTGGCGCCCGGCATCAACTCCGGCCAATCGTGCGTGCAGCCCTTCGAGGCCTGCATCACGACCTCGAGCCTGTTGCCGAAGACGCCGCGCTGGAAGTACAGCGTCAGCCCGACCTACCGGACCGGCCTGCCGAACGGCGCCTCGGTGCGCTTCGGAGTCGATCTGACGCACGAGTCTCAGATGGCGAACGACGCGATCAACACGTCCTTGTTGATGCGGCCGACGACGACGGTGATGAACGCGTCGATGACCTATGCGTCGCCCGACGACAAATACGAGCTCGTGCTCGGCGGGACCAACATCACGAAAGATCGGTTCCTGACGACGGGCAACCAGGATACGACCGCGAGCATCATCTACGGGACCTACAACCCGCCGGCCGAGTGGTACGCGACGGTACGCGTCAAGTTCTGAGGATTCGATTGCGGGGAGACGCCGGCCGGGTCCTTTGAGGTAAGCTGGCGTCCCCTGCAGGAGCATCGGATGAACCTCGACGAATTGATCGCCATCGACGTGCACACCCATGCGGAGAGGTCGTGCCGGCAGCCGGAGGACGAAGTCTGGCAGCAGTTCGAGGATGCCGCGTCGAAGTATTTCAAGGTGGGGAAACGGCCGACGATCGCCGAGACGGTCGCTTATTACCGCGAGCGCAAGATCGGTCTCGTGATGTTCACGGTGGACTCGGAGCACGAGACCGGCTCCAGACGCATCGCGAACGAAGAAGTCTGCGATGCGGCGCGCGAGAACAGCGACATCATGATCGCCTTCGGCAGCATCGATCCGCACAAGGGCAAGATGGGTGTCCGCGAGGCGCGGCGCCTGGTCGAGTCCGGGGCGATCAAGGGTTTCAAGTTCCATCCGACTTTGCAGGGTTTTTTCCCGAACGACCGCGTGGCCTACGGCCTTTACGAACTGATCGCCGAACACAAGCTTCCCGCGATCTTTCACAGCGGTCATTCAGGTATCGGCACGGGCATGCCGGGCGGCGGGGGCCTGCGTCTCAAGTATTCGAATCCGATCCATCTCGACGACGTGGCCGCGGATTTTCCTGACATGACCGTCATCATCGCGCACCCTTCCTGGCCCTGGCAGGACGAGGCCTTGTCCGTGTGCCTGCACAAGCCCAACGTGTACATCGATTTGTCCGGTTGGTCGCCGAAGTACTTTCCACCGCAGCTCGTACAGCACGCGAACGGGCAATTGAAACGCAAGATGCTGTTCGGTTCGGACTATCCGCTGATCTCGCCGGACCGATGGATCAAGGATTTCCGGGACGCAGGTTTCAAGCCCGAAGTCCAGCCGCTGATCCTCAAGGACAATGCGATCGTCGCGCTCGGACTCGCTTCGCCACAGCGGCACGATGTCTAAGATTGTCGGCAGAACCCTGGATTTCCTGGAGGTCTTCGCGGACCAGAAAAGACCCCTTTCGGCCTCCGAGATCGCGCGGCTGCTCGGAATACCGGCATCGAGCTGTCACGACGTGCTCCAGGCGCTGCAGGACCGCGGCTACCTCTATGAACTGACGCCGCGGGGAGGCTATTACCCGACCTTGCGCGTCTACGAAATCGCCAAGACCATCGCCGACCACGATCCCGTGGTCCTGCGCACCGATGCCTCCCTGCGTTCCCTGCGCGACACGCTCGACGAGTCCGTGCTGCTGGCGAAGATGCAGGGACTGTCGGCAACCTATCTAGCATCGTTCGAGCCTTCGCATCCGTTGCGCTTTTTGGCAATAGTCGGGGAGAACGTGCGCAGCCTGCATGCGACCTCGGCCGGCAAATGCCTGCTCGCTTCCCTGAGCGAAGGCCTGCTGCGCGATTACCTCAAGACCGCGCAGCTCACGGCGCTGACGCCGAACACCATCACGACGAAGGCCGCGCTGCGCCAGGAACTCGAAACGGGCCTGGAGCGCGGGTGGTTCTTGAATCGCGAGGAAAGCCAGGAGGGCTTGACCACGATCTCGGCGCGATTCGTCTGGACCTCGTCCATTTACATCGTCACCGTCGCGGGGCCCTCGTCGCGCGTCGCCCCGAAACTCGAACGGGCCGCGGATCTGATCGTGCAAGTGTGCAAGATGCTCGGCAGCACGGGCCGTCCGCCCGAGTCTTAAGCGCCTTCGACCTCGCGCAACAGCGCGCGCGAGACTCGCACCTCCATCTCGAGCGCCATCTGGCCGTAAGCCTTGCCCTGGGGATCGATGCGCAGGGAGGCCATGCCGCCGCCGCCCAGCGCATTTTGCAACAGAAAATTGAGCGCGTGCAGGCCAGGCGCCTCGAAGCGCTCGATGGGTCCGGCCACGAGATAGGCGAAGTGCTCAGCCAGCCGGGCACTAGTCACCTCGCGTCGGAGCACGTCCAGATAGGCAGGATGGCGGGCAATGATCGCAATATTGGCGGTGTCGCCCTTGTCTCCCGAGCGCGCCAGCGCAAGGCGTATCAGCGGAACCGCGACCGAGTCGGCGGCCGCCTCGGTGCCGGTCTCGGCGTTCCCGCCTGTCGCGGTGCTCGCGCCTGTCGGGGCAGCCGGCGAGGTCGTCCCCGAGGGAATCGTCACGGCGAAACGCTCGCTGCCGACGGTCACGACCGGCGCGTCGAGCAGGGTCTTGTCGATGAACAACGTGAACAGTCGGATCTGCGGCGTAGGCTTCGGCCGGCCGGTATAGATGCCCGTCGTGCCGGGCGCAAAGGAGATGCCCACCGAACCCAGTTCGCGCGCGAACAGGTCGAGACCCTTGGCATCCGCATGCACGACGACGAGACGCAGCAGGACTTCGCGTGCGTCGCGCGTGCGCGATTGGGGTCCGTAAGAAGCCTCGGCGCCCAAGGTCTCGATGTGGGTCGCCGTGAAATCCGGAAGTCCGCGCTCTTTGAAGCTGAGCCGCGCCCGGGCAATGAGCGCCTCGCCGGTACGCTGGGCCTTGGCGGCAGCCTGGGGTCCCACGATCGATACCGTGGCCATCGCGCGGTACCCGTCTTGATAGGTTGCCGAAACCTTGTATTGCGTAGTGGGCGCTCGCCCCCGCGCACCCGTGACGCGCACGCGATCCGGTCCGTCCTGGGTCAGACGGACCTGGGAAAAATCGGCGATCAAATCGGGCAGCACGTAGGCCGAGGGGTCACCAATCTCGTATAGCGCCTGTTCAGCCACGGTGCCCGGGGTCACGAGTCCGCCCGTGTCCGCGGGCTTCGTGATCACGAAGGATCCGTCCGCGCGGCATTCGGCGAGCGGATAGCCGATGTTCTCCCAGTTGGGGACGAGTTCCCAGTCGGTATGCAGTCCGCCGACGCCCTGCGCACCGCATTCGAGCAGGTGTCCGACGAGGCTGCCGGCCGCGAGCCGGTCATAGTCGTCGTCGGCCCAGGAGAACTCGTGCATCAGGATGCCGAGCGCAAGCGCACTGTCGGCGCAGCGCCCGGTGATCACGATGTCGGCGCCGTGATTGAGCGCGGCCTTGATCGGCAGCGCGCCCAAGTAAGCGTTCGCCGTCAGCAAGCGCTTCGGCAATTCCGCCGCCGAGACCGCTTCGCATATCCCCTGCTCCCGCAGGCGCGGAATCCAGGGCATCACGTCGTCACCCGTGACCGTGGCTACCGTCAAGCTCACGCCCTGCTCCGCGCAGGCCGCGAGCAGCGCGGCCTTACAGCCTTCCGGGTTGACGCCGCCTGCATTGGAGATCACCTTGATGCCGCGCTTTGCGATCTCGCCGAGGTGGGGTTTCAGGTATTCGACGAAGTCCGGAGGGAAGCCGGCGTCGGGCGCTTTGAGGCGCGCGCGCGCCAGGAGGGACATGCTGACCTCCGCCAGGTAATCCATCATCAAGTAGTTCACCGGGCTGCGCAGCAGCTGCGCAATGGCCCGCGGACTGTCGCCCCAGGCGCCCGAGGCGCCGCCGATCAAGATCGGGGTCATGCGCTTGAGTCCTCGTCTGGGGGCGCCCAGCGCGGCTTGCGCTTGGCGGTGAATGCCGCCAGCCCTTCCTGGGCATCGGCACTGCCCGAACACAGTGCGATCTGCGCCTCGGCGAAGGCGATGGCCTCGTTGAAGGCCATCATTTCCATCGCAAAGATGGCTTGCTTGCCGCGGCGAATCGCAGCCGGCGAGCCCTGGCGGATTTTCGCGATCAAGGCCTCGACGCGCGCATCGAGCTCCCCGGCGGGGGCGATCTCGTTGACGAGTCCCATCTGCGCAGCCCGGGTCGCCGGGATCAACTCGCCCGTCAGACACAATTCATTGATATGGCGCGCGTGCATGGTCGCGCGCAGGAATACGAGCACTTGCATCGGGAAGACGCCGACCTTGGCCTCGGGTAATCCAAAGCGGGCGTGCTCCGCGGCGATCACCAGATCGCAGAGACCGAGGATCGCCATGCCGCCCGCGACGCAAGCTCCGTTGACGCGCGCAATCAGCGGGATGCCGGCCGTGCGCACGCTGCGCGCGAGCCGGCCGAAATCCGTCGTCGGCTCGTCGGGGCTCGCTTGGAAAGTGCCCGTGCCTTTGCTCAAGTCGGCACCGGCGCAGAAGGCCTTCTCCCCAACCCCGGTCAGGACGATCGCACGGATGCCGGGATCCTCGGCTGTCGCCTTGACCGCGGCCTCGATGCCGGAGAGCACCGCCGGGTTCAAGGCGTTGCGGCGGGCTTCGCGATCGATCCAGATCCACAGGACATCGGCTTTTCGCTCGACGCGAAGCTCAGGGCTGGTCGTATCGGACATCGTCGGCTGCCTCGTCAAGTCTTGTGCCCAAGTCCGAAGATCTGCTGGTTGTGTTCGCCGAGTCCAGGCGCGAGCCGCTGCACCGTGGTGGGCGAGCCACTGAAGCGTACCGGAAATCGGCAGACTTTGAGCTTGCCTTCGGTCGGATGCTCCAACTCGTCGAAGAAACCGACGGCCTTGAGGTGGGGATCCTCGAACAGATCTTCGACCGCATTGACGGGGCAGGCTGGAATGTCGATGGCGTGCAGCACGTCCAGCCACTCCCGATTGGATCGGGTGGGCAGGTGCTGCTCGAGGAACCGACCCACGTCCTCCGCATGCTGCGTGCGGCTCTCCTGCGTCTGAAAGCGCGTATCCGTATCGAGCAATTCCGGACAGCCGACGAGCGCGGTGAAGGCCCGCCAATGTTTGTCGGTGTAGACGACAAGGGACAGATGCCCATCGCTCGTGGCATAGGGTCCGCGGGTGCGCGATAACAGGCGCTTGTAGCCCATCGGACCCGCGGGCGGCACGAAGGCGCCGCCGCCCATGTGATCGGAGAGCACGAATTGCGTCATCGTCTCGAACATCGGCACTTCGACGAGCTGGCCTTGTCCGGTTTTTTCACGATGATAGAGTGCCGCGGTGACGGCGTTGGCGAGATACAGGCCGACGACACGATCACAGATGTTGACGGGTGCGTAGCGTGGCGCACCGTCGACCGCGCGAAACAGCCCCGCAATCCCCGAGGCGGCTTGCATCAAGTCATCGTAGACCGCCTTGCCGGAATCCGGACCGCCGGCGCCGTAGCCGACTGCGGCGCAATAGATGATCTTGGGGTTGAGCGCGCTGACGTGCTCGTAGTCGAGACCCAGGCGCTGCAGACCCTGGGGCCGAACATTGGAGACCAAGACGTCGGCGAGTCCGGCGAGCGCCGCGACCCGGGCTTTGCCCTCGGGCGACTTGAGATCGAGGACGATGCTGCGCTTGTTGCGATTGGCCTGCAGGTAGAGGGGCCCCATGCCAGGATGGCGCCAGGGACCGATCCAGCGCATGGAGTCACCCGCCGGGGATTCTACTTTGAGGACATCGGCCCCCAGATCGCCCAACATCTGGGTCGCTGACGGACCCATGACCACGGTCGTGAGATCCAATATGCGGAGCCCCGCAAGCGGACCGGTCGCGGTAGGGGACGGTTCCCATGCGATGGGTACGGGATTTTGATCGGGTTGCATTGCCGCCAGCCTCGAGGTCTTGTAGTATAATATTCGCTATAGCGAAATCTATTTCGTAATAGCGAAATTATACTGGCGATCGCTACGATAGGCAATCGCATGATCGAGTGTTTGGGGGGAGTTTCCATGGCGAGCATGACGGATCACGCGGCTGGCGCAGTCGGGTCGCACACAACTGAATTGGAGCGCAGCGCGATTCGCTTGACGGCCTGGCGTGTCCTGCCCGTGCTCATACTCTGTTACTTCGTCTCGTATCTGGACCGCGTCAATTTGAGCTTCGCCGCGCTGCAGATGAACAAGGCGCTGGACCTGAGTTCGCAGCAATACGGTACCGGCGCCGGCTTGTTCTTTCTGACCTACTGCCTCTTCGAGATTCCTTCGAATCTGCTGCTGTACCGGGTCGGCGCGACACGCTGGATCGCTCGCATCATGGTGACCTTGGGAATTTGCGCCGCGGGCATGGCGTTCGTGAATGGGCATGCGAGTTTCTATGCGACGCGCCTCGCGTTGGGCGTCGCCGAGGCGGGGTTTTATCCGGGAATTCTGTTCTTTTTGACCCTCTGGTTCCCGGCCGCTTACAGCGCACGCATCTTGGGCTATTTCATTGCGGCGATCCCGATCAGCGGAATCATCGGCGGCCCCTTGTCAGGGCAGCTGCTCGGCCTGAACGGAGTATTCGGCCTGCAGGGTTGGCAATGGTTGTTCCTCGTCGAAGCCGCCCCGGCATTCATTCTGGCGCCGATCGTGATCTCCCGGCTCCAGGATACGCCCGCGCAAGCTCAGTGGTTGCCCGAGGCGGAAAAAGCGTGGCTGGTCGACCGACTGGGCGCCGAACGTTCGGCAGTGGAACGCAAACGGGTGTTTACCGTGCTGCAAGGTCTCCTCAATCCGCGCGTCCTGTTTCTCGCCGCGATTTATTTCAGCAACGTCTGCCTGCTCAACAGCATCACGTTCTTCCTGCCGCAAATCATCAAGAGTTTCGGTCTGAGCAATGCGCAAACCGGCCTCGTCGCGGCGATCCCGAGCATGCTCGCGCTCATCGCCCTGATTTATTGGGGACGCCACTCGGATCGTCGCAAGGAACGCTATGGCCATGCCGCCATCGCGAATTTCGGCGGCGGCGCGGCGCTCCTGCTGTCGGTGCTGTTCCACGACCCCACGCTGCGCATTGCCGCGCTCGCGGCCGCATTCGCCTGTACGCTGGCATTCACGGCGCCGTTCTGGTCGATCCCGCGCACGTTCTTGACCGGCAGCGCGGCGGCCGGCGGCATCGGCGCGATCAGTGCCCTCGGTGTGCTCGGTGGATTTTTGTGTCCGCCGTTCATCGGCTTCATCAAGGACCAAACCGGCGATTTTCGAATCGGCCTCGGTGCGGTCGCGGTACTCGCCATGTGTTTTGCCACGGCTTTGTTCTTACAGCGCCCGCGCGCCTCACTTCCGGGAATCCAGTCATGACCGAAAAATCGCCTTACATCATCCGCGCCGGCGAAGTGCCGAGCTACAGCCCCGCGAACCATACGGGCACGAAGAATTACCGACTCGTGGGACCGAACGTAAACGGCGCGAAGTACATGGAAATTGCGCTCGGCGACATCGAGCGCAATGCGGGCTCGCCTGCGCATGCGCACCCGGACCTGGAGCAGGCTGTCTACATTCTCGAGGGCGAAGCGATCGCCGGCGTCGACGGCGTCGATCATCACGTCAAGCCCGGCGACATGATGTTCTTCCCCGCCAAGGTGTTTCACTCGATCCGCGTGCTCACCGAGCGCATCAAGTTGCTGGTCATTTACTCGCCCCCCTATGGCGAGGATCCCGCGAAGGTCATGCATTCCCCGGAGCGTACTGCGGAACACGCGTCGGAGACGGCGTCCGAAAGCTAGCGCCTGCCCGAGTATTTCATGTCAGAGCGCCATGAGTATCGCACCAGCCGAGATCAGGGCTGCGCCGACACCCAGCTTCCAGGTCCACCGCTCGCCCAGGAACAAGAGCGCGAAAATCACGACGAGCACGACGCTCAGCTTGTCGA
>Ga0116226_10002315_pt1 | contig 16545 bp, 15 predicted proteins | sample S1TSphfallax_FD_89692 | JGI IMG/M metagenome (GOLD analysis project Ga0116226, IMG submission 89692) | Host-associated microbial communities from peat moss isolated from Minnesota, USA - S1T2_Fa - Sphagnum fallax MG | ecosystem: Host-associated > Plants > Peat moss > Unclassified | place: USA... | reverse complement strand
GGCGGCGCAGCAGGCCGACATATTCTTCCGAGCGCTCATAGCGCTTGTCCTTGTCGAGGTAGTCGCCATCGCGCTGCTGCTCATCGTCGGAAGCGCCGGAGATGATGTGGATGGAGGCGCGGCCGCCGCTCAACTGATCGATGGTCGCGAAGGTGCGGGCCGCGAGCGTTGGGGCGACGAAGCCGGGGCGATGCGCGAGCATCACGCCGAGTTTCTCGGTAACCGTTGTGACGTAGGTGCCGAGATGCAGGCCATCGGGAAATACCGAGCCGTAGCCGATGAGAACGCGAGCGAAGCCGCTTTTCTCATGCGCTTCGGCGAGCGCGCGGAGGTAGTCGCGATCGAAAGCGCCGGGGGTGCGCGGCACCGCTTCGGAGGGGTTTGTGTGGGCGACTAGGCCGGTGAAATCTACGGGCATTGGAACTCCACGAAAGAAAGGAAGCACTTCTTTTTTGAAAAAAAGAAGCAAAAAACTTTTATTTCTCTGCAGGTTTTATGATCGCGGCTTGGTACTGTGTCTCAGAAGAGAACATTTTTTCCTGCAACGCTGCCCGACCGGCCGTTGCCAGTATCACATCGTCCTGCGGCGTATGGATGCGGCTGCACAGCGCATTGCGGTGGTGGCGCTCCAGCGGATTGTTCCTGCTCAAACCTGGATTTCCCACCAGTTCCAGGGCGCGGGCGGTCACTGCGATCACATTGGTGGTCACGATGTGCTTCACCAGCAGAATGCGCTCCGCCGGCCATAACGCGCCGCGATCGGTGGCCTCCGTCGCCGCATCCAGCATCGTGCGGTTGGTAAGCAGGCGCGCCTCGATATCGCCCACAGCCTCCTGGAAGCGGGCCAGGCTCGCGAGCGGTGCGCCGAGATTGGTGGGTCTGCGATCCAGCAGATACTGCACCAGCCAGTCGCGCGCGGCCTCCGCGACCGCATCGTAGATCGCGCTTTGCAGCACGATCATCCAGCTGAGTTCTTCGCCGCCGCGATCGGCCCAGCCGGCGGGCGGGCGCAAATCGGGCGCATGGCTGTCGGGCACAAAAACGTCGTCGAACACCACTTCGTGGCTGCCGCTCGCGCGCATGCCGAGATGGTTCCAGGTTTCGCGCACGGTGATGCCGGCGGCTTCGCGCGCAACCACGAAGAAACCCACGCGCGGCTGATCCTCGTCCGTCCGCCCCCACACGTTCAGCCAGCGCAGAATGGGAATGCCGGTGGAATAGATCTTGGTGCCGGAAATGCGCCAGCCCCCGGGCACCCGGCGTGCGATGGTGGCCGGCAGGCCGCCGCGCGCCGGCGTGCCGAGTTCAGGTTCCACGCGCAGCGCATTGATCAGCGCCCCATGGCGCACGGCATCTTCCGTGAGCATCGCGTTGATGTCCTCCGGCCATCCGGGAACCACGAGGCGGTGAGACAGATACTGCATCACCAGCACCAGGGCGGTGGAAGGCTCGCCGCGCGCAACGGCGCGCACCACGCGCGCAGCACTCGCCAGGTTGGCGCCACCGCCGCCGCGTTCTGCCGGCACGGTCAGCGCCAGCAGGCCGTGGCGGTGCAGCAGATCGAAATTGGCGAACGGAAAGCTCGCTTCGCGATCGTGTTCGGCGGCGGTTGCCTCGAACGAAGCTGTCAGGCCCTGCAGGATTTCGCCAAGACGGTCGGTGTTGATCGCATTCATCGGTCAAGCCCCCCCGGGCCTCAAGCGGCCTTGGCCTGCGCCGCGCGTTCCGCGACCAGCGTTTTCACGCGCGGCAACAATTCGGCGCCGTAGGCGGCGGCGTCGCGGATCGGATCGAAGCCGCGGATCAGGAAGGTATCGATGCCGAGATCGACGTAATCCAGCATCGCCTCCGCAACCTGGTCCGGCGTGCCGACCAGCGAGGTGGAATTGCCTTGCGCGCCGGTCAGTTGCGCCATCCCCGTCCAGAGCCGCTTGTCGAGCCGGCTGCCGCGGCCCGCGGCCTCCAGCAAGCGGCGGGCGCCTTCGGCGGCGGGAGCATCGCGGCGGATCAGCCCCGCCTTTTCACGCAGGGAGCGGGCGCGTGCCAGCAACGCGTCGGCCCGCGCCCAGGCAGCGTCCTCGGTATCGGCCAGGATGGGGCGCAGCGAGAGGCTGAAGCCGGGGCTTCTTCCATGGCGGGCGGCGGAGGCGCGCACGCGCCCAACCAGGTCGCGCACCTGCTCATGGGTTTCGCCCCACAGCGCATAGACATCGGCATGGCGGCCGGCAACCTCCAACGCATCGGCCGAGGTGCCGCCGAAATACACGGGGATGCCCTCGGGGCGGTACGGCTTAACGGAGGAGATGGCGCGCTGCACGCTATAGTATTTGCCCTCGTAATCGAACGGCGTCGTGCTGGTCCATTCGGCGCGAACGATATCCAGGTATTCGCCGGTGCGGGCGTAGCGTTCGGGCTTGGTCAGATGGTCGCCGTCGCGCGCCAGTTCGGCATCCTCGGCGCCGGTGATGATGTGCACGGCGGCGCGGCCGCGGCTGATGTGATCGAGTGTGGCCAGTTGGCGGGCCGCCAATGTGGGGGCGGTGAAGCCGGGCCGGTGGGCGATCATCAGCCCCAGGCGTTCGGTGACGGCCGCGATGTGCTGGCCCACCAGGATGCTTTCCGGGCTTTCCGCGTTGAAGGCGGTGAGCACGCGATCGAACCCGCCATGTTCCTGCACCTTGGCCAACGCTTCGATGAAAGCCAGGTCGATCACCGGGCCGGACCGCGGCACGGTTTCGGATGCGTTGTGGTTGCCGACATAGCCGATGAAGGTGACGCTCATAAAGTGCTCCGGCTGTGATGCCTGATATCGGGCATCTCTAAATCACTAAACGTTAGTGTAATTAGCACAAAGCACAGCCCTGCTGTCGTTGTAATTTCTCAAGGGCGCCTTTGCCGGCGCTCAAGCTTCCCGCCAAATGCGGCCCGCCATGGCTATCTCGGTTCGGGTTGCGGGCGGCTTTGGTAGCAGGTTGACGGTGGGCGCCGCGGCGCAGCGCTGCTTCGGTGAGCTCGCCGAGGCGGCGACCGGCTTCGGTGGGATCCTCGCTTTGCAGCAACACATAGCCTACGTCCGGCAGGCTGGGCAAAAGTGCTTCAGGCACCGCAGGCAAGCCCCCCCAGCCCGCCACCAGATCGGTGCGGCAGGTGACGCCGAGCCCGGCCGCGACCGCCGCGCGCATGCCGGACAGGCTCGGGGTTTCCACGACGATGCGGAATCGCCGCCCCGCATCTTGCAAGGCACGAAGGCAGGCGGTGCGGAACACGCATGGCGCCTCCAGCAGCACGAGTTTCACCTCCTCCGCCGCGGCCAGGGCCGGATCGCCGAGCCAAACCATGGGCGCCACGATCTGCACATGGGGGTCGGTGGGGCGGCCGAGGCCGAGCACGATATCCACCTCGCTGCGGCTATAGGCATCGGTGAGGTCCGCCGAGCCGGCAACGTGCAGGCGCAGCTGGGTTTGCGGGTGCAGGGCAGAGAAATCGCGCAGGATCTCGGGCAGCAGCGTTTCGGCAAAATCCTGTACGAGACCGATCTGGACCAGCCCGGAAAGGGTCTCGCCCAGCAGCAACCCGATCGCAGCGTCGTTCAGCTCCAGCATTTTGCGGGCGACCGCCGCGAGTTCGCGCCCCGCCGGCGTCAGCATCAGGCTGCGGCCGCTGCGCTGGAACAACTGCCGGCGGGCAATCTCCTCCAGCCGCTTCATCTGCAGGCTGAGCGCCGAGGGGCTGAGAAACACATGGTCGGTGGCGCGCATCATCGATCCGGTATCGACGATGGCGAGGAAGCTTCGGAGCAACTCCGTAGGCAGATTGACGGGCATGAAGCGACCTCCATTGGCGAGATGAGCGTAATATTGTTTACTCACCCTAACCGATAGTGTTTTAATTTGACTCTTACAAAAATTTTGTAGAATAAGCGCAAAAGCCAAGGAATCACGATGTCAGAGCCGGTATTGCACGTGGCACCAGGCGGCGCATGGCGGCGCGCGCCGTGGGATTTGCGGCGTGGCTTCTCCCGTTGGGCGGTGCCGGCGGCAGGGCTGAGGCGGGGCCTCCAGAGAGCGGGGACCACGATCGGCATCCTGGTCGCCTGGCAGGCCGCTTCCGGACTCGGCCTGTTGCCGGCCCGGGCCGTGCCGGCGCCGCTCGCCGTTCTGCAGGCGGCGCGGGACCTGCTGCTTTCGGGCGCGCTCATTCACCATCTCTCGGTTTCGCTGCTGCGCGTGGCGGCTGGGTTGGCGCTTGCGATCGTTACTGGCACCGTGCTGGCACTCGCCGCCGGGCTTTCGCGGCTTGGCGAGGATTTGATCGATCCGCCGATGCAGATGGCCCGCACCCTGCCTTTTCTGGCGCTGGTGCCGCTGTTCATCCTGTGGTTCGGAATCGGTGAAACGCCGAAGGTGGCGCTGGTGACGCTGGGCGCCACCTTCCCCATCTATCTCAATCTGTTCGCCGGCATTCGCGGGGCCGACCCGAAGCTCGTTGAAGTGGCGGCGACGCTCGGGCTCTCCCGCGGCGCCTTGATCCGCCACGTGATCCTGCCGGCAGCGTTGCCGAATTTTCTCACCGGGCTGCGCTATGCCATCGGCATCGCGTGGCTGAGTCTCGTGGTCGGCGAACAGATCAACGCGGAGTCGGGCATCGGATACCTGATGATGGATGCACGGGATTTTCTCAGGACCGACATCATCATGGTGGGGCTTGCGGTGTATGCGATGCTTGGCCTCGCCTCCGACCAGCTGGTGCGGGCGCTTGAGCGCACCGCGCTGGCGTGGCGGCCGGCGGCAAGGTTTGGTCGATGAGCACGTCCGTGCAGGGGTCGATGAGCACGTCCGTGCAGGGGGTGGCGCCGGGCACGCAGGTGCGTGGGCTGATCAGGCGGTTTGGGCCTACGGCGGTTCTCGATGGCCTCAACCTGGATATTCCGGCGGGCCATTTCGTGGCGCTTCTGGGGCGGAGCGGTTCGGGGAAAACCACGTTGCTGCGCACGCTCGCCGGGCTCGATACGGCCGAGCAAGGGAGCGTGATTTTGCCGCCGCGGCGGGCGGTAGTGTTCCAGGAACCGCGGCTGATGCCGTGGAAGCGCGTTTGGGAGAATGTGGCACTCGGGCTGCCGGAGAGCGATGCGCGGGACCGGGCCGAGCAGGCGCTGCGGGAAGTGGAACTGGCGCATCGGATGGATGCGTGGCCGCTGACGCTTTCGGGCGGCGAGGCGCAGCGTGCGGGGCTTGCGCGCGCGCTGGTGCGCGAACCCGATCTTCTTTTGCTGGACGAGCCTTTTGCCGCCCTCGATGCGCTGACGCGGCTGCGCATGCAGGCGCTTGTTGCCGAATTATGGGTGCGGCACGGCATGGCAGCACTGCTGGTGACGCATGACGTGGATGAGGCGTTGTTGCTGGCAGATCATGCGGTGGTTTTGCAGCGGGGGCAGATCGGGTTGCAGTTGCGGATCGATCTGCCGCGGCCGCGGCGGCATGGCAGCGCCGGGTTTGCGGCGTTGCGGGCGGAGCTTTTGAGGTCGCTTGGGTTGTCCGAGGAAGAGGCGGCGTAAGAATGTTCTTTTCTGAAGAAAAGAACCAAAAGACTTTTGATTCCTGCCCGGGTTCGAAGATCCGGGACCTGGCCGGCAGCGTGAAGCCCGCGAGGACATAAAAGTTTTTTGCTTCTTTTTTTCAAAAAAGAAGTGCTTCCCTCCTTACGGATTTTTACCGAATGAAAAAATACCTTGTTGCCGCAGCCATTGTTCTGGCGGCCGCCGGCTGGCTGTTGTTTCGCCCCGCCCCTGCCGGCAATGTTCTGCGGGTGGCGAGCCAGAAGGGCAGCACCCGCGCGGTGATGCTGGCATCGCACGCGCTGGATGGTGCGCCCTATCGTGTGGAATGGAGCGAATTTGCGGCTGCGGCGCCGCTGCTGGAGGCGCTCGGCGCCAATGCGGTCGATGTCGGGCTTGCCGGCGATGCGCCGTTTTTCTTCGCCTTTGCGAATGGCGCGCGCATTCATGCGGTGCAGGTCGGCAGAGCCTCGTCCAACGGGGAGGAGGTGGCGATACTGGTGGGCAGCCACTCGCCGTTGCAGAGCGTGGCCGACCTGCGCGGCAAGCGGATTGCGACCGGCCGCGGTTCGATCGGCCATTATTTGGTGCTGCGTGTGCTGGAGCGGGCGGGCATTCCGGTTTCGGATGTGAAGCTTGTGTTCCTGGGGCCGGCGGACGCGAAGGCGGCCTTTGCGAGCGGGGCGGTGGATGCGTGGTCGACCTGGGGGGTCTATGTGCCGCTGGTGACGGAACGCGGCCAGGGCCGCGTGCTGGTGGACGGGCAAGGTTTGCTGAGCGGCTATGCGTTCAGCGCGGCGACCGATGCTGCGGTCGATGGGAAACGGGCGATACTCGCGGATTTCCTGCGGCGGCAGGCGGTGGCGTATCACTGGGCGATGCAGCATCAACAAGCTTACGCCGGCGCCCTTGCCGCGGAAATCGGGGTGGCTCCCGATATCGCCGCAGCATTCGTGCGCTTGAACACATTCGTTCCGGTGGCCATGGATGGGGCCGTTGAGGCGGAGGAGGCGGATGTGCTGCATCATTTCGTGGCCGCCGATGCGATCGGGAAAGTGCCGGATGTGCATGCGGCGCTGGATACGTCTTTCGATGCGGGGGCTTTGCGATAGCTTCTGCGCTTTCCGAAAATGTCAGGAGGAAGCAAGGACGTTCTAGACAGAAAACGGGGATTTGAACGGTTCACGTTCAGTGCCGTAGGGTGCAATGCGCTTTGGCATTGCACCACTCCGATACACGGCCGAGAGGGTGCAATGCCAAAGCGCATTGCACCCTACGGAGGTCGGACCATTTTCACAGACGAGGGTCGGCCAAATGACGGTGGGATAGTTTTTTGAAAAAAAGAGCCAAAAACTTTTCGTTCCTGGTTAGGCCGGGCGAACGATAGGGGACCTGGCCCGCTTCGCGAGCATTATCGGGGGGGTTGAGGCAGGGGGTGATGTCGAATTCTTCAGTGGTGGCGCGGGCGGCGGCGGCGAAACCGCCGGGCACGAGGGATTCGAGGAGTTTGTCCGGCATGCGGGAACAGTCCAGGCGCATTGTGAGTTGGCCGGTGATGGCGTCGAGCAAGGTGGTGAGAGGGGTTTCGGCTTCGGGATCGTTCTGCAATTCGGTTTCGATGAGGATTTCGGCCTCGGTGCGGAGTTGGGCGCGGTTGGGAAGAGACTCGGTGGTGTAATCGATGACGCTGCGGAGGGTTTCGCGCCTGGGATCGATCGAAACGCCGGCGCCCCCCCTATGGCGTGGCGGTGGATACGGCGCTGGACCGGCTGTATGTGGTTTTGACGACGCTGAACGAGGTATATCTGATCGAAGAATCAAAAGTTTTTTGCTTCTTTTTTTCAAAAAAGAAGTGCTTGCTTTGGCCTTTACAACGGAACGAGAGCGTATGTGGAAAGCGACCGCGGTGTTTGCCGCCCTGTTCGTGGGCATCATGGTGCTGACCATCCTGCAGAACGGGCATCCTGGCATGGACCCGAAGATGGAATTGATGTTCGAGAAGCAGCGGGCTGCGCGGATGGTTGCGCTGCAACACAGCGGGGTGGCGATGCCGGCGCCCCTGGCGTGCGCGGCGACCCGGGTGAGCGAGGCGACGGTGCAGACGCTGTATCTCGTTTGGATCAACCGCCGCAGCGAATTTTCGTCGCCTGCGGAGAGGGATAGCGCCACCGCCGACCTCTCGCGGGCGATTACGGGTTGTGGCGGCAATCCTGCGTCGCTGGAAAACGCGGCGCATCTGCAGGGGCTCGATTTGGAGGAGCAGGCGGCATTGGCGATGCTGGAGGCTAAGCGGGCTTAAGCAAGACGTTCTTTTTTGAAAAAGAACCAAAAAACTTTGATGTCCTTCGCACCGCGGCACGAACGTGCAACCCACGGGGAAACAAAAGTTTTTTGCTTCTTTTTTTCAAAAAAGAAGGCCTTGCCTTGCTTCAAAGTTCGATCAGCCCGCAAGAAGCCGCCTTTACCGCCGCGTGCATGCGCGACGCCGCATTCAGCTTCATTCGCGCATTATCCGCATGGAAATCGACCGTGCGCTTCGCAAGGTCCACGATCTGCGCGATTTCCGCGGAGGTTTTGCCGCGCGCGGCCCAGGTGAGTATTTCGGTTTCCCGCGCATTCAGCCCGACCTGAACCGGCACGAGGCGGCGCCGTGCGACGCCTGCCAACCGCGATTCGATGATCGCGACGAGGATATCAAAATCGATCGGCTTGGTGACATAGTCGTCCGCACCGAGCTGGCGGGCTTTCAGTTCGGTATCGCGATCGGTGAGGGCGGTGAGGAACACGAACGGCATAGCGGCGAAGCGTGGCGCCATCGGTACCAGGCGCTCCAGCAGATCGAAGCCGGAGATGCCGGGCATGCTGATGTCGGAGAGCACGAGATCGGGTTTTTCGCGCAGGATGGCGGCGAGGCCGGATTGGCCGCCATGGGCGATCGCCACCTCGAAACCCCGTTCGACCAGTTCTTCGGCAATCAGTCCGGCGGTTTCCTGGTCGTCGTCGATGCACAGGATACGTTTGGGCAGGCCGGTCATTTGCCGGGCACCTCGCCGGACGGGCAGCAGGGATGGCTCAGGGACGTGGACATGACGATGTTCTCCTGCGTCTGCTTCGGCAGAGCATCATCTTACTGCGCCGCAGCACTGGATAAAAAAGCAATATGAATTTGCCTGTGCCGCCCGTGTTCGGCCCTTCCGAGGTGGGGGTGGAAGCGGCGCCCGATGCCCGGCGGGGGATGCTACGCTTGGCAGGCGGGGTGGGCGCGCGTGGCCGGTTCAAATCCCTGCATGCGATCCTTTCCTCGATCAGCCTGATGCTGTTTGCCCTCGTGCTCGGGTTCGGCGTGTTTACCATTCAGCTTTTCAGCGGCTTCAATCAACTTTCCGATGCGTTGCGGCAAGTATGGCTGCCCAGCACCCGCATGCTCGGCGATCTGAACAATGAAACCTCGGATTTCCGGGCGGCCGAGGGGGATACGCTGCTGGCCCAGGACGCGGGCGAGCGGGCGCTGCATCTGGGGATCATCACCGAACTCGACAAATCCATCGCCCGCGCGCAGCGCGATATCGCGCACATCCCGCACGCCGAGCCCGATGTGCTGCTCTATGCGAGCTTCGCCCGGCGGTGGGCTGCGTATCGGGAGGCGGCCGCGCGGGTGACGGCGCTGGCTGCGGCCGGCGACCGGGCGGGGGCCACCCTGGTTTACCGGACAACCTCGCGCGCCGCTTATAACGCGGCCAGCGATGCGCTGGGGGCCCTCACCGCGCATAACGTGGCCGAGACGCGGCTGGCGAGCACGCGCACGGCCCGGGCCTACCGGGAGGGAAGGCTGCTGATCCTGCTGGCGCTGATCGTGGCGGGCACGCTGCTGGCAGCGGCGCTGATGTTCATCCGGCGCCAGATTTCGGATCCGCTGACGACGCTTGCCGCGACGATGCGCAAGCTGGCGGAAAACACCACCGAGATCGAGATCGACGGGGCGCGGCGCACCGACGAAATCGGCGAGATGGCGCGCGCGGTGCTGGTGTTCCGCGCCAATGCGATCGATCTGATCCAGAGTCAGCGGGGGCTTGCGGAACAGGCGGCGATGCTGGAGCAGAAACTCGCTTACGAGCAGGAACTGACGCGGCTGCAGCGCAATTTCGTGGCGATGGTGAGCCACGAATTCCGCACGCCGCTGACCGCGATCGATGCGCATGCGCAGCGGCTCGTGAGCATGCGGGAGCGCATTACGCCCGCCGAACTGACCGAACGAGCGGGGCGGGTGCGCTCGGCGGTGCACCGGATTACCGGGTTGATGGATAACCTGCTGAACGCATCACGGCTGATGGATGGCGAGGTAAAACTGTTTTTTCATCCGGCGCCGTTCGATCTGGGGCAGTTGCTGCACGAGGTGTGCGCGTTTCATCGCGAAACCGCGCCCCACGCCTTCATCGGCGAAGAGTTTGCGGGGCGGGCATTGCCTTTGGTTGGGGATCGCAAATTGTTGTTTCAGACATTCAGCAATCTGCTTTCCAACGCGATCAAATACTCGCCGAGCGATGCGGTGGTGCGGATCGAGGTGCGCCAGGAGCGTGAGCGTACATGGGTTGCGATCAGCGACCAGGGGTTGGGGATTCCGAAGGCGGACCAGGCGAGCCTGTTCAAGCGCTATTTTCGGGGCGGGAATGTTTCGGGGATTGTCGGGACGGGGGTTGGATTATATCTCGCGAAAACGGTGGTGCAGTTGCATGGGGGGGAGATCGGCGTGGAGAGCGAGGAAGGGCAGGGCTCGTGTTTTGAGGTTTTGCTGCCGAATGGGGGGTAGGAAGGTAGTTCTTTTTTGAAACGATTAGGGTGGGCTTAAGCCCACCCTACGGCGTCAGGCGTAGCAGAAGCGAAATGGCTGCGACGCTCAGAATGACCAGCGTCGCTACCACGCTGGTCGCGCGGAAGGCATATTGCTGCACGGAGTTCGGCGGCGCGACCATGCCGATCGGATGCATGATGCGGGCAATCACGAGCGGCACCAGCAGTGCGCGCACGACGAAGCGGCTGCCGCCGGAGGCTTCAAAACAGGCTACCAGGATAAGAATGAGCGGGACGTATTCCGCAAAATTGGCGTGCGTGCGCATGCGGCGGGCCATCGTAGCGTTGCCGCCGTCGCCGTGCAGAATCCGTAGCGTGAACCTTCCCGCGATAACCCATGCGGAGAGCAAGGCAAAGACGATGCCGAGAAGGGCGGCGTAGAAGGCGGTGATGGCGGGGAACATCATTGCACAACATCCAAGCGGGCACTTGTTTTTGAAAAAAAGAGGAAGGCCTTGAATGCTTTTTGGTTCTCGCAGGGCGGGCTCCGGTTTTTTTCAAAAAAGAACGTCTTCCTTCCTTGCCTCGACAACCGCCAGCGCCGTCATGTTCACAATTCCCCGCGCCGTCACGCTCGGCACCAGCACATGCGCAGGGCGGGACATGCCAAGCAGCAGCGGCCCGACCGGAAGCCCGTCGGCGGCTGCTTTCACGAGGTTGAAGGCGATGTTGGCGGCATCGAGGTTCGGCATCACCAGCAGATTGGCAACGCCGGAAAGCGTGCTGTCGGGCATCACGCGGTCGCGGATCGCTTCGGAAAGTGCCGCGTCCCCATGCATTTCGCCATCCACTTCGAGATCGGGATTTTCCGCACGGATCAGCGCCAGAGCCTGGCGCATTTTCCGCGCGGATGGGGAGTTGCTCGCGCCGAATTCCGAGTGGGACAGCAGCGCGACCTTGGGGACCACGCCAAAATCCTGCACCGCCTTGGCGGCGAGGCCGGTGAGTTCGGCAATCTGCTCCGCGGTCGGGTCCACGTTCATGTGGGTGTCGCACACGAACAGCACGCCCGATTGCAGGATGACGGCGGAGAGCGCGAAGACGCGGCTGACGGCGGCGGATTTGGGGATGATCGGCAGCAGGTAGTTCATCTGGCGCCACCAGGCGGTGCTGCCGCCGCACAGGATGGCATCGGTTTGCCCGGCATGCAGGAGCATGCCGGCGGCCACCGTGCTGCGGGTGTGCATGCGGCGGGCGGCGGCATCGGGCGGCACGCCGCGGCGGCCGACCATGCGCTGGTAGGTGGGGATCAGCGGGCCGAAGATATCGGTGTCGTTTGCAGGATCGAGCACCTGCACGTTGCCGCCGAGGCGCATGCGCAGGCCCATTTCGCGGATGCGGCGGGCAATCTCGTCGCGCCGGCCGAGCAGGATGGGTTCGGCGATGCCTTCATCGACCACCGTCTGCACGGCGCGGAGCACGCGTTCATCCTCGCCCTCGCTGTAGAGCACGCGCAGATGGCTTTTGCGGGCGGCTTCGAAGACCGGCCGCATAAGCTGGCCGGAGCGGAATACGAAACGTTCGAGTTCGGAGCGATAGGCATCGAAATCGGCGATCGGATCGAGGGCGACGCCGGTTTCCATGGCGGCGCGGGCGACGGCGGGCGCCACCTGCAGGATCAGGCGGGGATCGAAGGGTTTGGGGATGATGTAGTCGGGGCCGAAGACGGGGGCGATGCCGCCATAGGCGCGGGCCACCACTTCGGAAGCCTCCATGCGGGCGAGTTCGGCAATGGCTTCCACGGCGGCGAGCTTCATCTTCTCGTTGATCGTGGTGGCGCCGACATCGAGGGCGCCGCGGAAGATGAAGGGGAAACACAGGACATTATTGACCTGGTTCGGATAGTCGCTGCGGCCGCTGGCAACGATTGCATCCGGGCGGGCGGCGCGCACCAGTTCGGGCATGATTTCGGGGTCGGGATTGGCGAGCGCCAGGATCACCGGTTTTTCCGCGAGCTTCGGCAGCCATTCGGGCTTGAAGACGCGCGGCGCGGAAAGGCCCATGAAAATATCGGCGCCCTCGATCACGTCGGCGAGGGTGCGCGCATCGGTGCGGCGGGCGTAGCGGGCCATGTTCTCGGGCATGTCGGGCTCGCGCCCGGCATAGACCACGCCTTTGATATCGGTGAGGGTGACATTTTCCACGCGCAGGCCCATCGCCACCAGCAGATCGACGCAGGCGATGGCGGCGGCACCGGCGCCGGAGGTGACGAGGCGCACATCGGGCAGATTTTTGCCTTGCAGGACGAGGGCGTTGCGCACGGCGGCGGCAACGGTGATGGCGGTGCCGTGCTGATCGTCGTGGAAGACGGGAATTTTCATCCGCTCGCGCAGCGCGCGCTCGATGACGAAGCATTCGGGCGCCTTGATGTCCTCCAGGTTGATCGCGCCGAAGGTGGGTTCCAGGGCGGCGACGACGCCGATGAAGAGATCGGGGTTTTGGGCATCCACTTCGATATCGAACACGTCGATGCCGGCGAATTTCTTGAACAGCGCCGCCTTGCCTTCCATCACCGGCTTGCCGGCGAGCGGGCCGATATTGCCGAGGCCGAGCACGGCGGTGCCATTGGTGATGACGGCAACGAGGTTGCCGCGGGAAGTGTAGTCGCGCGCGGTGCGGGGGTCGGCGACGATGGCCTGGCAGGCGGCGGCAACGCCCGGGGAGTAGGCGAGTGCGAGATCGCGCTGGGTGGCCATGCGCTTGGTTGGCTCGATGGCGATTTTGCCCGGGCGGGGGAAGCGGTGGTAATCGAGGGCGGCTTGGCGGAAATCGTCGTCCATCAAATACTCCGGGCTTGGGAAGGATGGTCTTTTCTGAAGAAAAGAACCAAAAGACTTTGACTTCCCCCGCCGGCGACACGATCGTGGAACCCGCGGGGAATTAAAAGTTTTTTGCTTCTTTTTTTCAAAAAAGAAGACTTGCTTTCACTGCGAGACCGCCGGCCCTTTCACAACTTCCGCCAGATCGTCCGGCCGCAGCCACGCCTTGAACGCGGCCTGCACCTGCGCCGGCGTTGCATCGAAGTAATGGTGGGCTGCAATCGTGGGCGTATCGAGCGGCAGCCCGAGATCGACGAGGCGCAAATCGAGGCCCGCGATCGCATCCACGCTGGAGCGCTGCATCGGCAGGCGGCGCAGCATCTGTGCCTTGGCGCGGGTGAGTTCCGCATCGCTTACCGGCGCGCCCTGCAAGGTTTTGATGTTGGCGACGATGGCGGCACGGGCGCGCACCACCTTGTCCGGGTCGGCGCCGAAACTCACGCTGTAATCGCAGCGTGTGCGTGACCAGTCGAGCTGGCTATCGACACTGTAGACGTAGCCTGTCTTGACCCGCAGATCCTGGAACAGGCGGGAGGAAAAGCCGCCGCCGAGGATGGTGTTGCCGACCATGAGGTTAAAGCGGTCGGGGTTGGTGACCGGCAAGGGCACGGATTCCACCAGGGCGACGGTATCCTGCGTATTCTGGCTATCCGGCACATGCGCGGCGCTGGCCTTGCTGGGGCCGATCGGCGGCAGGTCGATCGCGGGTTTTGGCCCCGGCGCGGACCAGTTCCCGAAATCCTTTTCCACCACCGCGCGCGCCTGTTCGGGGGTGACATCGCCCACGACCACGATGGTGGTGAGATCGGGGCGGTAGGCGGCCTTGTAGTAGGCGGCGACATCCTGGAGCTTCAGGCCCATCACTGTTTGCGGCGTGGCTTCGCGCGTTTGCGGATCGGCCGGCGGCACGATGGCATTCACGATGGCGCGGTGAAACAGGTATTCCGGGGCTTGCAGGGCTCCGGCCAGGCTTTGCGCCGATTGCTGCCGCACGATCGCGAAATCCGAGGCAGGGAAGGCCGGCTGCAATTCGTTTTCCGCGAGCAGCGCCATGCCGTGTTCGAATTCCGGCGTGAGCACTTTCAGGCTGAAATGCGCGCCCGCATCTTCCTGCGCAGCAATGTCGTCAAGCGCCTTCTGGAACCCCAGGCGATCGTGGTGGGCGGTGCCGTAATCGAACAGCTTGCTCACCAGGTCGGCAATCCCTTCCTGGCCTTTCGGCTCCTCGGTCTCCGTCACCTGCCGCACCTGGCCGAACACCGATACGGTGCGGCTGACATGTTCGGGCTGCACGATCAGTTGCAGGCCGTTCTTCAGCGTGCTCACCACCGGGGGCGTGCCCATATCCGGGATATGCAGGCTGGCCAGCGCTTCCACCGCCCATGGCGGCAGCGCCACCGGCTTGCTGGGCGCGCCGCCGAACGATTCCGCGCCGCCGAAGCCTTTCTGGGCGAGCGCCTTGCCAGACTCCTCGGGGGTGAGGATGGCGGTGACGGCATGGGCGGGATCGAGCAGGGCGCGCGCGAGCTTGTTGACGCCTTCGACGGTGACGGCCTGGTAGGCCTTGGCGATATCGTCGGGCGAGGCAGCCCCTTCGAAGGCGAGCGCGCGGGACCAGCTTTCGGCAAGGCCGGTGATGCTATCGCTCATGAAAGCGAGCTGGGCGAGTTCCTGGCGGCGGGCGGCTTCCACCAGATCGGCAGGGACGCCGTTCGCCGCAATCCCTGCCAGGATCCCGCGCATTTCGGCCAGAACAGGTTTTGCGTCGCCGCCTTTGGGGAAGGCGGCGGCGGCGAGGCCGAAGCCCACATCCTCCTTAGGTTCGAACGCAAATTCGGAGAGCAGCGCGTGGCCGGCCGGCACCATCGCGTAGAGCGCGCCGCGCTGGCTGCCGAGCACGTCGCCCAGGATGTCGGCGGTCGCGAAATCGGGCGATTTCAGGCCTGGCATGCGATAGGCGAGGGTGACGAGGCTGATCGGCAGGTCGGTCGGCAAAGTGAGTGTTTTCGGCACCACGGGGCTGACGGCGATCGGCGCGTGTTCCGGGATGGCGCGGCGCGGGATGGCGCCGAAGGCGGATTTCACATCGGCGAGTGCCGCTTGCGGATCGACATCGCCGGCAATCACGAGGATGGCGTTGTTCGGGGCGTACCAGCGTTCGTAGAAGGTGCGGAGCAGCGCGGCATCGGTTTTATCGAAGCTGGGGCGGGTGCCGAGCGCATCGTGTTCGTACGGCGTGCCGGCGAACATGATGGCCTGGAGCTGCGAGAGATAGGTGTAGATCGGGCTGGAGAAATCGCGGCTCACCTCCTGCTCGATGGCGCCGCGCTCCTTGTCCCAGTCGGCCTGCTTCAGATCGAGGCCGCCCATGCGCAATGCCTCTACTTTCAGGGCGACGGGGAGGTTGGCGGCCGGGACGGTGTAGAAATACTGGGTGACCGATTCGGTGGTATCGGCGTTGTAATCCCCGCCCAGCAGGGCGCCGAGTTCGGAGAGCTGATCGCGATCGAGGCCGGCGGAGCCGCGGAACATCATGTGTTCCAGCGCGTGGGCGGTGCCGGGGAAGCCGACGGGCGCATCGTTGGAGCCGGCCAGGTAGTTGATTTCGGAGGTGACGACGGGAGCGAGGCGATCGGGGACGATGACGACGCGCAGGCCGTTATCGAGGGTGGCACGGAGCACGCCGGCGGGCACGCTGCCGGAAGGGCCCGCGGGGGCGGCCGCGGCCAGGACGAGGGCGATGCCGCTGAGGAGGGCGGCCTTCATACCTAAGTTTTTTGTCACTTTTTGCTCCCGCACGATGGCGGCGCACCCTAGGCGCGGAGACGGGGCGATGCCAAGGGATGGGAGGAAGAACTTCTTTTTTGAAAAAAAGAAGCAAAAAACTTTTACGTCCTGCGGGTGGCTCCATTGCTTCGACACATGGCCCGTGCGAACAGGTTACGTTTCCGGATCGATTTGTCGTGCAGGAGTGGTTCCGGGCAATGCCGCCCGGCACCACAGAGGACAAAGAGATGTTCGTCTCGATCACTCTGCGGTGGAAGAGAGAGATCGTTTTGACGTTGCCCTTGATCCTCTAAACCGCAGGGGCCGGGATGAGCTGCAAACTCATCCCGTTTCCTAGCGGGAAGGTGGTGAATGAACAGAAGCAATTCAAGAACTGCCACCGAAATCACCACACCCCAGCAGGCCAAGCCTAAGAAGCAAAAGTTTTTTGGTTCTTTTTTTCAAAAAAGAACTTCTTGCTTAAGATCGTAAAAAAGGCCCCCACCGATGGAAGCTTTCGCACAAGCGCTATTGACCGTGGCGGAGATGGGAAAATCC
>Ga0116226_10002314_pt1 | contig 16548 bp, 15 predicted proteins | sample S1TSphfallax_FD_89692 | JGI IMG/M metagenome (GOLD analysis project Ga0116226, IMG submission 89692) | Host-associated microbial communities from peat moss isolated from Minnesota, USA - S1T2_Fa - Sphagnum fallax MG | ecosystem: Host-associated > Plants > Peat moss > Unclassified | place: USA... | reverse complement strand
TGCGCGTGTTTCTACCTTTCGCCTGCCGCCAAAACCGCTGATGAACTACTCCGCCTTCACGGTCCTGAAAGAGGCGTTGCGCGGCCATAAAGGCTGGAAACCCGCTTGGCGGGACGCCGCCCCCGCACCGGAATACGATGTCGTCATCATCGGCGGAGGCGGCCACGGTCTCGCCACGGCCTATTACCTGGCCAAACACCACGATGTCGGCCGGATCGCCGTGCTGGAGAAGGGTTGGCTCGGCAATGGCAGTGTTGGCCGCAATACGACGATCATCCGCTCCAATTACTTGCTGCCCGGCAACCTGCCTTTTTACGAGCTTTCCATGAAGCTCTGGGAAGGGCTGGAGCAGGATATCAACTACAACGCCATGGTCAGCCAGCGCGGCGTGTTCAACATCTACCATTCGGACGCGCAGCGCGACGCCTATGCAAGGCGCGGCAACGCCATGCGGTTGCACGGCATCGATTCCGAGCTGCTGGACCGCGAAGCGCTCCGCAGCCGCATCCCTTATTTGGACTATGATAATGCCCGCTTCCCCATCCAGGGCGCGCTGCTGCAACAGCGCGGCGGCACGGTGCGTCACGACGCGGTGGCCTGGGGTTATGCAAGGGCGGCAGATCGGCTCGGTGTCGATATCATCCAGAATTGCGAAGTCACCGGCATTTGCCAGGAGAATGGCAAAGCCATCGGCGTGGAGACGACGCGCGGCCCTATCGGCGCCAAAAAACTTGGTATCGCCGTTGCGGGCGCTTCCTCGCTGGTTGCCGCAATGGCTGGGCTTCGCCTGCCAATCGAGAGCCACGCGCTGCAGGCTTTCGTTTCGGAGGGGCTTAAACCGCTCATCGACAACGTCATCACTTTCGGCGCGGGCCATTTTTATATTTCGCAGTCGGATAAAGGCGGACTCGTCTTCGGCGGTGATATCGACGGCTACAACTCCTATGCGGCGCGCGGCAATCTCCCGACGATCGAGGATGTGTGCGAGGGCGGCATGGCGCTGATGCCGATGATCGGCCGGGCCCGGCTGCTGCGCCATTGGGGCGGCATTATGGACATGACCATGGACGGTTCGCCGATCATCGACCGTACGCCGGTTGAAAACCTCTATCTCAATGCCGGATGGTGCTATGGCGGCTTCAAGGCCACGCCCGCCTCGGGCTTCTGCTTCGCCCATCTCATCGCGCAGGACCGGCCGCATGAGGTGGCGAGCGCCTACCGGCTGGACCGTTTCGCCGAAGGCAGACTCATCGACGAGAAAGGTGTCGGCGCGCAGCCGAATCTGCACTGATGCGAATCAACTGCCCCCATTGCGGCCCGCGCGGGCTTGAAGAATTCCTCTACCACGGTGATGCGACCGTAAAACGCCCGGCGGATGGCGGGGCCGTGCCGAGCAAGGAATGGACGGATTACGTCTATCTGCGCGAGAACGCGAACGGTCCGCATCAGGAACTTTGGTATCATAGTGCCGGCTGTCATGCCTGGCTCACCGTGACACGTGACCTCTCCACGCATGAAATCCTATCGGTGCAAAGCCCATGACGGCCCGTCGTCTGCCAACCGGCGGCCTCATCGATCGCAGCAAGCCGCTTGGCTTTACGTTCGACGGCAAATCCTATCAGGGCTATGCGGGCGACACGCTTGCCTCCGCCTTGCTCGCCAACAACGTAAAACTCATAGGCCGGAGCTTCAAATATCACCGCCCGCGTGGGATTCTTTCGGCCGGCTCGGAAGAACCTAATGCCATCGTGGAACTGCGCGACGGCGCATATCGTGAACCCAATACCCGCGCCACCACCGCCGAACTGTTCGACGGCCTGACCGCCGCCAGCCAGAACCGCTTCCCCAACCTCAAATACGATCTGCTCTCCATCAACTCTGCCCTGGCGCCGCTTTTCGCTGCGGGCTTCTACTACAAAACCTTTATGTGGCCTGCCGCCTTCTGGGAGAAACTCTACGAGCCGATCATCCGACGCGCCGCCGGCCTCGGCCGCAATGCAGGAATGCCGGACCCGGATTCCTATGAAAAATCTACGGAATTCTGCGATGTGCTCGTCATCGGCGGCGGCGAATCAGGGTTGGATGCCGCGCGTGAAGCGGCGAGGGCAGGGGGCCGCGTCATCCTTTGCGACGAGACCGCCGCTCTTGGCGGCCAAAGCCTTTCGGACGGCAAAACCATCGACATGACGCTCCCCGAAAATGTCACCGTGTTGACCCGCACAACCGTCTTCGGCGTCTATGATGGCGGAACCTATGGCGCGCTCACCCGCCTTACGGACCATCTCCAGGTATCCAGCGCGCCGCGCCAGCGCCTCGTCAAAATCATCGCCCCGCAAAGTGTGCTGGCCTCTGGCGCCATTGAGCGCCCGCTCGTCTTCGGCAACAACGACCTGCCCGGGGTGATGCTCGCAGGTGCCGTTCGCGCCTATATCCACCGCTACGGCGTCGCCCCCGGCACCCGCGCGGTGCTGGCCCTGAATCATGACGAGGCCGCTTCCACCATCCCCGCCCTCACCGCCGCCGGCATCAACATTACCGGCATTATCGACAGCCGGACCAAAACGTCGGACCATCTGAAAACCATCGCCTTCGCCGCCAGCGCGCCGATCTTCACCAACGCCACCCTCAACCGCGCCCTGGGCAAGCTTGCCGTCAGCGGCGCCGAGATCATGTTGCGCGATGGCGCCACGATCACGCTCCCTTGCGACCTCATCGCCATGTCCGGCGGTTGGAACCCGGCTTTGCACCTCACCTCGCATCTGGACGGCAAGCCGGCCTGGAGCGAGGGCATCGCCGCCTTCATCCCCGGCGAATTGCCGCCCGGCATGCGCGTCGTGGGCGCCGCGGCTGGGGAGGGGATCAACGCCAATATCCAGCCGCTCTGGCAGTCCGGAAAATCATCCGCGAAAGCCTTTGTGGATTTCCAGAACGATGTCACCACGACCGATATCAAACTCGCAAAACAGGAAGGCTTTGCCTCGGTCGAGCATTTAAAACGCTACACCACGCTCGGCATGGCAACGGACCAAGGCAAAACCGCCAATGTCAACGGTCTCGCTCTTCTCGCCCAGGCCAAAGGCAAGACCATTTCGCAAACCGGCACCACACGCTTCCGCCCGCCCTATACGCCGGTGCCGATCGGCGCGCTCGCGGGCGCGCATCGCGGCCAACATTTCAAGCCCAAACGCCTCACGCCGACGCATGATTTCGCGACTGCGCAAAATGCCGTCTTTATCGAAACCGGGCTTTGGCTGCGCGCGCAATATTTTCCAAAGCCCGGCGAAGGCTGGCGTGAGGCGGCCAATCGCGAAGTCAATACCGTCCGCAACCATGTCGGCATATGCGATGTCACCACGCTCGGAAAAATAGATATCCAGGGCAGGGATGCCGCAAAATTCCTTGAATGCGTCTACACCAATAGCTGGACGAACCTGCCCATCGGCCGCGCCCGCTACGGGCTGATGCTGCGCGAGGACGGGTTTGTGATGGATGACGGCACCTGCGCGCGCCTCAGCGACCATCATTTCGTCATGACCACCACCACCGCCAATGCGGCGAAGGTGATGCAGCATCTCGAATTCTGCCATCAAATCCTGTGGCCTGAGCTGGATGTCTCCTTCATCTCGGTGACCGACCAATGGGCGCAGATTGCCATCGCCGGACCGCAATCGCGCGATGTTCTGGCGAAACTTATCGATGCGCCATTCGATGTTTCCAATGCGGCCTTCCCCTATATGGCCGCCGCCCAACTCACCATCTGCAATGGCACGCCAGCGCGCCTGTTCCGCCTCTCGTTTTCCGGCGAGCTGGCCTATGAACTCGCCGTTCCGGCGCGCTTCGGTAACGCCCTGGCCCAGGCGCTGACGGAAGCGGGAGCAGAGTACAACATCACCCCCTACGGCACCGAGGCGCTCGGCATCATGCGCATCGAAAAAGGCCATCCGGCCGGTCCTGAGTTGAACGGTCAGACCACGGCGCATGATCTCGGCCTAGCCAAGCTTCTCTCGAAGAAAAAGGATTTCATCGGCCGCGCGCTGTCCGCCCGCCCGGCGCTGATAGACACGGCGCGGCCCACCCTCGTCGGCCTGAAACCCATCGACGGTGTTACGTTGCTGCGCGCTGGCAGCCATCTCTTACCGCCCGACGCCGCCCCGACTGCCGCCAACGACCAAGGCCATGTCACCTCCGCGGCCTATTCGCCGACGCTCGGCCATCCGATTGCCCTGGCGCTGCTCTGCAACGGCCCGTCCCGCCTCGGCGACACCATCCGGGTTTACGACCCCATCCGCAATGGCGATACACTGGCTGAAGTGGTAGCCCCGGTATTCTACGACCCTTCAGGGAGCCGCTTGAATGCTTGACGCCGCCATTTTCGCGCCACCCGCGACGCCGTCGGTTCAGCCGCTGCCGCATCGCGCCATCGTGAGCGTTGCCGCCTTCAAAGGCCAGATTCCGGCCTTGTGTGCTGCCCTGGGCGTAGACCTTCCCGCCACGCCCCGCCGCATCGTCTCCAGCGGCACCGCCTGGCTCTGGTCCGGGCCCGCCGCCTGGCTCGCAATGTCCGGCGCGCCCGATCTGTACGAAACCCTCGCCGGGCGCGCTGCATCCCTCGCCGCGGTAACGGATCAGAGCGATGGCCGTTTCCTGGTCAGCGTCTCCGGCCCACACGCCCGAAAAATCTTGGCCAAGCTCGTGCCCATCGATCTGCATCCCAGTGTTTTCCCGCCGGATGCCACGGCGCTGACGCTCGCCGCCCATATCGGCGTGCAACTCTGGCAGGAAGAGGACCAAAAATTCGTGATCGCCTGTTTCCGCAGCTTTGGCCCCGCTTTGCACCATGCGTTCATTGAGGCTGCCGCCGAATTCGACGCCCGAGGTTGATGGCAGCGCGCCGCGCGCTGTAAGTCTTCCACAACCCCATCAGGAAAAGATCATGTCAAAATCGCAATATGTTCTCACCCTCTCCTGCGTCAACCGTCCCGGCATCGTCGCCGCCGTCACCACCTTTCTGTTCCAGCACGGCGCGGATATCCGCGAGGCCCAGCAATTCGACGATTCCGAAACGGGCAAGTTCTTCGCCCGTATCGCGTTCGACCTGACCAACGGCACCGATATCGAGAGCCTGCGCGAACAGTTCATCCCGATCGCCGAGCCGTTCAAACTCACTTACAACATCAACGACCACACCACGCCGCGCCGCGTGCTGCTACTGGTCTCGAAATTCGACCATTGCCTCGTCGATCTGTTATATCGCTGGCGCATCGGCGAACTCGCGATGACCCCCACCGCCATCGTCTCCAACCACGGCATCGAGAATTATGCGGGCATCGACATGTCCGGGCTGCCCTTCCACCATTTGCCCATCACCAAGGATACGAAGATGGAGCAGGAGGGCCAGATATGGAATCTGGTGAAGGAAACCAAATCGGAACTCGTGGTGCTGGCCCGCTACATGCAGGTGCTCTCGGATGCCCTGGCGGCCAAACTCTCTGGCAAATGCATCAACATTCACCATTCCTTTCTGCCTGGCTTCAAGGGTGCCAAACCTTACCACCAGGCGCATAGCCGCGGCGTGAAGCTCATCGGCGCCACCGCGCATTATGTTACGACCGATCTCGATGAAGGCCCGATCATCGAGCAGGATGTCGAGCGCATCAGCCATGCCGACACGCCGGATGATCTCATCCGCAAGGGGCGCGATATCGAGCGCCGCGTACTGGCCCGCGCCGTGCGCTATCATCTGGAAGACCGCGTGATCTCCAACGGAAAGAAAACGGTCGTCTTCAACGCCTGAACGGGGCGGGGGATGCACCCCGGCTCACCCTCCGGCCACGACCTTCTTGCCCGGCAAAGGCGCGTTTGCGTTACATCGCGCCTGAACCGCGCCGGCATCCGGCCCCCTATGCCGCAATTTCCCTTCCTTCTACATTGACAATCACTATTCGTTTTAATTATCTTCTTTAACTGAGAAGAAAACCCTGGGACTTTAAACTTGGCCGAAATCATCGACGGTAAAGCTTTCGCGGCAAATCTTCTCTCCACCATCACGGCGGAGGTGGCGACGCTCAGCTTCACCCCCGGCCTCGCCGTCGTGCTGGTCGGCGACGACCCGGCCTCGAAGGTTTATGTCAGCAACAAGGCCCGCACCACGGTCCAGGCCGGGATGCACTCGTTCGAGCATCGCCTCTCTGCCGACGCCAGTCAGGCCGAACTGCTCGCCCTTGTGCACCAGTTGAACGAAGACCCGGCGGTGCATGGCATCCTCGTCCAGCTCCCGCTGCCCAAACATCTGGATTCGGATGCGGTGATCGCCGCCATCAGCCCGGCCAAGGATGTCGACGGGCTGCACGTCATCAATGCTGGATTGCTGGCAAACGGCCTGCCCGGCCTTGTGCCCTGCACCCCGCTCGGCTGCTTGTTGCTGTTGCAGGATTGCCTGGGCGACATGACCGGGCTGAACGCCGTGGTCGTCGGCCGCTCCAACCTCGTCGGCAAGCCGATCGCGCAGCTGCTCCTGCAGCAGAACTGTACCGTGACCATTGCCCATTCGCGCACCAAAGATCTCGCTGCCCTTTGCAAAACGGCAGATATCCTTATCGCCGCCGTCGGCCGGCCGGAGATGATCAAGGGCGACTGGATCAAACAAGGTTCTACGGTCATCGATGTCGGCATCAACCGCGTTCCCGCCACGATCCCTGGCAAAACCAAGCTGGTCGGCGATGTCACTTTCGATGAAGCCGCGGAGCACGCCGCGCGCATCACACCCGTTCCCGGCGGCGTTGGCCCGATGACCATTGCGTGCCTGCTTCGCAACACGCTCACCGCCGCCAAACGCATCGAACAAACATAGCCATAGATGAAAGGCCCTGCATGACCCGCTCCTGGCGCCACGCCGTTCTCGCCGACCGTCACCTAGCCCTCGGCTCCAAGTTGGAAGACTGGAACGGCATGCCCACTGCCTGGACCTATGCGAGCGACTTGCAAGGCGACCATGTCGCCATCCGCACCAAAGCCGGGCTTATGGATGTTTCGGGCCTGAAAAAGATCCATCTCCACGGCCCGCACGCCTCCGGTATTCTGGACTATCTCACGACACGCGATGTCTCGAAAATCACGCCCGGAAAATCCGCCTATGCGTGTTTTTTGAACGAGGCTGGAAAGTTCATCGACGATGGCATTCTCTACCGCACCGGCCCCAATTCCTGGTTCGTCGTGCATGGCAGCGGGGCAGGGCACCAGGCGCTCAGCTCGGCGGTGGTGGGCCGCAATGTGTCCATGCTGTTCGACGACGATTTGCTCGATCTGTCTTTGCAGGGACCGCTTGCCGTCGATTATCTCGCGAAACATGTCCCCGGCATCCGCGACCTCAAATATTTCCACCATATGGGCACCACGCTTTTCGGCAAGCCCGTCACGATTTCCCGCACCGGCTATACCGGCGAGCGCGGCTATGAAATTTTCTGCAAATCCGAAGATGCCGGGCTGATCTGGGATACGATCCTCGCGGAAGGCGCTGCGATGGGTATCATCCCCTGCGCCTTCACCGCCCTCGACCTGCTGCGCACCGAGAGCTATCTGCTATTCTATCCTTACGATAATTCGGAAATGTATCCGTTCGAGCACGAAGCCCCCGGCGACACGCTCTGGGAACTCGGCCTCGATTTCACCGTCAGCCCGAAGAAAACCGGTTTTCGGGGCGCTGAGGAACATTACCGCCTGAAAGGCCAGGAGCGTTTCAAAATCTTCGGCGTTTTGCTGGAAGGTTCCGTGCCCGCCAATCCGGGCGACAAGCTCTATGCTGACGGAAAAGCCATCGGCGTCATCACCTGCCCTATGGTCTCCACGCTCACGGGCAAATCCATGGCGATCGCGCGGATGGATGTGCCTTATGCCGTACACGGCACGAAAATCTCCGTCGAAGGCGGCATTTCCGCCATCGCCCATAGCCTTCCATTTGACGACCCCGAGAAGAAAAAGCGCATGGCGGTCGGCTGAATGAGCAAGAGCCGTCCGATTTACGCGCCCTTCAAGCTGGACCTCGCGGGCAAGGCGCATCTCATCGTCACCAACCAGCCGGAAGTGCCTGAACTCGAAGCAGCGCTCGCCAATATCGAGATATGGACGGTGCAGACCATCGCGCCAGGCGTTCAGGCGCCGATCCGGGACAATACCCGCGCCTTCCGCGCGGTTCCGGAACTCTTCACCCATCTCGCCCATCGCCTCAGCCGTGCCGCCACCGGCTTACGGCTCTACGCGATCGGCACGGAAAGTTTCATTTGGGACGCGCATAATATCGCCATGGCGGCCGGGCTGAGTGCAACTGAAATTCACCTTACCCAATCCGGCCCGCTGGTCCGGCGTGTCATCTGCACACATTGTAAAACCACCATCGAGGACGTGCCGCAGAACATTGTCACCTGCCCGGGCTGCGGCGCGGCGTTGTTCGTGCGCGACCATTTCTCCCGCCGCCTCGCGGGTTTCATGGGCGTGAAGGTGGATGCGGAAACCCCCGGCCAAATCCCCGCAGCGGAGGTGTTTGTTTCATGAAGATGCGGATCGCCAAAATCCTGACGCTTTCGCCGAGCATCGCGAAGTTTACCCTTCAGCCGGTTTCAGGCGCATTGCCCGTTGCCGCCCCCGGCGCGCATGTCATCGTGGAAATTCCCGGCCCCACGCGTATCTGGAAAAATGCCTATTCGCTGGTCTCCTCGCCGGAGGATCGCGGGCAATACGAGATTATCGTGCGACGCGTCGAACATTCGCGCGGCGGTTCGGCCTGGCTGCACGGCCATGCTTCGGCAGGGGATGTGCTGGAGGTCAGCGCGCCGCAAAACCTATTCCCCATCAATCGCCTCGCCAAAAAACACCTGCTGCTCTCCGCCGGTATCGGCCTCACGCCTTTCCTGGCCTATCTCCACACCCTCAACGTACCGTTTGAGCTGCACCATCTCTGCAAGCCGGAGGATGAAGCCGCCTTCCGCAGCCTGCTGCCAAACGCCGCCAACATCACGCTCCATACCAGCCGTAACGCGCTGGATTTGAACGCGTTGCTCGCAGCCCAGAAACTCGGCACGCATCTCTACCTCTGCGGCCCGGACAATTTCATGCGCGTGGCTCTCGCTACGGCTCAGACGCTCGGCTGGCCGGACGCCAAAATCCATCAGGAGAGTTTCGGCGGCGCCACCGGGGGTGAGGCTTTCACCGTGCATCTGCAACGTTCCGGCCTCACGCTCGAGGTCGCCCCTGAAATGAGTCTGCTGGAAACGCTGGAAGCCGCCGGGCTTGCCGCACCCTGCCTGTGCCGTGGCGGTGCTTGCGGCGAGTGCGAGTTGCCAGTGCTCTCCGGCCTGCCGGATCATCGCGACCATGTTCTCACCCCGGAGCGCCGTGCTGCCAACGCCTCCATTCTCACCTGCGTCTCGCGCGCCCTTTCCCCCGAGCTGGTACTGGATTTTTGACGCATGGATCTGAACCTCAAACCCGCCGAAACCTTCCGGGGCGATTTCTCCGTACGCAACTCGGATGCCGCGATCCTGCGCTTTCCATTCCCCTTTCATGAAGATCGTTACATGTACGCGGTGAATATCGAGCCACATATGCGCGGCGGCCCCACCGCCGCGTATGATGCGATTTTCGACCTGGACGAGCATTATATCGGTGAATGCGAAGACCGTGCGCTCACGCTGCTCGACGACCCGCTGCGGTGCCAGGTGCTGCCGCATATGATGGACGCCGAATGGGACACGCTGGAATTGCTGATGGAAAGCCTGGCGTTGGACTATCCCGCCCAGTTCACCCTCACGAAAAACGACGCTTCCTGGCACTGGGTGAACCGTCCTCTGGGGCTGGACCAGCATTTCACCTTTGGCGATCCCGCCAGCCTGCCATGCCCGCCCTTTGAATATATCACCCGTCAGGTCCAGGGCGATTTCACCCTGCAGGACCAGCGTGAGAATAATTTGTTCATGGATGGCGGCATGGTTACCTCCCAGGCCGACTGGTCGCTGAATTTCGACCTCGGAATGTCGTTTCACGAATGGCACGGCCCGGTGCCGGTCGCGCATGAAACCGGCGTATTCGACCGTGCCCTGGCCTATTTATTGCGCCTCCAGCTTGGCCGCCCGGTCCGCCGCCTCAACTGGACGCTGACCGCGAATCCAAGGCTGGACACCTCGCCTGAGAACTATCCCATCTGGGGGCCGGATAAGGCCGGCATAACGCCGGAGAATGTAGGCACGAAAATGTGCCTGCGCGTGGAATTGCAAACCCTAACAAGGCTTCCCCGCAGCAACGCCATCCTCTTTGGCATCCGCGGCTATCTGATCCGGCTCGAAGAGCTGGTTCGTGTCAAAAAATGGGGCCGCCGCCTGCATCGCGTCCTGCGAGACTTGCATCCAGACATTGCGGCGTATAAAGGCACTTTGCCGTATCGCCATATTATCGTTGACTATCTCTCGGCTTTTGATGACGGTGCGGTAACTTCAGCGGGTACGTCGCCAGACCAGGATTTGCTTTGATCAGGACTCGCTTTAGCCAGGAGTGTCTTTAAATTGTTAGTACGCTGGCGTTTTTAACTCCGGCGGCATAAAACCGCTTCATGGAGAGCAAGATTTCGACGTCCAGAACGCATCTTAAGACCGCGTCGCCCAAGGCCCAGGTAATCAAGAACAGCCTGCCGGAAGCCCTGCGGGAAGCTGGACTGCCGGACTCCATTGCGGAGCCCTACACGACCGGTTCCTCCGCCGCCGCCGTGTCGGATCTCACCCTGGAACAGGCAATCGGCGTGCAGGTTCGCCAGTTGCGCCGTCGCGTCGGCATCACGGTCTCGGAACTTGCCACGGCTGCCGGGCTCTCGGGTGGCATGCTCTCAAAAATCGAGAACGGTCAGATTTCCCCCTCCCTTGCCAGCCTGCAGGCGCTGGCCAGCGCGCTCAACGTGCCGCTAACCACGTTTTTCTCCACATTCGAGGAAAAACGGGACTGCTCCTTCGTAAAGGCCGGTAATGGCGTCATCATCGAGCGCCGTGGCACCAAGGCCGGGCATCAATACAGCCTGCTTGGCCATGCTTTGGGCGGCGCGGTAGTTGTGGAGCCTTATCTCATCACCCTGCATAAGGACGCCGCGCCCTATCCGGCCTTCCAACATGAGGGCACGGAATTCATCTACATGCTTACCGGGGAAGTCATGTACCGCCATGGCGACCAATCTTACCATCTCACCCCCGGCGATGCGCTGCTCTTCGACTCGGCCGCCCCTCATGGCCCCGAAAAGCTGCTGATCAAGCCGATGACCTACCTCTCCATCATCACCTACGCCCGCGAACCGACCTAGCGCCCAGGGCTGAATTTTCCCGTTTTTTCATTCATTGAGTGCAGTTATGATCGCTGGAATGAACCGGCGTATCCGAACATGTTTTTGAAATCCTACGAAATTGCCGCTGCGGCCGTGCTGGTGCTCACCCTTCTTTCGCTTGTCGCGAACCAGCGCCTGCAAGCGATGCGCGAAATTCCGATGCAATGGGGTTTCGACGGCAAACCCACGTGGTTCGCCTCGCGCCCGCTGGCACTGAGCTTCACGCCGATGATCGCCGCCGCCATGCTGAGCGCCGTCGCCGCCAAAACCGCCTTCCTCCCCAACGGCACGGTTACCCTGGCCGCAATTTCGCTGACCTTGATCTGCGTGCATGTATTTTACCTATGGATGGTCGCCCGCTACGCCGCGCAATAACCCGCCAAAAATTTCTCCCTAAGAACCGTTTATTCTTATCAGTTGACGCCACCGCAACCTCTGGCTAACATTCCCGTAGAAGCGACAGATAGGGTAAACCATGTGCGGCATAGCAGGCCTTTTCTTGAAAAACCGGGCGTTGGAGCCGGAACTTGGTAGCCATCTGGCAAATATGCTGGCCGTGCTGACAGATCGAGGCCCGGATTCGGCGGGTTTCGCCATATACGGCCAGGGCAACCCGGGTCATATCAAATTCACCCTGCGCGGCCCTGCGAATTTTGACTTCGCCAAACTTGCCGCCGAACTGCATGTCACCTGCACCGTGGATGACGACCATGCCGTATTCGTCATCCCTGAATCCTGCGAAGCCGAGATTCGCGCCGCCATCGCCGCCCGCCCGGAGCTGGCGATCATCGCCACCGGTTCGCGCATCGAACTCTACAAAGGTGTCGGTCTGCCGGCGGATGTTTCAAAACGGTTCAGCCTCTCGGGCAAATCCGGCAGCCATGCCATCGGCCATACCCGCATGGCAACCGAATCCGCGGTCACGACGCAGGGCGCGCATCCTTTCTCCACGGGGCCGGACCAATGTCTAGTCCATAACGGCTCGCTCTCGAACCATAACGATGTGCGCCGCACCCTCATGCGGCAGCATATTCGCTTCGAGACCCAGAATGACACGGAGGTCGCCGCCGGTTTTCTCTCCTGGAAACTCCGGGAAGGTGCGAGGCTGAACGAGGCGCTCACCGCTGCGCTGGATACGCTGGATGGTTTCTACACCTTCGTCGTCGGCACGGAATCCGGCTTCGGCGTGCTGCGCGATCCCGTCGCCTGCAAACCCGCTGTCATGGCGGAGACTGAGGATTACGTCGCCTTCGGCTCTGAATACCGCGCGCTGGTCGATCTTCCTGGCATCTCCAAGGCCAATCTCTTCGAGCCCGAGCCTGCAAAAGTCTACTTCTGGGAGCGCGCCGCATGAAAACTGCCCTGAAACATGCCGAGCCCGATGCGATCAGCTTCGACCTTGCCAGCGCCGAACTGCGTACGCTGAACGAGGCGCTGCAGGCGCTTGATGCAAAAACCAATGAAACGGCGTGGAATATTCTCAACCCGCGCGGCGCGCATGCACTTGCCGTTGGTATCACCGCGCCGGTCAATGTCACCATCGACGGCCATGTCGGTTATTACTGCGCGGGCATGAATGATGGCGGCAAGATCACCATCACGGGCAATGCGGGGCCTGGTGTAGCCGAGAATATGATGTCCGGCTTCGTGCATGTGCTGGGCGATGCCAGCCAGGCTGCGGGCGCCACCGCCCATGGCGGGCTGCTGGTGATCGAGGGCAATGCATCCGCCCGCTGCGGCATTTCCATGAAGGGCGTGGATATCGTTGTGAAAGGCTCCGTCGGCCATATGAGCGCCTTCATGGCGCAATCGGGCAATCTCGTGATCCTGGGCGATGCCGGCGAAGCACTGGGAGATTCGCTCTACGAGGCAAGGCTCTTCGTGCAAGGCGAGGTCACGAGTCTCGGTGCGGATTGCGAGGAGAAGCCGATGACCGAGGAGGATAAAGCAATTCTCGCAATCCTCCTGAAAAAATCAGGTTCGGATGCCCCTGTACAAAATTTCAAGCGCTACGGCTCCGCCCGTACGCTCTATCATTTCCATGTCGATAACGCCGGGGCTTACTGAACCATGAACGACACGCCTGCCCCACATATCCCGCGCACCCTCCCGCGCTTCTCCGCCACCTTCGACCCGCATTCCATCGCAGAAATCCAACGCGCCGCCGCCACCGGCATTTATGATATTCGCGGCGGTGGGACGAAGCGCAAGCTCCCGCATTTCGACGATCTGCTCTTCCTCGGCGCCTCCGTGTCGCGCTATCCGCTGGAAGGCTATCGCGAGCGTTGCGGTACCGATGTCGTGCTTGGCACGCGCTTCGCGAAAAAGCCCATCCATCTCAAAATCCCCGTTACCATCGCTGGCATGTCTTTCGGCGCGCTCTCCGGCAACGCCAAGGAGGCTCTGGGTCGGGGCGCCTCGGAGGCAGGCACTTCCACCACCACGGGCGATGGCGGAATGACGCCCGAGGAGCGCGGCCACAGCCAGACGCTCGTTTATCAATATCTGCCCTCGCGCTACGGCATGAACCTGACGGATCTGCGCCGCGCGGATGCGATCGAGGTCGTGGTAGGGCAGGGTGCCAAGCCCGGCGGAGGCGGCATGCTCTTGGGACAAAAAATCTCGCCCCGCGTTGCCGCCATGCGCAACCTGCCTGAGGGCATCGACCAGCGCTCGGCCTGCCGCCACCCGGACTGGACCGGGCCGGATGATCTGGAGATCAAAATCCTGGAGTTGCGCGAGCTGACGAACTGGGAAAAACCGATCTACATCAAGGTTGGCGCCAGCCGCCCGTATTACGACACGGCGCTGGCCGTGAAGGCGGGCGCGGATGTGATCGTGCTGGATGGCATGCAAGGCGGCACCGCGGCGACGCAGGAAGTCTTCATCGAGCATGTCGGCCTGCCCATCCTCGCCGCCATCCGCCCTGCCGTGCAGGCACTGCAAGACCTTGGCCAGCATCGGAAAATCCAGCTCATCGTCTCGGGCGGTATCCGCACCGGGGCCGATGTTGCCAAGGCCATGGCGCTCGGGGCGGATGCGGTGGCCATCGGCACCGCAGCCCTCATCGCGCTGGGCGACAACTCGCCCGAATGGGAAGACGAATACCAAAAGCTCGGCACCACCGCGGGCGCCTATGACGACTGGCATGAGGGCAGGGACCCTGCCGGCATCACCACGCAGGACGCCGCCCTGGCCGCAAGGCTGGACCCCGTAAAGGCCGGCCGCCGCCTCGCCAACTATCTCTCCGTGCTCACGCTGGAGGCTCAGGCCATCGCCCGCGCCTGCGGCAAGAGCCATCTGCATAATCTGGAGCCGGAAGACCTCGTGGCCCTCACCATGGAGGCTGCCGCCATGGCGCAGGTTCCGCTCGCAGGCACGAACTGGATTCCCGGCAAAACAACAGGGTTTTAGAGCAACAATGACAATCGATCTCGCCGCCGCCGCCCACGAAAAAGGCATCAAATATTTCCTGATCTCCTATACCGACCTCTTCGGCAGCCAGCGCGCCAAGCTGGTGCCCGCCTCCGCCATTGCGGGCATGCAGAAAAACGGCGCGGGCTTTGCGGGCTTCGCCACCTGGCTCGATCTCTCGCCAGCCGACCCGGACATGTTCGCCATCCCGGACCCCGCCACGCTCACCCAGCTTCCCTGGAAGCCGGAGGTCGGCTGGCTCGCCTCGGATATCTGGATGGACGGCAAGCCCGTGGCGCAAGCCCCGCGCGTGGTGCTGAAATCCGTCATGGAGAAAGCCAAATCCGCCGGATATGAAATGAAATCCGGCGTGGAATGCGAGTTTTTCCTGACCAATGCAGACGGTACCGCAATTGCTGATACTGCGGACACCGCCACCAAACCTTGTTACGACGCCAGCGCGCTGCTTCGCCGCTACGACGTCATCACCGAAATCTGCGACGCCATGCTCTCGCTCGGCTGGGAGGCGTATCAGAACGACCATGAAGATGCGAACGGTCAGTTCGAAATGAACTGGAACTACGACAACGCGCTGGTCACCGCCGACCGCCATGTGTTCTTCAAATTCATGGCGAAATCCATCGCCGAAAAACACGGCTTGCGCGCCACCTTCATGCCGAAGCCCTTTCTCGGCCTCACCGGCTCAGGCTGCCATTCGCATGTGTCGCTCTGGAAGGGCAGCCGGAACTTGTTTGAGGATGAGGCAGGCGAACTCGGCGTGTCGGCCCTGGGCTACAACTTCATCGGCGGCATCATCGAACATGCGGACGCGCTCGCTGCATTGCTGAACCCCACCGTGAATTCTTACAAGCGGATCAACGCGCCGCGTACTACCTCCGGCGCCACCTGGGCCCCGAATACGGTCACCTATTCCGGCAATAACCGGACGCATATGATCCGCATCCCCGAGCCCGGCCGCTTTGAGATGCGCCTGGCCGACGGTGCAACGAACCCTTACCTTCTGCAGGCCGGCATCCTCGCGGCTGGCCTCGACGGCATTACAAAAAAAACGCCGCCCGGCCCGCGTCTGGACATCAACATGTACACGGATGGCCATCTGGTGAAAGACGCCAAACGCCTCCCGCTGAACCTGCTGGACGCGCTGCGCGCCCTGGAAAACTCCTCCACGCTGACCGCCGCACTCGGCGAATCCTTCGTGAAATCCTACGCCAAGCTGAAACACGGCGAATGGAACGAATACGCCGCCCATCTATCGCAATGGGAGCGCCAAGCCACGCTGGATTGCTGAGTATTGCTGACAAGCACGTCATCGTATCGTCATTGCGAGCCGGCAAAGCCGGCGCGACAATCCATCTTCACGCGCCCAGCAACGAAATGATCGCCGCCTCGACCTCCGCGCTCTCCGCCGCGAATCGCCCCGGCGCCCCCGCGCAATGCCCATAAGGCGAAGCTAAAACCCTTAACTCGGCCCCTGGTATCATCGCCGCCTCGATGCGCGCCTCATCCAGGGTAAAATACATATCCGTATCGCAAGGCATCACGATCGCCCTCGCGGTAATCCCTGCCAGCGCCGTATCGCTCAACGTTGCGCGCTCCCAGGTCCAGATCATCGCCAGCAAATCCCGTTCGTCGTAGGATTCATGGTCATCTTCCCAAAACTGTAAAAACGCCTCCAGGTCGGAAAATCCCAGCCCTCGCCATAATTCCTTCCGATAGAACGCCGCCGAATAGGCCCAGCCCGCATAAGCCCGCCCGAAAGC
>Ga0116226_10002312_pt1 | contig 16558 bp, 19 predicted proteins | sample S1TSphfallax_FD_89692 | JGI IMG/M metagenome (GOLD analysis project Ga0116226, IMG submission 89692) | Host-associated microbial communities from peat moss isolated from Minnesota, USA - S1T2_Fa - Sphagnum fallax MG | ecosystem: Host-associated > Plants > Peat moss > Unclassified | place: USA... | reverse complement strand
CCTTGAGTTGCAAAAAATGCTTTTTGATAATCGGTTTGCAAAAGTACAAAAACAACATCCTGATTGGACAAAAAACCAACTGTTTCTCGAAACCATCAAGTTGGTTTCTCCCATTATTCATCAAGATGGATCAAAAAATACTCCTCCTCACTCAACGGGCGGAGCCATTGATATCTATTTAATTAATCATGAAGGAGAAGCAGTTGATATGGGCATTCATCCAAAAGATTGGATGAATGACACTGATGGTGCAATTTCGCTGACTGCGTCGCAAAAAATTTCCGCTACCGCGCAAAAAAATCGCCAAATCATGAGCCATGTATTATCGTTTGTCGGATTAATAAATTATCCGACAGAGTATTGGCACTGGTCTTACGGTGATCAATATTGGGCCTATCACAAGGATGAAACGCATGCGCTTTACGGAAGCCACCAATAATTTACCCTAAATAGCGCTCAACCAAAATTTCGGCAATTTGCACTGCATTTAATGCAGCGCCTTTACGAATGTTATCGGCAACGATCCAAAGATTAAGTCCTTTAGGATGGGAAATATCTTCGCGAATGCGTCCAATGAATACTGGATCTTTACCCGCCGCATGGGTTGCCGGAGTCGGATAAGCATTTAATAGCGGATCATCAATTACTTTTACCCCTGGCGCATTCTGCAAAATTTCTTTGGCTTCATTAGCAGTCAATTTAATTTCAGTCTCAATATGAACTGCTTCAGCATGGCCGTAAAGAACTGGCACTCGCACCGCAGTAGGATTTACTAAAATCGTATCATCCCCTAAAATTTTTTGCGTTTCCCAAACCATCTTCATTTCTTCACGCGTATAACCATTATCCTGAAAACTATCAATATGCGGCAACACATTAAATGCAATTTGGCATGGATACACCTCAAACATAGCTGGCTTTCCAGCCAATATCTGTTCAGTTTGCATCAATAACTCTTGAATAGCTCGTTGACCTGTACCCGAAACGGACTGATAAGTCGCTACATTAATTCGTCGAATACGTGCCGCCTTATGTAACGGATTTAATGCCACCAACATCTGCATGGTTGAACAATTCGGATTAGCAATAATATTTGATTGCATATACCGATCTAGCGCCGTAGGATTAACTTCTGCAACTACTAATGGAATATTTGGATCATAACGAAAATGCGAGGTGTTATCGATAACGATACAGCCAAACTTGGCAGCTTTTACTGCATACACGGCAGATACTTCGCTTCCTGCCGAAAACAATGCAAATTTTGTTTTAGAAAAATCAAATTGCGCTACATCTTCCACCATTAATTGCTGCTCTTTGAAAAGCACTTTCTTACCTTGTGAACGAGCGCTAGCAAGTGGATAAATATTGCCGACTGGAAAATTCCGTTCAGCAAGAATGGTAAGCATCATAGTACCTACCGCGCCCGTGGCACCAACTACCGCTACATCATACATTTTCTTCATATGCTTCAACATTTTCTAACTGCTCTCTTGTTAACAAAAATACTCCGCCCTCGCTGCTTTCAAACTCCAACCAAGTAAAAGGTATGGCAGGAAATCTCTCCAGCAAAGTTGCCTCACTATTACCTACTTCAACCACAAGTATTCCATCGTGAGTTAAAAAATCTTTTGCCTGCCGCAAAATTTTTATCACAATCTCTAATCCTTGATTTTCTGCCAATAATGCTAGCGTTGGTTCATGTCGATATTCTTCTGGCAATAATGCCATTTCATCAGCACTTACATAAGGTGGATTGCTGAAAATCACATCATAACATTCGCCATGTAAGCCATTAAATAAGTCTGAATGGATCACGCGAATTTGCTGATCAACCCCATAATCCGCAATGTTTTTTTTAGCAACTGCTAATGCAGGCGCAGAAATATCTACCGCATCAATTTGCGCATTGGGGAAAGCCATTGCTGCTGTTACCGCGATACAACCACTACCCGTACATAAATCTAAAACATGCTGAACCTGATGAGGAACCACCCAATTTTCTAATTGTTTTTCAATGAATTCACCAATCGAAGAACGAGGAATAATTGCATCTTTATTAATATGAAACCTCATCCCTGAAAACCATGCCTCTTGTGTCATATAAGGCGCAGGCAACCGTTCTTCTATCCGAATTTCAAATAGTTTTAAAATGTCTTGTTTTTCAGCCAAAGTTAGATGTGCATTGAACACTTCTGCATGACTGTCCGGCGGAAGATGAAGTGCATATAACACCAAACAAACTGCTTCATCCCAGGCATTATCCGTACCATGCCCAAAATGGAGTTTGTGCTGATTAAATAGACTAGCGCCAAAACGAACCCAATCTCTAACTGTTAAGAGTTGACTATATACTGCGTCGGAAATTTTCATATAGTTTCTATGTTAAAAATTATATTAATGCCTTATTATAACGTAATAATTTACCAGATAGGGGAAAATCCATGGGAATTCTAAAAAATAAACGCGCACTGATCGTTGGTATTGCAAGCAACCGTTCAATTGCCTATGGAATTGCTAAAGCAATGAAACAACAAGGCGCTGAGCTTGCCCTTACTTATCAAACAGAAAAGCTAAAAAGCCGTGTAGAAGAAGCTGCACACGAATTTTCATCTCAGATTGTTTTACCTTGTGATGCCTCCAATGATCATGAGATATCCGCTCTATTTAACGAACTAGGAAAGCATTGGGATAAATTTGATATTTTAGTTCACTCAATTGCGTTTGCGCCTGCCGATCAACTTGAAGGCGATTATTTAGAAGCAATTAATCGAGATGGCTTTAAAATTGCTCATGAAGTCAGCAGTTACAGCCTTTCCGCACTGACAAAAGCTGCTTACCCAAAGATGGAGGGTCAAAAAGGTGCAATAGTAGCCTTAACCTATTTAGGCGCAGAGCGCGTTGTGCCAAACTATAATGTAATGGGCTTAGCAAAAGCGAGTTTAGAAGCGAATGTGCGTTATCTTGCTTATAGCCTTGGTCCACGAGGAATTCGTATCAATGGCATTTCAGCAGGACCTATTCGTACGCTTGCCGCTTCAGGGATTAAAGATTTTCGTAAAATGCTCAATCGTCATGAACAAAACACTCCATTGAGACAAAACACCACCCCTGAACAAGTCGGAAATACTGCAGCATTTTTATGTTCAGATATGGCCGATGGCATTACTGGCGAGATCGTTCACGTTGATGGTGGTTTTCATATTACTGCGATGTCTCAGGAAACTGGTTAATTCAAATATTTTTCCACAACAAAGGCAAGAAAGACCCTATAAATTAAATAAATTGTGTTATAATTAAACTATGAGAAAAAAACCATTGATTGAAACCAACCCTTATCTAAAAGATCCCGTCATGAGAGAAAAGCTGGTAACACGATCAGTGGTAACTTCATGCGGTGTTGAAGGCGTCAAAGTTGACTTTAGAAAAATGAGTCATATTGAAATCAAACAAAAAAGAAACGAAAAAGTTCAAAGAGATTCTTAAATAGAAGTTTCTAATATTTCTCTAAAAATATTTTTCATAGGCCTATAATCTCCTGCATGGCCTGAATGCATCGCTTGAATGTAAGCGTTAAACCCCTCTAAGCAAATAGTTTGATCTATTGCACTAAAATCCAGTAGTGGTTTACCCGCTTGCAAAGCCATTAAATTTGCCAACAAACGCCCTATTCGCCCATTACCTTCACGAAAAGGATGTATCAAAATAAACTCCACGTGCACTATTCCTAACGCATCAGCAAGTTCGTCAACATTGACATATTGGCACGGAGTATATATTGAGATAAATATTCTTGCTCAAATTTTTTCATACATGTTGATATGTATTTTGCTACTGCAAAAATAAAATTTCCTTTCGACATATTAACAGTTCGATACTGTCCCGCAAAAAAATAAATGTCTTCTAACCATAAACGATGAATTTCACAAATATCCCCGCTAGTAAACCGATGGTTTTCATCAAATATCTCCATAACCTTCAATTCGGTACGCTTTAACTCCTGAGCTTCAATTTGATCCATCATTACTTTTGATTTAACTGCTAAGCGATTTTTTAATACTTGATCATCCGAACCAGGTTCATAATCCTCTTTTTCAGAAACTGCATAACGATTTGTGTTTTTAATATTCATGATTAAGATGTAACAAATTTATTTTTTAATATCACCACTGCAAAACTGGATATTGTTCAACCACCAAATCCACAAACCCCAAAAAATCAATCAATTGAATTTCATCAATTAATCGGTCTAATATGCCTCTTTCCAGCGCATGAGGTGTTAGAATAAAAACTTGTTGTTTATTCGCCAAATCCTCTAATTGACTACCTGATTCAGTCGCTGATAAAGCGCAAAAAACGCCATTTTCGATCAATAACAAAACGTCTTGTGGGGCATACACTGCTAAACAATTTTTTAACCTTGCTGATTCAGAAAATGAATCACGAATAATATGTAACATAATCAAATGCCAACAGGCCCTAAAACACCAAATTATGATCAAGAAATAACTTTGTCATTTCATTTGGTAAAAGACAAGTCACTGAAAGAATTAAATCTTGCGGCTTTAGTCGCCGTTCTTCGAGGGATTCTTTAGCAACATAAATTTTTTGCACATCATAAAATGGCAAAGCGGTAAGTAGTGCTGACAAATCACCTTCTTTAGGACAAGCTAACTGAAATACTCCATCATCAATAAAAAGCAAACTAACGTTAAATCCCAAACTACTTGCCGCCAATACTATATCAAATGATTCGCGTATTTGTGCTAATCCTTTAAAATGTTTAACGATAAATAAAAGGTTACCGTTGCTGGTTTTCACAATACATCTCCGAAAACCATAACTCTCTCAGCTAAACTAACCGCCTCAAACCACTGACTCAAGCTTGCGATGCAAAAATTTTCCGCTAAATTATCTGTATCCTTCTCAAAATAGTTCGCCTGGTTCTGACCCATAATGCCTCGCCTTGCAGCGGAAGCCGAACAAAGCACTAATGGCAATCCATATTCCTTAGCTAGCATTTGCCAACGCGTAATTAAAATAGGGTTTTCTGTATGAATCAGGCGACTGCCGTGATAAACGCCATCTTGATAAAAAAATATCTGCCGAATCTTATGGCCTTTTTTTAAAACGGATTGAATAAATTGGAACGCTGTCTCACCCCCGCTTTGTAGCGGGGATGCAGTAATTAAAATAGCAAATTCAACCGAACCTTCAGACATTATCTACGATCGTTTAACGCTCCAAACAAATTTAACAAACTAATAAATAAGTTATAAAGCGAGACGTAAATAGTAATGGTAGCCATAATATAATTGCGTTCGCCGCCTAAAATAATCTGGCTGGTCTGAAACAGAATTAAGCCGGATGAAAGCAATACAAAGGCAGCGGAAACTGCCAACATTAATACTGGTATATGAAAAAACAGAGCGGCAAGACTACCTAAAAACGCAACAATCATTCCCATCATCAAAAAACCAGCCATAAAGCTAAAATCTTTTCGAGTCGTCAACGCATAAGCAGACAATGCAAAAAAGATTAATCCTGTCGCTCCTAAACTCATTGTGATAATTTCACTTCCATTCTGAAAATTATGCAAATAAAAGTTCAGAATGGGTCCTAATGTGTAACCCATAAAGCCAGTTAAAGCAAAAACCGCAGCAATACCCCAAGGACTGTTTTGTACTGCATTGGTTAAGAAAAGAAGACCAAAGTAACCGAGCAAAGTTAACCATGGGTTTAATGGAGCAGCATTGGTAAGCATGGCATAGCCCGCAGTCGCTGCGCTAAACAATAGCGTCATTCCTAACAATAAATAAGTATTTCGCAACACCTTGTTAGTAACTAAGGCCGACTCAGAACGTTGTGCCACAGTAAATGGTGTAGGATTCATATTTTTAGGCTCCAATAAAAAAGTTAAAGTATATATACCGCTTGCAAAAAACCGTAAATTGAAACATGAGGTGTATCATAGGCAACCAATTATAACTCATTACATATTAAATAACTCATCTTACGCAATAACTTATTTTATGCAGGAATCGTTAAAACCTCATGCCCATCTGGCTTTACTAAAATAGTATGCTCAAATTGAGCAGAAAGACTATGATCTTTGGTCACCACTACCCACCCATCAGGCAACAATTTCACTTCTTTTTTACCTGCATTAATCATTGGCTCAATGGTAAACGTCATTCCAGCCACTAGTACTTCTCTCGTTCCAGGTTTGCCATAATGAAGAACTTGTGGATCCTCATGGAACACTCGGCCAATTCCATGGCCACAGTATTCGCGCACGACTGAAAAATTATTTGATTCTGCATGGTGTTGAATAGCAGCACCAATATCTCCTAAGTGAATTCCTGGCTTCACCATCGAAATACCAATATCCATACATTCTTTAGTTACCTCCACTAACCGCTTTGCCAGAATAGATGGCTCGCCAACAAAAAACATTCGACTCGTGTCACCATGAAACTCATCTTTAATCACAGTAACATCGATATTAATAATATCGCCATCTTTAAGCTTTCGATCCCCAGGAATACCATGACAAACCTGATGGTTAACTGAGGTACAAATCGATTTAGGAAACCCACGATAATTTAATGGCGCCGGAATAGCTTTCTGTACGTTGACAATATAGCCATGACAAATATCATTTAGCTCACCCGTTGTTACCCCAGGCTTAACATATTCCTCAATCATATCAAGCACTTGGGCCGCTAACCGGCCAGCCACACGCATTTTTTCAATTTCTTCTGGCGTTTTTATTGTAATCTTGGACATTTATGCGCTTATCCTGTTGAGAAAACTAACAAAGTTATGTTATATAGACATTGTTAAAACTATAGCACAATTCACACACGTATCGTCACTGCGTTTAGGGTGCCATCTAATGGTTGAACGCAGGGATATGTGGAGGTGGGATCTATTGTTATCCTAAGAGCCTGTTCAAAATCTCGCTAGACTGAGACAAAAAGCGTTGATTTTCGAGAATCGTAGCGCAGCATACATAGAAGTATGTGAGCAACGAATCGCAGGAAATCAACGCTTTTTGGCCAGTATAGTAGAGATTTTAAACAGGCTCTAATAAACCCTACGGAGCCTAAAATATCATGACAACAAAACCTTCTATTAAAACGATGCTCGAAGCGGGCGTGCATTTTGGCCATCAAACCCGTTATTGGAACCCAAAAATGAAAAACTTTATTTTTGGTTCCCATAAAAAAGTTCATATTATCAATCTCGAAAAAACCCAGCAATGCTACCAAGATGCAATTAATTATGTGAGCAACTTGGCCAGTAAAGGCGGCAAAGTTTTATTTGTTGGCACTAAAAGAGCCGCAAGATCAATTATTAAAGAACAGGCTTCGCGTTGTAACATGCCCTACGTTGATCACCGTTGGTTAGGCGGCATGTTGACTAACTATAAAACCGTACGTCAATCAATTAAGCGGCTCAAAGAACTTGCTTCTATGCATGAAACACCTTCATTTTCTTTATTGACCAAAAAAGAAATGCTCACTATTAACCGCCAAATCGAAAAACTTGAAAGAGGATTAGGCGGAATTAAAGATATGGGAAGTTTGCCTGACGCATTATTTGTTATCGACGTCGGTTATGAAAAAATTGCTATTTTAGAAGCAAATAAACTCAGCATACCCATTATTGCCGTAGTAGACACTAATCATTCTCCCGATGGAATTGATTATATTATTCCAGGCAATGATGATGCAGCGCGCTCTATTGCGCTTTATTGCCAAGGAATTGCCGATGCTATTCTTGAAGGGAAAGAGTCCGCTACTACAACTGCAAATGTTATAGAAATGAAAGAATCTACTACACTTGGTGAAGCACCAACCGAAGCTCCATCAGCAGAGTAATTAAAGATAGAGAAAGGGGGCCCCAAAGCCCCTTTCCATTAGGGCGTGTTTACAATTGGTTTATTGTAGCTAATCCTACCCTTTTTGTAGTAGATAACCCAATTGTAAACACGCCCTATTTAACATCCTATAAAATTAAAACCCCTATTTGAGGAAAAATCATGTCAAATAATGTAAGCCTAGAACTAATAAAAACACTGCGCGAGCGCACTGGTGCAGGGATGATGGAATGTAAAAAAGCTTTATTAGAAACCAATGGCGACATTGAAGCTGCAGTTGAGGCAATGCGGATTAGAGGACAGGCTGTCGCTGCTAAAAAAGCCGGAAGAACTGCCGCAGAAGGGTTAATTATTATTAAACTAACATCGGATGGACGCACCGCGGCTATTTGCGAAATTAACTGTGAAACTGATTTCACTGCCGGCAATGAAAATTTTAATCAGTTCGCTGAAAAAATTACTGAGATTGTACTTGATCATACCGCGAACACAGTTGAAGCATTGCTTGACCTAAACTACGACGGACAAGCAACTGTCGAGGAAGCAAGAAAAAGTCTTGTAGCTAAAACCGGTGAAAATATTCAGATTCATCGGCTTGCTTTATTAAATTCAAATGAAAAAATTTCCTATTATGTTCACAATGGGCGAATTGGCGCCGTCGTCCACACTCAAAACGCAAATGATGTACTCGGCAAAGATTTAGCAATGCAAATTGTAGCCAGCAACCCAATTGTTGTTAATCCTATTGACGTACCTGAAGCACTCATTGCCAAAGAGCATGAAATTTTTTCAGAACAAGCAAAAGCTAGTGGTAAGCCAGCCAACATTATTGAAAAAATGATTGAAGGTAGAATGGATAAATTCCGCAATGAAATAAGTCTTACTGGGCAACCTTTTGTCAAAGATCCTTCTGTTACCATCAAACAACTATTAGAAAAAGCTAACGCAAAAGTGATAAGTTTTATTCGCTTCGAAGTAGGTGAAGGAATTGAAAAATCTAGTGAAAATTTTGCAGAAGAAGTGATGAAGCAAGTTAAAGCAAATCAAAATTAAGGCCATCTTATGACACATAAACCAATCTATCGCCGAATATTACTAAAACTAAGCGGCGAAGCTTTGATGGGTCAAAACCAATTTGGCATTGATCCAAAAGTATTAGATCGCATTGCACTCGAAATTACTGAAATTATTCAATCAGACGTTCAAGTAGGAATTGTCATTGGTGGCGGTAATCTTTTTCGTGGCACTGCCTTGTACGAAGCGGGCATTGGCCGTATTACTGGCGATCATATGGGAATGTTAGCAACTATTATGAACTCTTTAGCCTTACGCGATGCACTTGAGCGGATTAACACGCCAGCGAGAATTATGTCTGCTATTCCACTTAGTGGATTAGTTGATCATTATGATCGACGTAAAGCTATTCATCATTTACAACAAGGTCGAGCAGTTATTTTTTCCGCGGGTACTGGCAATCCACTTTTTACTACTGATTCTGCTGCAAGTTTAAGAGGCATTGAAATTGATGCAGATATCGTATTAAAAGCAACCAAAGTTGACGGAGTTTACTCAGCAGATCCAATGAAGCATGCAAACCTTGAACGATATAGTTGTTTAACCTATGACGAGGTAATCGAAAAAGGTCTTGGTGTGATGGATCTTACTGCAATATGTTTGTGTCGAGATCAAAACATGCCTCTACGCGTATTTAACATGAATAAGCCAAATGCACTCAAAGCTGTGATTTTGGGTCTTGATGAAGGCACCTTAATTGTTAAGGACAAAAAACATGCTTGAACCTATTAAAAAAAATGCTGAAACCAAAATGCAAAAAGCCATTGAAGCATTTCAATCAAATCTCACTAAAATGCGAACCGGGCGTGCACATCCTAGTCTGCTAGATCAAATAAGAGTTCCTTATTACGGCAATGAAGTACCACTAAGCCAAGTAGCAAACATTACTGTAAGCGATTCACGTACTTTGTCAGTTGCGCCGTGGGAAAAAAATCTCATCTCTGCTATCGAAAAAGCTATTTTGATTGCAGATTTAGGCTTAAACCCAGCCACATCAGGAAACACCATTCGCGTCCCCCTCCCTGCTCTAACCGAAGAACGTCGCAAGGAAATGATTCGGATTGTACGTAATGAAGGCGAAGAATCCCGCATTGCTATTCGAAACATTCGCCGTGATGCAAATAATGAACTCAAAGAGCTTTTGAAAAAGAAAGAAATTACTGAAGATGAAGAACGACGAACACAGGAAACCATTCAAAAACTTACCGATAAATCTATTGCCGAAGTAGATAAAATGTTAGCAGCAAAAGAAGCAGAATTGATAGAGATTTAAAAATTAGTTTTCAGTATTCCCTCTCCCATTTGTGGGAGAGGGGTAGAAACGATGGAGGGAGAAAAACAACTTAATTAATCACCCGCCAACTACCATCTGCTGTACGACAAGCGGTTCCGTAAATTTCCTGCTTTTTACCGCCAATAATTGCTGTAGTGCTATATTCGCGACATGGTTGACCATGACGAGCATAGGTTCGCTTTGGCGTGATCGCGTAACGATTGCCATTATCTGGATTAACCCAGCGAGTCGTTTGATTGGTTTCGCTAGTCTCTAATGCTCGACTCATTTTCATACGATCGACTTCATCCATTGATTGGCCAATTTTACCGCCTATCATTGCACCCAGCACCATACCGCCACCAATTGCAGCAGCTCTACCAACCCCACCACCAAATTGGCTACCAACCAGGCCGCCAAGTACCGCGCCACCTACAGTGCCCACATCCTGGTTTGAAACGTTAGAGCATCCTACTAAGCCTAATACTATAGCTCCACTAACGCATGATTTAATCATTCTATTCATGTTAAGTTTCTCCAAAAACAATTAGCGACTGCTATTGTGAGTGAGTTTATAATAGTTTGCAATGCAATTAGGGCTATTCAATCCTAAGTGGATTTTGCCTATATTCTGCTGGCATTAGAAAAAATTTAAGGAGTCATTTTTTTGGAAACATTAACTGGCAATATTGCGATGTTAGTTAACACTTCTGTGGCAAGGAAAATTTTGCTCACATCATGGTTCGTAAATTGGCGCTCCCTAGGGGACTCGAACCCCTGTTATCGCCGTGAGAGGGCGACGTCCTAGGCCACTAGACGAAGGGAGCCACAGCGATGATTGTATACCTCTCGGGAACAGGGTTGCTGAATTTTTTCGCTCAGTGCTAAAAATTACAGTAATAACCTGTTTTTTTGTGTAAATTCAGTTAAAATGCCTTAAAAATCTGTACTGTTATAATCTCAATCCATACATTATATTGAGATATAGCACATATAAACTCTATTATCAAAGCGCACCACCAGCGAGGATTTTTCCCATGATGAAGAATAACAACGTATCTTTATTTGAAGAAACCCCTATAAATCACCACCATAATGCTGTACTCAAAGTCATTGGTGTCGGCGGCGGTGGCGGCAATGCAGTTGAACACATGTTGCTATCAAAAAATATTGATGGTGTTGAATTTATTTGTGCAAATACTGATGCGCAAGCATTACGCGGCTTACATGCTGATCGTACCATCCAATTAGGTGCAGAAATCACCAAAGGATTAGGCGCTGGTGCTAACCCAGAAATAGGGCGTCAAGCCGCGCTTGCTGATGCTGAGCAAATTAAAGAGCTTCTGGCAAATACCGATATGGTTTTCATCACTGCCGGCATGGGCGGAGGAACCGGTACTGGTGCAGCTCCTGTTATTGCACAAATTGCTAAAGAAATGGGTATATTAACCGTTGCTGTCGTCACGCGTCCTTTTCATTTCGAAGGGAAAAAACGGATGGATATAGCGGAACAAGGAATTAAAGAACTTGCAGCATGTGCTGACTCTCTCATCATTATTCCAAACAATAAGCTATTAACTGTATTAGGTAAAAACATGAGTTTGCTGAATACCTTTAAAGCTGCAAACAATGTATTACATGGTGCTGTACAAGGCATTGCCGAATTAATTACCCGCCCCGGCCTCATCAATGTTGACTTTGCAGACGTTCGTACTGTGATGTCAGAAACAGGTATGGCAATGATGGGGACTGGTATTGCATCTGGCGAAAACCGCGCACAAATGGCGGCACAAGCTGCTATCTCCAGCCCATTACTTGATCTTGATGAAATGATGCCAGGCGCGACCTTATCAGGAGCACGAGGGGTACTTGTCAATATTACTGCTGGGCTAAATATGTCTATTGGCGAATTTGAAGAAGTCGGTAACGTTATCAAAGAATTAACTTCTGAAAATGCTACTGTAGTCGTTGGCACAGTAATTGAACCTGAAATGAGCGACTCCGACAGCTTACGCGTCACCATCGTTGTTACTGGTCTTGATCGCGCACAAAATCCTGAAGGTGCTACTAGTAGCTTACACAGCACTGAAATCATACCAAAAGCAGATGGTGCTATCGACTATAAAGAACTTGAACGCCCAACTGTACATCGTAAAGCGTCTAAACAGCGTTCAGGTACAGATACTACCGCGCAACAATTAAATACTGATTATTTGGATATTCCTGCTTTTCTACGCCGTCAAGAAGAAGTGAATTAATCTATAATGGCTACGATTACACGGGCAAAACAACGAACACTCAAACGTCCAATCAAAGCCATTGGCACTGGGCTTCATACTGGTAAAAAAATTTCGCTAACATTAAGACCAGCGCCGCCCGATACTGGTATTGTTTTTTGCCGAGTTGATCTTAATCCACATAAATCCATATGCGCACGCGCGAGTGTAGTAGGGGATACTACACTTGCAACTACTTTAATAGAAGATGGTGTGCGAATTTCTACCGTTGAACATTTAATGTCTGCTTTTTCAGGCTTAAGTATTGATAATGCTTTTGTTGATGTAGATGGTGAAGAAATTCCGATCATGGATGGTAGCGCGAGCATATTTGTTTTTCTGATTGAATCAGCGGGTATTCAAGAACAGAATGTAACAAAACGATTTATTCTGATTAAAAAACCAATAGTCATTCATGAAGGTGATAAAAAAGCTCAATTTGAGCCATTTTCAGGATCTAAATTTTCCCTCACTGTTGATTTTTCCCATCCAGTAATTCAAAAAAATGCCCAGTTCCTTTCAATCAATATTTCTAGAACTTCTTACATTAAAGAAATTAGCCGTGCACGAACATTCGGTTTCCTAAAAGACATTGAACACTTAAGAGCTAATAACCTCGCGCTTGGCGGCAGCTTAGACAACGCACTAGTCTTTGATGAAGAAAAAGTAATTAATGAAAACGGATTGCGATATGCAGACGAAGTAGTTAGACATAAGTTACTAGATGCTATTGGCGATATTTATCTTTTAGGCTGTAATATTGTCGGTGCTTATACTGGCTATAAATCTGGGCATGCATTAAATAACCAATTAATTCGCGCTTTATTAGCTGATGAAACCGCGTGGGAGTATATTTCTTCTACCTAAGTCTATGTATTCGTAAGACCGTCATTGCGAGCGCGAAGCGCGCGGCAATCCAGTAAAAATGCTTAAATTCCCTTGCTGGATTGCTTCACCCTGCTAACGCAGGGTTCGCAATGACGGCCTCACGGAGAAGATAGATTTATACAAATTTGTTTAAATTTCAACGAGGACGTTACTATGAAACAACACTTAATTTTTCCACTTTGTATTGGGTTGATCTCTAGTGCTAGCTTTGCAGCCACACCACCCAACAACTCCCCCAATACGACTCAAGTAGCTGCCCCTACGCAAAAAGCGGTCGCACCAATTGCTGCTGTAGCCCCGGTTGCAGTAGCCCCAGTTACCGCCCCTCCAGCACCCCCCACCACCGATGCACTACTCAAAAATGATAAAGACAAAATTAGTTATGCAATTGGTGTTGATATGGGCACAAACTTGAAAGCACAAAATATCGAAGTAAACCCGGATATGCTAGCACGCGGTCTTAAAGATGCGCTCGCTAATGGCCAACCCCTCCTTTCACAACAAGAAACCGGTAATATTTTGGCTAACCTGCAAAAGCAAATTATTAACAAACGTGAGGCTGATTTTAAAATGCAAGCAGAGCAAAACAAACACGTAGGTGATACTTTTTTACAAACAAATAAAACCAAGTCTGGCGTGGTTACCCTTCCTAGTGGACTACAGTATAAAATCATTACTCAAGGCACTGGAACGCAACCAATAGATAAGGATAACGTTACGGTAAATTACTCTGGTCGTCTTATTAATGGCCAAGAATTCGATAGTTCTTATCGTCGCGGTAAACCTGCTCAATTCCCTGTTGCCGAAGTCATTCCAGGTTGGTCAGAAGCATTGCGGTTAATGAAAACTGGCTCAACTTGGGAAATTTATGTGCCCCCCAATTTAGCTTATGGCGAACGTGGATTACCTAGTGGTCCGATTGGCCCAAATCAAACGCTTATTTTTACAATTAATCTAATATCAATTGATAAAAAAAAGGGCTAGTTTTAGAATAGAAGCTAAATGGTGATCTGCGTTGGTTTCCCTGCGACGATACACAATAAACCCCGTGAGGTCCGGAAGGAAGCAGCGGTAGTTGTGGATTCGGGTGCCGGGGGTAAGCGAGCGCAGATTGCCTCCCTATGTATGCACTTATCATTATAGTTCTAGACAAATACTAAACCTTTTTGGTAAAATGAGATCAAAGGAAGTAGTTCGGTCCAGGCTAAATGGATGAGCCGAAAGCGCCTATATTTAAGAAAGTGCGGTGCATTATGGTTTTCGACGTTTTTTCTGAAACCTTAAATTCGCTTATTACCAAAGCTGGTACGTTCGCTGACGAGTTTATTGACAGCTTTTGGAATGTCATTGACAACGACTATATATCAATGAATAAAAACGTTGGTCGATTTACTGATTTACCCCTCTCACAAAGAGTTAGCCCAGATATTCCACTAGGGGCTGATATCGTTATTTTTATTCCTCTAGCGCTCATATTGGCCGGAATTAATTTAGCAGTTAACGTTTGGTATTCTTATCTTAATCGCGACGCTTGGGATGCTTATTGGGAAAAAGAAGAGCAAAAACTCGATAGAATTAAGCAGTCCTTAGATAAAAAAACTTCGCCAACCCAATCATTATCTAATAATCGTCATGACGATCAATTGATTCCATTAGAAACAATTACAATAGCATCTGACCCGGAGGAAGATGCAGCCATACGAGAAAATTTATCTCCTCGTAAAAGAAAACTCCTGCAAAAAATTGCTGCTCGTCTTAAAGGTTATCAAGAAGAGACTCTAGTATTTCGCCAGGAAATAGATGCTCATAAACAAAAATCAGCAGAAAAAGCGGACGAGGTTGCACCGCTAGACGATGCATTAACAAAGCTAACTAGCAAATTAGACCGGTGTAACAATTGGAGCGATGAACTCAATGCTATCTGGGGAATAGCGCCGACACGAACCGTGGGCGCGCGAGCTGAAATTCCGGATCATCTCGCCGTTCTAGCAGAACCAGAATTTAATATTCAAAATAATTCCAATAATGGGGGTAATTCGAATCCGGAGCAGCAACCACTTCTGCCACCATCATCTTCAGTTGAGCCTAAAGTTGTGACGGCGGCTAAAGCAAATCCCGGCCAAAGGCGTAATTTTTATCGCAGACGACCAAACGAGGTCGATCTTTCAACCGCAGAAGATCTAAATTTATACAGAAATAGCTATATATTAATCGAATCCTCACGCACCCTTATATATGTTACAGATAATCAAAAAATTGAAGACGCTACAGTTAATAGCTTTAATAAACTTTTAACGGACTTAGCAAAAATTAATCCAGAAAACCTAACAGATCTCCATCTACCTAGCGACCAAATAGAGCGTCTAATCACCTCAAATGGAGGTCACACCCCCTATATCTGGCAAAAAATAAAAAATGGTTTGTCGAATTTTGTAAAAAACTTTTCTGACAATGGAGTATTTTATGCTGCATTTTACTATGCATGGGGCTACTGGTTCGTATTCTTTTTCACCATCTGGGGACTACCTGAATACAGTGTTTTCACATCCGTACCTACAGAACTCACTTTGTTTGCATTGATCTGCCCGATTATTTATTTATCTTATAAAGAATATACCGCTTACAAAAATTCTTTAAATATCGATCTAAGCGCAGAAGAAAAAGAAGCATTAGAAAAAAGAGTGGAAGAAGCTAAAAGTAAAAAGCTTGAAGAACCTAATGAAGATAGCCCACTTTTATTAAAGTCCGAGCTTTCAGCAAATGAAATTCAATCATTAAGATCAGAAGTACTTAAAGAAATGCTGGCTGAACGCGCTCGTAATAACACTAAATTTCGTTGGGGATGGTTGCTAGTAGCCTTAATTGCTGGGTTCTCTATTGGCGCTATTTGTGGGTTACCTGTTGTTGGTGCAGTTTTCGTCGGAATTGGGGTTTTTATTGGAACTTTATTAGTAGTAAGAGTTATTACTGATTGGCTCGATAAACGAGCAACCGAAAAACGCGCAGAGATGCTTCAGGAAGCTGAAGAAGCTAAAAAGGAGGAGGTTAACCAAAAGAAAATAGATGAAGCTCCTAAGGTAGAGGTAGATTTAGAAGCAGATTCAGATATAGAGAATGACGCAGCTCCTGAAGCAGAAAACCAGAGTGTGTTAGATAAAAGTT
>Ga0116226_10002311_pt1 | contig 16563 bp, 12 predicted proteins | sample S1TSphfallax_FD_89692 | JGI IMG/M metagenome (GOLD analysis project Ga0116226, IMG submission 89692) | Host-associated microbial communities from peat moss isolated from Minnesota, USA - S1T2_Fa - Sphagnum fallax MG | ecosystem: Host-associated > Plants > Peat moss > Unclassified | place: USA... | reverse complement strand
CCGCGGCGCAGCGAACCCTGGCTGATGGCGAGCGTGAGGGAGTCCATGACCCGGATGAAGGGCACGACGCCGGAGGTCTTGCCGTTCTGGCCGACCTTCTCGCCGATGGAGCGCAGATTGCCCCAATACGAGCCGATGCCACCGCCCTTGGAGGCGAGCCAGACATTCTCATTCCAGAGGCCAACAATGCCCTCCAGACTATCCGAGGCTTCGTTCAGGAAGCAGGAGATCGGCAGGCCGCGCTCCGTGCCGCCATTGGAGAGCACGGGGGTGGCAGGCATGAACCACATTTTGCTGATGTAATCATAAAGCCGCTGCGCATGCGCCGCGTTGTCGCCATAATAAGAGGCGACACGGGCAAAGAGGTCCTGATAGCTCTCGCCGGGCAGGAGGTAGCGGTCATCCAGCGTCGCGCGTCCGAAATCCGTCAGCAGCGAGTCGCGGGAACGGTCGATATGGACCTGATGCCGCCCGCGCATCTGAACGCCGTCATCGAGCAGTACAGCCTCAGGCTTTATCATCATATTCATCGTGCCGCCCCCAATTCGTAATCGCAGGTAACCATACAACATCTAGTCATCGATTAATGCAATCACTACTAGATGTGACTTCAGTAGATTTTTTAGTCGACACGAGTCTCTGCCGAGTCAGAGCCCAGGCGATCTGCCGGTGTTCTTGCAATGTTCTTATATGGCGGTGCAGTGCAATGCTGCAAGCGCATAGATGCGGGGTGACGACTCCGTTACGCCATCGTAGTTCTGGCAGCATGTCTGGCCAAACATTCGCCCCCGCCTTTACGCATGAGCAGATTTTACCGGTGATTCGCGGCGTGGCGCTCTGTATTCTGCTGGCCGCGCTCGACCAGACGATCATCGTCCCCGCCGTGCCGCGCATGGCGCATGATCTGGGCGGCGGGCATCACTTTTCCTGGATCGTCTCGGCCTATCTGCTCACCGGCACGGCGGCGACGCCGATTTTCGGCAAGCTGTCGGATATTTACGGGCGGCGCAGGCTCTTGCAGCCCGCCATTCTGATCTTCGCGGCGGCCTCGCTCGGTTGTGCGGCGGCAGATTCGTTCTGGCAGATCGTGCTCTGCCGCGCGGTGCAGGGGATTGGCGGGGCGGGGCTGATGACGATCGCGCAGACCGCGATTTCCGACGTGGCGCCGCCGCGCGAGCGCGGGCGCTATCAGATCTATATGAGCGGCATGTGGGGCATCGCCAGCATCGCCGGGCCGATTTTGGGCGGGGCGCTGACGGACTCCATCTCCTGGCGGGGGATTTTCTGGATCAACCTGCCGCTCTGCGCGGCGGCCTGGGTGCTGAGCGGGCGCGCCTTGCGCGTGCTGCCGAGGCATGACGGGCGCGGCCAAAAAATCGATTTTCTGGGGGCGGCGCTGCTGACCAGCGCCGTTACCGCCTGGCTTGTGCTGTGCGCCTCGGGCGGGCATGATTTCGCCTGGGCGTCCAGAACCGCCTTGTTTCTGGTGCTGGCCGGGCTCGCCTTCATGGCGCTCACGGCCTGGGTGGAGCGCAGCGCGGCCTCGCCGATGCTGCCGCTCAGCCTGTTCACCAACGGCACGGTGCTGGGCGGGCTGCTGCTCTCGGCCACCAATTCGCTCTGCACGTTTGGGGCTTCGCTGCTGCTGCCGCTGTATTTTCAGTACATCAAACATACCAGCGCGGCGCTCTCTGGCTTGTTCACCACGCCGTTTCTTCTGGCTTTCGTCGTCATGTCCTATGCCGGGGGGCAGATTTCCCGCGCCATCGGGCGGACGAAGCCGACCATGCTGGCCGCGCTGGCCTTATGCGCGGTCGGGCTTGGCCTGCTGGCGACGATGGGGCGAGGCACGCCGTTTGCGCTCTGCGACCTCTATAGCGTGATTTTGGGCGGCGGGATCGGGCTGGTGCAGCCGAATATCACCGTTGCCATCCAGAATGCCGCCGAGCGGCGGGATGTCGGCATCGCGACGGGCTGCATGCTGCTGTTCCGCGCCATTGGCGGCGCGTTTGGCGCGACGCTGGCGGGGGTGATGCTCGTCAGCCACGGGTTTGGCGCGGCTTTTGGGGCTTGCGCCGCCGTTGCCGTGGTGGCGGTGGTGATCGCCGCCGTGATGAAGGATGCGGTGCTGCGGCGGGCATGAAACGTCAATCGTCCCCGGCGGGCGGAGACGGGTTCAGGTAAGAATCGGGTCCAGATCCACATTCACCCGCAGTGCATGGCGGCCGCCGCCCAGGATGATGCCGCGCAGCGGGCTGACATCCTGGAAATCGCGGCCCCAGGCGAGCGTCACATGCTCATCGGAGACCAGCAGGTTATTGGTCGGGTCGAAATCCACCCAGCCGATATCCGCGCCGAGCCAGCACGCGGCCCAGGCATGGGATTGGTCCGCGCCGCGCCTTCTCTCCTGCCCGGCGGGCGGCAGCGTGCGCAAATAGCCAGAGACATAGCGCGCCGGCAGGCCGAGCGAGCGCAGGCAGGCGATCATCAGATGCGCGTAATCCTGGCAGACGCCGAGCCGGGTTTTCAGCGTCTGCATCGCCGTCGTCGCCGTGGTGGTGGTGCCGGGGCGGTAGGACATATCCGTCCAGATGCGCTGGTTCAGCTCCAGAAGTGCGGCCAGAATGCTGCGTCCGGGCGGAAAGCTCACCACGGTATAATCCGCGATTTCGCTGATCGGCCGCGCCAGCGGGCTGGGGAGACAGAATTCCGCGATGGCGGGCTCCATGATTGCCTGCGCGGCGATGGCCTCCCAGCGCGGCGTATCCTCGGGCGCCGGCACGCAAGGATGCGCCACATCCACGGTTGCCGTCAGCGCCACCACGAACTGCTTATGCGCGGCGGTAAGCGAGATGGTGGTGGTGAAATTGCCGAAATGGTCGATTTCGTTGCGCCGGTTGTCGGGCTCGGGCGAGATGTCGAGCTGCGCCTCCCGGATGCGCTGGCCCGGACGGTCGCGCGGCAGCAAGTGCATGAAGTGGGTGCCGAGTACGACCGGCTGGGCGTATTCATAGGTGGTGGCGTGGCGGAGGCGGTAGATCATCGTGCGGATGCGCGTGAAAATAGGTCATCTGCGGATGCGCGTGAAAATAGGTCATCTGCGGATGCGCGTGAAAAAATCATTGCGCGGCTTCCAGCTCTTCCTCATCGTCCAGCTGATGCGCCTCGGGCAGCAGCGTGAAGAAGCGGCGGTGTACGCGGTCTGACAGCGTGCGCAGCCTGGCCGCGATGCCCGAGAGCGGCTTGGCAAGGTCGCTTGCCTGCCCGGCGAGATTCACCGCCTCCTGCTGCAACAACCGGGTGAATTCCGCGTCGTCATCCGCACCCAGCCGCTCCAGGCAGGAGCGCAAGGCGGTGCATTGATAGGCGAGGCTGCGCGGATTGCTGGGGTCGGCCAGCAGCATGGCGAGCACTGGGGCAGGGGCCAGGATGCCGGCATGGCGCAGATCGTAGCTCAGCACGGAATCCGCCAGTTCTATGCCGAGCCCCATGCCGGGCTCGAGGCGCTCGGGCGGCGCGTTCAGCAGAATGGCGAGGCTCTCGGACAGGGTTTCGCCGCGTTCCAGCCTGCGGCCCATTTCCAGGAACAGCCAGCCGCCATCGCGGGACATGTTCTCCGCGGCGATGCCGGCGAAGGTGGCGGCGAAGCTCAGCATATACGGCAGCGCCGTCTCCTCGTTCGGCAACGCCTCGGCGGCCTGGTTGAGCGCGAAGCGCACGGTGGCGAGCATGCTGGGGGAGAGCCGCTCGCTGGCCGCGTTCACCAGCCGTGAGACTTCTTTCAGCAACCCGGACATCGGCTTGCGGCGCACCAGCGTGCTGCGCAGCAGCCGACCCGAGACGGAGCCGCCCGCCAGCTCCGGCGGAAGGAGTCCAGCCTGGGCGAGGCAGCGGGCGATCAGGCTGCGCTCGGCCATGTCGCGCGGCAGCGAGGTGCCGGATTCCAGCCGGGGCAATGCGAGCATGAGCAGCCGGGAGGCGGATTCCAAGCGTTCCACCGAACGGCCGAGCCAGAACAGATTATCCGCGACGCGCGAGGGCAGATGCGCGGCGGCCAGGAATTTGGCGCGTTCCGGCGGTTCGGTGAAGCCGGCGCCGGAGATCATATGCGGCTCATCGGCATCCAGAACCCAGACATCCTTGATGCCCGTCGGCGCGCCCGCGTTCAGCTGATCGTCATTGGCGGCATTCGCATCCAGGCCGAAGCCGAGGCCGCCCGGCAGCATCTGCCAGTCCGCGCCGTCGTGCCAAGCATAGAGCCGGAACATCAAAGGCTGCGAGACCAGATCCGTGCCGGTGACAAAGGGTGCTTTGGAGGCTTGCGCCGCAGCGCCTTCCATGGCCGTCGGCAGTAGCGGGGCCTCGCCGAGCAGGCGGGTGAATAAAGGTTCGATATATGCTTTAAGTTCAGCACCTTCCAACAATGCGTTGCCGGGTGGGTTGAGCATGGTAAGCACCCTCGCGCGGATGGCGCCGAAGGCGCCGGGAATGCCCGCACCGGGCCGTCCGCCTTGTTCCAGCGGGTCCAGATCCATGCCGGGCAGGCCGCGGATGAGGGTGGAGACATGCAGCAGCCCGCTGAGCGTTTTAATGTGCAGCGCGCCGTTGCGCGGCGCGAGGTCGCCGGGTTCGATCAGCAACACGCCGAGCGCGCGCGCCAGCAGCGCGTCATCCATCATGTCGACGGCCTGGGCGGCGCTGGCAGCGCCGGCGGAGAGCACGGCGACGAGGCCGCCCTCGGCCCCGCGCTGCAGATGGTCGATCAGCATCTCCCGCGCCGGGCGCAGACTGCGCAGGCCGCCGGCGCGGAACAGCTCCGGCACCGTGCTGGCCGCCTGCCGGCGCAGCGTGAGCGCATGGCCAAGCCCCGGGATGACCCCGGTATGGTCGCGCACGACCTGGAAGCGCCCATCCGGCCCGCGAATGACATCGGCGGCGTAGAAGGCGAGGCGCGGATGGGCGAGCGGGCGCTGGGTATGCAGGCTACGCAGGAAATGCGGGCTGCCGAGCACTAAGGGGGGTGGCAGAAAACGTTCATATAGAAGGTTCTGTGGGCCGTATAAGTCTTCCAGCGCCGCGTTCAGCATCCGCGCGCGCTGCAGCAGGCCGGATTCCAGCACCGCGAATTCCGAGGCGGTGAGCGGGGCGGGCAGGGGGTCGTATTGCCGTGTCGCGATGCTGCCGAACGGGGCGGCCAGGCGCATCTGCCGGTTCAGCGCATTGGCCCGACGGGCCAGCTCGTCATGCCCGATATCCCGCACGGCATCCATGACCGGCACCCAGGGGGTGCGAATCCGACCCGAGCGGTCGACCATTTCATCACTGGAACCAACGGCGTGCATCCGCGTTGGCTTAACAGACTGTTCACGAGGGTGCTACCGCGAATCCCTTGCGTTGCAACACGGGCTGGGCTTCGTGAAACAATGGTCCGCCAATTGCATGGAAAAAAACCTAATATTCCGAGGCTTGGATGAACTCTTGCAGCAAATCCGCTTTTATAGGCAGCGTGACAGGACTACATGATGAAAAGACGCATTAAGGTGGATCACATTTGATGAAATCCTTCGCTTTTTTTCTCGATCTGCCGTGCTTTTCAGCAGAATATGACGGAACCGCGACAAAATCGGCCTTGTCTTCCTTCCTGAACAAGCCCGCCTTAACAAAACATAAATTCCTGCCATCGGAGCCGCTGGTTTGAACGATTTTCGCAGCACCTGGCCGGATTATGATCCGGGCCGCTATTTCTGTGAGTTGACTCGGACCCGCGCCGATGCCGGTCCCGTGCCGAAATGGCTGATCGAGCGGCTCGCGCGAATCGGTCTGCCTGCCTTGCGCGCCCGCGCGTCGGCGGCGGAAACCGAGCTGATCGATCTGGGGGTGACCTTCACCGTGTATTCGGATGCCACCGCGATCGACCGCATTCTGCCCTTCGACTGCATTCCCCGGGTGCTCACCGCGAAGGAATGGGAGCTGTTGGAGGCCGCCTGCATCCAGCGCGTCACTGCGCTCAACCTGTTCCTGGGCGATATATACGGCCCCGGCCATATCGTCCGCGACGGGGTGATCCCCGCCGAGCTGGTTTATGGCAACGCCAATTACCGGCCGGAGATGAAGGATTTCCCGGTGCCGCACGGTACTTATGTGCATGTCTGCGGGATCGATATCATCCGCGACGAGCATGGCGATTTCCGCGTGCTGGAGGATAATGCGCGCACGCCTTCCGGCGTTTCCTATGTGATCGAGAACCGGCATCTGATGCTGCGGACCTTCCCCGACCTGATGGCCGGGATACGTCTGAAGCCGGTCGATGATTATGGCCGCAGGCTGCGCGCGGCGATGAGCGAAATCGCGCCCGGCGACCAGGAGGACCCGCAAGTGGTACTGCTCTCGCCCGGCATCTATAACTCCGCCTATTTCGAGCATGTGTTCCTGGCGCGCGAAATGGGCGTGCCGCTGGTTGTGGGCTCGGATCTCGTGGTGGATGACGACCGGGTTTACATGCGCACCATTACGGGGCTGCGCCGGGTGCACACGATCTACCGCCGGCTGAACGACGACTTCCTGGACCCCGAAGTGTTCCGCCCGGAATCCATGCTGGGCGTGCCCGGCCTGATCCGCGCCTGGAAGGCGGGGAACGTGGCGATTGCAAATGCCGTGGGCACGGGGGTCGCGGATGACAAGGCGGTCTATGCTTATATGCCGCGCATCATCAAATACTATCTCCAGCAGGAGCCGCTGATTCAGAACGTGCAGACCAATATCTGCCGGGAGGCGGAGGGGCTGGCCTACACGCTGGAAAATCTGGACAAGCTCGTGACCAAGCCGGTGGGCGAGTCCGGCGGGTATGGCATTACCATCGGCCCGCGCGCGACGCGGGAGGAACTCGCGGTTGCACGGGCCTCCATCATGGCGGACCCGGCGCAATGGATCAGCCAGCCGATGATCGGCCTCTCGGTGGCGCCGACTCTGGCCGAGGACGGCATCGGCCCCCGGCATCTTGATTTGCGGCCCTTTATCGTGACGGGCAAGGAAAGCTGGGTGCTGCCCGGCGGGCTGACGCGCGTGGCGATGAAGCGCGGCAGCCTGATCGTGAATTCCAGCCAGGGCGGCGGCTCGAAGGATACCTGGGTGCTGGCGGATGATCTGACGGAGGTGAGCCCATGAGCCAGATGCGCTTCGACCCCGTATTGCTGGCCCGCGATGCGGAGGGGCTGTTCTGGATGGCGCGCTACCTCGAGCGCGTGGAGAATCTCGCCCGGCTGATCGATGTGACGCAGAGTTTCGAGAGTCCGGGCTTCGAGACCGATGCCTGGTTCGGGCTGATCCGCATCAATGCCGATGAGAAGAACTTCGCCGAGCGCGGCTTCTCGCCGGATGCCGATCATGTGAAGCGGTTCTATCTGCTGGATAAGGGCAACCCGACTTCGGTGCCGGGCAATCTTGAAGATGCGCGAACCAATGCGCGCACGTTGCGCCCGTTGATGAGCACGGAGATGTGGCGGCAGATCAACATGTTCCACCGCTTCGTCAGCCATATCACCCCGGAGGATCTGGAGGGGGATGCGCTCTCGCGCCTCTGTACGAAGCTGAAGGACGGGGTGCAGGCGCATACCGGCATTACCGAGGGCACACTGTATCGCGACCAGGGCTGGTATTTCTACGAGCTGGGTCGGTTGGTGGAGCGGGCGGACCAGACGACGCGCATGCTGGATATCAAATACACGGCGATGCTCCCGCGCGACGGCGAGGCCAAGCGCGTGGCCGAACTGACCCAATGGAACGCTATATTACGCGGGGCTGCGAGCTATCACGCCTTCAAACGCTGCACGAGTGCGAGTTTTTCGGCTGAGGATGTCGTGCATTTTCTGCTGCGGGACCCATCCTCGCCTCGTTCCGTCCTGCTTTGCATTCGCCGTGCGGAATCGCATCTGGACGATCTGCGCCGCATTTATGGGCTGTCGCGGGCGGATGAGTCGATCGAGGTTGCAGAATATTTAAGGGCGCTGCTTCTCGAAAAATCGATCGGCCATATTCTCGCCATGGGTTTGCATGACTATCTGGATATTGTGCAAATCCATATTCAAAAACTCGCTGCGGCGATCGGGCGCGGCTTCTTCCGGGACTGGCGTCCGGAAGATCCGCTGACTGTGATGGCTTCCGTCCCAGACCAATCTCAATCCCAGTCCCAATCTCAGGGACCGGCGGAGACGGTTGCGTGAAACAGATACGGCTTGCGGCACTGCCGTTGATTGTCTTCGTGCTGGCGCTCCTACCGCGACTGATAGATCTGGGCGCACGGCCATTCTGGCTGGATGAGGTTTTCACCTTGCAGCGCGCCTCGCTGGCGCCCTCTGCGCTAGTGCAGGATTCTTTCCTGAACCACCATATGCCGAGCTTCTTCCTGATGCTCTCGCCGCTGGTGGGGCTGGGCGACCCGCAATTCTGGCTGCGTTTGCCCTCGGCGCTATTTGGCGCGCTCTCGGTCATGATGGTCTTTCTCATCGCCGCGCGCGTGGCTGGGCGCACCGCCGGGGCGATTGCCGCGCTGATTATCGGACTTTCTCCGGCAGCGCTCGCCTTCAGCCAGGAGGCGCGTTCCTACACGATGGAAATGTGCCTGATTTTGATTGCGCTGTACGGCATCGCGCGTCTGGCACTCGACATTCCCGCCGCATCCCGGCCGATGCACCGCTCGGGCGCGCGCACGGGCTGGGCCGCTTTCATCCTGGGTTCCGCCGCGGCGCTGGATGTGCTGGGCGACGGGCTGCCATGGCTCATCACGGCAAATGTCATCGGCGCGGTGCTGCTTGTGCAATCGCCGAACCGTAAGCGGCTGCTGGCGAATTTCCTCATTGCGGATCTTGTCGTCGCGGCTTGCTGCGCGCCGTTCTATTATCTGATGACGCTGCATCAGGGCCAGGGCTACGTGCAAAGCGTGATGTGGATCCCGCCGCTCAATCTCTCGCGGCTCTGGTATGATATCGGCTCGGTCTATTTCATGCGGATCGCGGATTCGGTGACGTTCCGGTTCATGGATGTGCCAACGCCGCATGTCCTGGTCTGGCTGATCGATGCTGCGCTTGCGGTGGCCGTCGGTTTTGCCGCTTGGGTGCTGCGCCGCCGCCCAGCGATGCTGGCCGTGCTCGGCATTTCCTTCATCTTCCTGCCGCTGATGTTCACCATCATTTCAATCTGGCGGCCAATTTTGCTGCCGCGCTATATTTTGTGGAGTGCCGCACCTTTCGCCATTCTGGCGGGCATCGGGGCCAGCGCCTTGCTGGAATTCATGCCGCCACGGCTGCGTGTGGGCTTTGCCGGCGTGGCCGCGATGCTGCTGCTCACCAATATGGCACCTTATTACCATACAGAGACCAAGCCGCGCTGGGATATTGCCGCGAAAATGCTGGCGCAGGACGTGCAGCCGGGCGATGTCGTGTATCTCTACGATACCGGCGCGCTGCCGATCCTGCGCGTGTATCTGCCGCCGGGCACCCAGACCGTCGTGCTGAACGATTCCGCCGGGGATTTGAACCATGCCGTGCAGGCGGAGAGCCAGGGCAAGCGCGTCTGGGCCGTGTATGGCCATGCCGGGCAGAGCGGTGAGAAACAGGCGCTGGCGAAATTCTTCAACCGCAACCACGTGCTGGGCCGGCCGCAAGTGCTGCAGATTGCCGGGCAGCGTATTGTGATTGCGCTGTATTCGCCCCGGCCGGTGGTGGCGAGCTGCCTGCAGAGCAGCCAGCCGCCGCATGTGTCGAGCGGGTGCAGCTAAAAATCCTTAGGGTCGGCACTCGCCGACCCTAAGGATTAAACCGATCCTAAAAAGATTAACTGGCCCGGCGCTATTTTTCGACGAAGGCTTTTTCGATGACGAAATGGCCAGGTTCGGAATGGTTGCCTTCTTCAAAACCCTGGGCCCGCAGGAATTTGTTCAAATCCTCCAGCATCCCGGGGCTGCCGCAGAGCATCACACGGTCGGTCTCGCGGTTCAGCGCGGGCAGGCCGAGATCCTGCTGTAATTTCCCGCTCTCCAGCAGCGTGGTGATGCGCCCGGTATTGCGGAAGGCTTCGCGGGTCACGGTCGGGTAATAGAGCAGTTTCTGGCGCGCCAGCTCGCCGAAGAATTCGTCTTCCAGCAGCCGGTTCACCACCAGCTCGCCATATCCCAGCTCCGCGACTTCCCGGCAGCCATGCACCAGCACGACATGGTCGTAGCGCTCATAGGCGTCCGGGTCCTTGATGATGCTGACAAACGGGGCGAGGCCGGTGCCGGTGCCTAGCAGATACAGGGTTTTGCCGGGATGCAGATTATCCTGGATCAGCGTGCCGGTCGGCTTGCCGCCGATGAGGATCTCATCGCCCGGCGCCAGCTTCTGCAAGTGCGAGGTCAGCGGTCCGTCCGGCACCTTGATGGAGAAGAATTCCAGCTGTTCCTCATGGTTGGCATTGCACATCGAATAGGCCCGCAGCAGCGGCCGGCCGTTGATTTGCAGGCCGATCATCGTGAACTGCCCGGAGAGGAAGCGAAAACCCGGATTGCGGGTGGCTGTGAAACTGAAAAGCGTATCGGTCCAGTGCCGGACGGTCTGCACCGTCTCGGTATACATCGTCGCCAAAATCAATGCTCCTTGAGTCGTCGAACGTGCTTAGCCGGGCTTGCTGCAAATGTTAACCACTGATGGCGCTTTACCTGGTTTTAGCAGGGTCATACCTGCTGCCCAGGCTGTAGCGGCTGCCCGGATGGGTGAGCACCGAGCGCGTGGCGGGGCCGTTTTTTTCCGTCCAGGTCCGGCGCAGCACGGCGAGGCACGGCTCATGCGGCGGAATATCCAACAATGCCTGCATACGGGCATCGGCGCTCACGGCATGAACGACATGCTCGACCTCGCTGGGGGCGGCGATGCTCTGCAAGTACCGGTTGGTCGTGCCGGATAAGAAATCCTGTTCCAGATATCTCGGCGCGAAAGCGGGGGAGACGAGGCGTTCCTCCAGCTGCACCGGCATGCCGTTCTCGTAATGCACGATTTCGGAGCAGAACAACCGGCTGCCGCGGCGCAGGGCGAATTCATCCGCCATCGCCCCATCCGCGCGGATGCTCTCCAGCCGGATGATTTTGCTGGTATGTACGCCGCCGCGGGTGAGAATATCGTCCGAGATGTCGAATATCTCCAGCAGGGCCGAGCGGGGGGCGGGCTTGCGTACGAAGCTGCCGACACCCTGCATACGCACCAGCACCCCATCCGCCGACATTTCCCGCAACGCGCGGTGCACGGTCATGCGCGAGGCGCCGAGCGCTGCCATCAGCTCGTATTCGGACGGGATTTTGCTGCCATCCTGCCATTGCCCGGCGGCGATGCGGTCGAGCAGGTATTGTTTCACCTGCTCGTAGAGTTTCTGCGGCTTGGCCGGGGCGGGGATCGTGCGGTTGCTCATTCGAGGAGCTTCTGTACCACCGCGTCGAATTTTTCGCGGGCCGAGCCGGCCAGCCTGTGCCGCCCTTCCGCGATGCATTGCCGCCCGCGTACCCAAACATCCTTTACCTGCGGCGAACGTGCTGAGAACACCGCCTGTGCCAGCGCGATCTCAGGGTTTTCGCCCTCCAGCGTGAAGAAGCTGGCCGGCGCGCCGGGTGAAATTCCGCCTGCCATCCCGCCTGCTATTCCGATGGCCTGCGCGCCGCCGGAGACGGCTTTGAGGAACATCGCGGTTGCGGTGTCGTGGATCGAGCTGGTTGCCAGCACATTGCGCTGCCGGGCGGCGAGGCGAAGGGAATATTCCAGCATCCGCAATTCCTCCGCCGCGCCGATCAGCACGTTGGAATCCGAGCCGATGCCGATGGGCCCGGCATAGCGATGGGCTGGAAAAATCCCGTCTCCCAGATTGGCCTCGGTGATCGGGCACAGCCCGACCACCGCATTGCTTGCCAACATCCCGGCGCGCTCGGCGGCGTCGGCGTGGGTTGCGTGGACCAGGCACCAGTTTTTATCGACCGGCGCATGGTCCAGCAGCCATGCGATCGGTCGTGCGCCGGACCAGGCCAGGCATTCATCCACCTCGGCGGTCTGTTCCGATATATGGATATGCAGCTTCGTTTGCGCCCCCGCGAGGGTGGTGAGGGCGGCCAGTTCGTCAGGTGTGACCGCGCGCAGCGAATGGGGCGCAATGCCGGCGGCGGAAATCTCGCCGCAGCGTTCGAAAATTCTGTTGTAGGAATCAAGGTTGTTGATGAAGCGACGTTGCGCCGGGGCGGGCGGTTTTCCACCGAAACCGGCATGGGCGTAGAATACGGGCAACAGCAGCAGATCGATCCCCGTGGCCTGCGCCGCAGCCCCGATGCGTGCCGCCATTTCGGCGATATCGGCGTACTGCGTGCCGTCCGGCGCGTGATGGAGATAGTGAAACTCCGCAACGGCGGTGAACCCGCCTTCCAGCATTTCAATGAAGGCTTGGGTCGCGACGATTTCGACATCTTCGGGGCTCATGCGTAGCGCGAAGCGGTACATCACGTCCCGCCATGTCCAGAAGCTCTCCGTGCCGCCGCCGCCGCGATGCTCGGTGAGGCCGGCGATGCCGCGCTGGAAGGCGTGGCTGTGCAGGTTGGGCATGCCCGGCAACGCGATCCGACCCGTCTGCGGCGCGCTCACGCCGGTCTCGACTCCCGTAATGATACCCTCTTTTATCGCAACCCGGACATTCTGCGCCCAGCCATCGGGGAGCAAGGCATGCCGGAAAAACATCTGTTCGGCCACTGGACAGTCCTTTTTTGTGCCCCTATTGTATATACAAGTTGAACCCGCCCGGAAAGTCTTTTTTCATGCGCGCAGACCGGATTTTCACCAACGCACGCCTTGCCACCATGGACCCGGATTTGCCCGGGCTGGGCGTGGTGGCGCGCGGCATGGTGGCGGAAAAGGCCGGGCGGATTGTGTATGCGGGGCCTGAACAGGCAATGGATGCGGCCGAGACCGTGGATTGCGCGGGGCGCTGGATTACGCCTGGACTGATCGATTGCCATACGCATCTCGTTTTCGCCGGAGACCGCGCCCGCGAGTTCGAGGCGCGGCTCGAAGGGGCGAGCTATGAGGAAATCGCCCGCGCGGGCGGCGGCATTGCCTCCACGGTGAATGCGACGCGGGCGGCAAGCGAGGCGGATTTGCTGGAAGCGGCACAGCGCCGTCTGGCGCCGCTGCTGGCAGAAGGTGTCACGACCGTCGAGATCAAATCTGGTTACGGGCTCTCGGAAGAATCCGAACTGAAGCTGCTGCGCGTCATCCGCGCGCTGGGTCAGGGTGCGGCTGTGGATGTGGCGCCGAGTTTTCTGGGCGCGCATGCGCTACCGCCGGAATTCGCCCATGACCGCGCGGGCTATGTGAACCTGCTTTGCGAGGTGCTGATTCCGCAGATCTCGGAACAGAAACTCGCTGATGCCGTCGATGGATTTTGCGAGGGCATTGCTTTTGCGCCAGATGAGATCGCGCGGGTTTTTGCCGCAGCACAGACGCATGGGCTGCGCGTAAAACTGCATGCGGACCAGCTCTCCAACTTGCATGGTGCAGCTTTGGCCGCGCGGTTTGGCGGGCTCTCCGCGGACCATCTGGAATATACCGATGATGCGGGGGCGGCCGCCATGGCGAAGGCAGGCACGGTGGCTGTGCTGCTGCCCGGCGCGTTCTATTCGCTGCGGGAAACGCAGGCCCCGCCGGTTGCGGCATTGCGCGCGCACGGGACCAGAATCGCCGTCGCGACGGACCTCAACCCCGGCACCTCGCCGCTGAATTCCCTGCTGCTGGCCATGAACATGGCGGCCACGCAATTCCGTCTTACCGTGACGGAATGTCTACTGGGCGTCACCCGCAACGCCGCAGCAGCCTTGGGCCGTGCCGATATCGGCACGCTCACCAAGGGTGCCAAATGCCATCTGGCGATCTGGGATATCGAGCATCCCGCCGAGCTTGTTTACCGTATCGGGTTCAACCCGCTGCATAGCCGCATCTGGAGCCGTTCATGATCTTAACCCCCGGCGAGGTTACCCTCGCCCAATGGCGCGATATTTACCGAGGTACTGCTGTAGAACTCGACAAGGCGGCGCTGTCCGCGATCGAACGCGGCGCGGCGGCGGTAGCCGAGTTGCTGGCCAAGGATGCGCCGGTTTACGGCATCAATACCGGCTTTGGAAAACTCGCGACCGTGCGGATTGACACGGCGGATCTGGAAACTCTGCAGCGAAATCTGGTGCTCTCCCATGCCGCAGGGGTCGGAGAGCCGATGCCGGTGCCAGTCGCGCGGCTGATGATGGCGTTAAAGCTGGGCTCACTCGCGCAGGGCGCGTCAGGTATTCGCGTGGAAACCGTGCGGTTTCTGGAGCAGTTGCTGCTGCGCGGCGTGACGCCGGTGATCCCGGCGCAAGGTTCGGTCGGTGCCTCCGGCGATCTGGCGCCGCTTGCCCATATGGCCGCCGTGATGATCGGGACCGGTGAGGTGTTCTGGAACGGCGCGATTCTGCCTGCTGCTGAAGGATTGGCGCAGGCCGGGCTTGCACCGCTGACGCTTGGCCCAAAGGAAGGCTTGGCGCTGCTCAACGGCACGCAATTCTCGACCGCCTATGCGCTGGCCGGGCTGTTTGAGGCGGAAGAGATTTTCCGCGCCGCACTCATCACCGGTGCGCTTTCCACCGATGCGGCGCGCGGCTCGGATGCGCCGTTCGATCCGCGTATTCATGCGCTGCGCCGCCATAAGGGGCAGGCGGAGGTGGCGGCGGCGTTGCGCGGGTTGATGGAAGGCAGCGCCATCCGTGCCTCGCATGTCACCAACGACAACCGCGTGCAGGACCCTTATTGCCTGCGCTGCCAGCCGCAGGTGATGGGCGCCGCGCTGGACGTGCTGCGCCAGGCCGCCGAGACGCTAGGCACCGAGGCGAATGGCGTGACCGATAATCCGCTGATTTTCACCGGGCCCGCAGAAGCGCTCTCAGGCGGGAATTTTCACGCCGAGCCGGTGGCCTTTGCGGCGGATATGATCGCAATGGCGGTGTGCGAGATCGGCTCGCTCGCCGAGCGACGCATGGCGATGCTGGTCGACCCGGTGCTCTCCGGCCTGCCGGCATTCCTTGCACCCAAGCCGGGGCTGAATTCCGGGTTCATGATTCCGCAGGTGACCGCTGCGGCCTTGGTCTCCGAGAATAAGGGGCGGGCGTTTCCGGCGGTGGTGGATTCCATCCCGACCTCGGCCAACCAGGAGGACCATGTGTCCATGGCGGCGCATGGCGCGCGCCGGCTGATGGCGATGACGGATAATCTACGCGCGGTGATCGCCATTGAACTGCTCGCCGCCGTGCAAGGCTGCGATTTCCACACGATGAAATCCAGCACCGTGCTGGAGCGCGCCCGCGCCGTGCTGCGCGCGGACGTGCCGATGCTGGACGATGACCGATATTTTGCGCCGGATATCGAAGCCGCGATCAACGTGCTGAAGACCGGCCGCCTGCCGCTTGAAAACCTGCCGGGCCTGGCATGAGTTTTATCAAACTCCGGCAGGGCCAAGCACCGCTGATTCTCAGCATTCCGCATGCGGGCACGCAGATTCCCGAGGCGCTGACGCCGCAACTTCGCTCGCTCTGGCTTGCGCGCAAGGATGCCGATTGGTGGCTGCCGGAACTCTACGCTTTTGCGGAAAGCCTCGATGCCACCATCATCCGCACGGATATCTCCCGCACGGTGATCGACATGAACCGCGACCCATCCGGCGCCTCGCTCTATCCCGGCCAGGCGACGACGGGGCTTTGCCCGGTGGAGACGTTCGACGGTGAGCCGCTCTACCATGCCGGGCAGGAACCGGATGCGCAGGAGATAGACCGCCGCCGCGCGGCATATTTCGTGCCGTATCATGCCGCACTTGCCGGCGAGATTGCGCGGCTGCGGGTGCTGCATGAGCGCATCACGCTCTATGACTGCCATTCCATCCGCAGCGAAATCCCGAGGCTGTTCCAAGGTATTCTGCCGAATTTCAACATTGGCACAAATGACGGGAAAGCCTGCGATCCGGCGATGGCCGCGCGGGTCGCTGAAATCTGCGCCGCAGCGCCGGGGATGAGCCATGTTGTGAACGGCCGCTTCAAGGGCGGCTATATCACGCGTCATTACGGCGACCCGGCGCGCGGGGTGAATGCGATCCAAATGGAGCTTGGCTGCCGGGGCTATATGGACGAGCCGGCGCCGCCCACGCCGGAGAACTGGCCCACCGCCTTCAATCCTGCCGCGCCTGTTCTGCCTATTTTGAAAACCATCATCGAAAGTTTTCTGCCATGAACCGTCTGGACAATGCCCGAATTATTCGCTCGCCACATGGCAGCACGCTCAGCGCCAAATCCTGGCTGACCGAGGCGCCGTTGCGCATGTTGATGAACAATCTGGATCCGATGGTAGCCGAACGCCCGGAGGAGCTGGTGGTGTATGGCGGCATCGGCCGCGCGGCGCGCGATTGGAACGCGTTCGACCGTATTGTCGAGACGCTGCGCCGGCTGGAAGCGGACCAGACCTTGCTCATCCAGTCCGGCAAGCCGGTCGG
>Ga0116226_10002310_pt1 | contig 16563 bp, 10 predicted proteins | sample S1TSphfallax_FD_89692 | JGI IMG/M metagenome (GOLD analysis project Ga0116226, IMG submission 89692) | Host-associated microbial communities from peat moss isolated from Minnesota, USA - S1T2_Fa - Sphagnum fallax MG | ecosystem: Host-associated > Plants > Peat moss > Unclassified | place: USA... | reverse complement strand
TTGAAATTGGAAATTGTTAAGCGAAATGAGGTTGTCAAAGGTTTCGAGATTCTTCCTTGGAAATGGATTGTGGAAAGAACCTTTGCTTGGATAAGTAGAAATCTTCGCATGAGCAAAGATTTCGAAAGACGACCTGAAACGACAGAAGCTTGGATAGACTTATCCATGTTCTCAATGATGTCTAATAGGCTTGAGAGCCTTGAAAACAGTAAAAAACATTCTGAAAGGGCTGTTTGAATATTTTCAAACACCCTCTTAGTGAGGTCAACGTGGGGCTCGTTTGTACAAGCCCCTCCGTTTACGGAGGGGTGTTAACGAAATTGACACCCTTGACGGAATTGCACAAAACTTGCTCAATTTGATCATGTTTGAGAAAATTTTGGAGAGCGAATCATAGGAGCGTGCACACCGAATAAACGGCATCGCTGACTATTTGCCCCTGCTTGATTTCGCCGATGATTCGACTTTTGTTATTTAAAATTAGCTTGCCTTGACAACCCACAAATTCAACCTTTTCGACGGTTGTATCGGTCAGATGAAGAGTGACGATTGGCCCGTAGTGCCTTTTAACACCTTCCCACGTATCAAAGGAAATGTTAGAAAGATTCGAGGGACTTCGAGAGGGAAAAACGATCAATTCTTTTATTTTTGATCCATCGATCGACGAAAGAGCTGATGAGCCAAAAAGGGTGAGCGTGTTGTGGATGGTTGAGCGGATAACCGTGATCTTTCCTCCCGCTTGGACATTATTAACATTTGAGTCGGAAATAACAACATTTCCATTAGCTAGAATCAAGGAGTGAGGTTTTTGAGAAGTCGAATTTGAAATAGTTATCGATCCCTCTGCTGTAATGTCACCAAACTTGCAAGACTTTAAAGTCACATTAGAACCAGACTTGACTGTTTCAACAAGCGAACAATCAGTGGCTTCAATCGCACCCTTCGCTTCAGTAGATATCACTTTAGCTCGCTGAGACATCTGAATATTCCCTTCTGCGCTGACATTATCAACCTCCGTTCCTTTAAGAACCAAGTTTTTTAAACCGACCTTTACCTCAGTCTTTACTACCTGACCAAATGTTTCCGTAGGGACGGGTTTGGTCGGAAGGGTTTTGGTAGGAAACGAGTCATCCCATGAATCATTCGACCACTGGCTCCAAGGGTCTCCTTGCGATCCATTGTATCGACTATTGGTGGTGAACATAGCTACTCCTCCATACGTTAGCTGTTATTACTCATCCCATTCCACTTCAACTCTTGAAGTAGAACGGAGATGAAGAAGAACTGTACAGTGATTTCAGAAAATGGTCAACCTGTTAAAACGCCATCCGAAATAGCTGAATAGGGTTAAAAACGGGAGGTAAACTCCCCAAAAAGGATGAAAGACTTGCCGCTTGGCGGCAATTTGAGCGGCATTCATAAACATATAGAAGGCAATAAACCCGAATAAGCTGCACATATAAATGAGAAAAACGGGAGGCTGGCGAGAAAATCTGACGCAAAACGGGGCGGGAGCCATAATAGACAATAGGCAGAGCCAGGGAAGGTTGAGTTTCCAGTAAAAAGAGGTCAGGATTTTACTCTCCTTTTCATTAGGAGAGGGGGAAACATCAAGCACTTGGGTCATGAGTTCTGAAATAGACAGAGTTTCTGGGTCAATGATCGTCGATTCAAGGAGGTTGGGAGAAAAGACCATCTGGGGAAAATGGCATTCCCGATGATCCGTTTTTTGCAACAATTCACCGCTTTGATCGCGGACAAGGTGGTCGACAAAATATCCCATGGGAGGGGTTGCTGTGGGGGAGAGATATTTCATCCGATAAATGCTATCCATTGATTGAATCCAATAAACATCAAAAAATTGCTCTTTGAGCGGGTCATAATATTGAAAAACCAATAAGGAGGCATCTCCTAAAACTAGATGTTGCGCATGAAGCATTGAACGGCTCCGTCCTCTTTGATGCTTGCTTGCCTGTTCTATCTGTCTGAGCTTGCGCAGCGCTTCAGGCAAAAGATATTGTTCATTTGCATACATCAAGAGAGTGCCGAATGCCCCGACCAGCATTAAAGGACGCAAAAGAGTTTTCAGAGAAAATCCCCCAGCCAAAAAGGCAACGATTTCCTGTTGACGATTCAGGGTGCAGAGCGTTCGAATACAAGCGATGAGTAAGGCCAGGGGGAACAAAATTTCAGCTCGACTGGCAAAAACGAAGAGATAGTAGCGAATGATTTCTTGCCAATGTATATCCTTTTGATGAGCGTCTAAGATTCGTGTGTGGCTGGCATAATCAATCAAGACATACAATCCGTAGAAACAAAAAAGAAAAAGGAAAAACATCTCGAGCAATTGTCGCAAAAGATAACGTTCCCAAATCGCCATTATTCCGTTCCTCTAGCCACCCGTCTTAACATTATTGTCGAGGCGCTAACCATCAAACAATGAGGGATAAGGAACAAAGCACCCGCAATCCAGGGATCATGATCGATTCCCTTAGCGACAAAAAAAGCCACCAAGTAGAGGGTTGTGAGGCCGATGGGCAAATAGAGAAAGTAAAACCGCCCCCTTCGACCCATATGGATGCCAAAAGCTGTTCCCATGAGTGTAAAGCTCAAGACGGCTAACGCCATCGAAATCCGCTTTATGATTTCTGAAACCGTGCGATTCAAGTGAGTTTGTAAGGTCTTCAGCTCCTCCTCATTTTGCCCTTTCAGCCGAGCCTCTTGAATGAGTTGCTGCTCTTCTTGCATGCGGGCCAATAAAAGGTGCATCTGCAAATAATCATTATTAACAATCCATCGATCCTTTTGTAAAAGAATGGAAAAATCTTCTATAGGAGTTAAAGACTTCTTTATATTCTCGACGAATAATTGATCAAATTCTTCCTCTTGCTTGCTCGGGATTGTGGAAATCAGAGAGACTCGTTCGGCAATGAAAAGAGCAGAATTGTCCTCGATGCGGCCCAAAACTCTCCTCTGTGGCTTGGCATAAAATAAATGCTGGGCGCTCATGAGATGTAGCCGTTGGTGGCGCTGATCGGGAAAGGCTAAAATGACCTGCGAAGAGGATTCTCCTACCTGAGAGGGACCCAAGGCCTCAAAATAAAATCCCTTTAGCCGCATTAAATGTTTATTGTGCAGAAGGAGAAGAGGATTGAGTGATCGGAGCTCGCTTTTCAATAGATTGGTTTGAAAATGAGACTGTGTGGCCATTTCTGAGGCAACCCAAAAATTCCCAAGAGCCAAAAAAGCTGCCATTAGCCAAATAGGAGCCAAGATATCGATGAGGGAGCATCCGCTTGCCCTGAGGGCGGTCAATTCATGCGTATTCGATAAACGTTGCATAAGAAGAAGGGAGGCGATCAAGCAAGAGAGGGGAAGGGCAATGGGGAGAATGTAAGGAATTTGGTAGAGAGTGAAAAGGAGAAGGGTCGATAAAGGAGCTCCCAATCCTGCAAAATGAGCAATTTCATCCAGCCGCATCGTGAACAAAATGGCGACAAAGGCTAGCACGCAGCTGATCATGATTTTAAGAAAATGCCCGATCAAATAACGCCACAAAATAGGCACGCGCATGGCAAGAGGATAACAGAAACGTCCTCTGAAAAGGAAGGAGTATTTTATTCCACTTCTTGAAGTCGAATCTTAGCCAAAGCCTCGCCCTTCGACAATAGAAAACGCTCTCCTATTTATAGTTGGGTATAAGAAAAAAAATATTGCAAACAGAGGCAAAATGGATAGAATTGTAAGAGCAAGTGGTCACACGTTTTTAAGAACAGGGAAAAGTGATTCAGTCGACGATCAAAGAATGGTTCATTATTATTCAAAATCAACAAGCAGGCCCTTACAGTTTATCAGATCTCCGTAAGGAACCCAGCTTTAACCCAGATACGCTTGTTTGGAGAAAAGGGTTTCAGGAATGGATTCAGGCGCGTTTTATTCCAGAAATGCAAGACGTTTTTAAGGATCTCCCCCAAGGGCAATCCATTCATGAGTCGGGAGAGAAAGGTTTAAAGGAGGATGTCGGTCAAGAGAGTCAAATGACATTGAGTTTGCAACAAGATCCTTATCAGTTTTTATTATGGCTTCTTTTATTATTGCTGATTTTTTTTGTCGCATTTTATCAAGCTTATTATCATACTTGATTCAGCGATTTCAACCCTCTCGCCCTACCTTTGCTTTGCTCCTCACCCCTCGCTTGAGGCGAGGGGATCGTGACACATCAAGCGATCTGAACCCTCTCGCCTATGACCTTACAGTGACCCAAGTTTGAACCATGCCTGATTTCATCTCCATTTTTCCTCGCGTTGAAGCTTTTTTGCTTGCGCGATGTCCCCCCCCCTGTCCGCTGTTATTAGCTTTATCTGGGGGAGCTGATTCCTTATCTCTATTTTATTCTCTTCTTCTCTTTAGGAAACGGCAGGGCCTTTCCTTTCATGTGGCTCATATCGACCATGGTTGGAGGAAGGAAAGCCAAGAGGAGGCGCGTGCATTGCAGAGGCTGGCCTCGGAGCATGATGTTCCTTTCCATCTACACCTCTTGGATTCGTTAGCATTGAAGGGGAATTTGGAAGCGGCCTGCCGAAAAGAACGGTATGCTTTTTTTGCCGCGCTTTGTCAGCAAATCCCTTGCCAAGCCCTCTTAACGGGTCACCATCAGGGAGATCAAGCAGAAACCATTTTTAAACGCCTTTTAGAAGGAGCGCATTGGTGTCGGTGGGCTCCTCTTAAAGAAGAGAGTCGCCTCTTGGGGATGCGCATTCTCCGTCCCCTCTTGGGGATCCCTAAACGTGACATTGAAGCCTCGCTATTTCAGGCCAATATCCAGGCTTTTGAAGATCCAACGAATCAGGAGGTCAAATTTTTGCGCGCCCGTTTGCGGAAAAGGCTCTTTCCTCTCCTGAATAAAGAATTTGGGAAAGAGGTGCACCAGAGCCTTATTGCGGTCGGACAGGAGGCTCAAGAACTCATAGAGTATTTTGATGCGCGCCTCCTTCCTCTTCTTGAATCTTCCGTTCAAGGACCTTGGGGAATATGCCTGGATTTACAGCGCTGCATGCCAGAAAGTCTCTTGGAAGTGAAATATCTTCTCCGTCTTGTCGCTCAAAAACAAGGGTTTTTCCTTTCACGTCCCCTCATCGAGCAAGCCGCTCAAGCGTGGCGATGGGGCAAGGCAAATCAGCTTTTTGCGATGGGATTGACTCAACTTCGCCTCGACCGACAACGTCTTTTTATCATGCCTGCCCCCTTTGTCCCCAAAGAAAAAGAATTGTTAAAGCTAGAGCTGGGGAATCACTTGTGGGGAGAGTGGAGATTGACAGTCTCAGAAGATATCTATTCCGCCAACGATCGGACGACCTCCTGGAAAGAGGGATGGAAGGGGAATCTCAAACATTTTCTCCCGATAGGAGGGGATCCTCCCTTTCTCAAACAGGGATTAGATGCAACCCTCCTCAATCGAGCAGCCATTAAAAAGCGTTGGAGTCAAGCGAAAGTTCCTGCTTTCCTCTATCCTTATTTCCCTCTGATAGGAAGAAAAGACAACATCTGTCATGAATTTTTGACTGGCAATCCTTTGACTCTATTGAATGAAGGAGTCGCTTGTTGGAGAGTTGAACTGAACTCTTTCAGCCGACATTGAATACATGTGGGTTCTCGTGAAGGAAAAAAATCTCTTGCCGGGAATGCAAAATTTGTTAAATTGACGATTTCGGATGATTCTGATCATTAGAGGGTCGGTAATAGTTGAAAATGAATCATCCTGTATGCTAGAATCGACAACGCTTATCGAGCCCTGTTGATAGGGCTTCTCTCTTTGTAAGTTCTCAAGCTGTCAACGACCCCTTCCTAAAGGCAAGGGCTTGTGCAAATAAGCCCGACATTGACTAGCCTAAGCCGTCAGTTTAACTTGCGACGATGTTTAGGAGCGAATAGATAGATACCGTGGAATGCTTCTCCCATTCCATGCGCTACGGCAATGGTTAAACAAGTGTACGGGTTAAGCCAGTGTCGCTTACACACAAACCGCTCTATAACATTAGTGAGGAGATTATGACGACGCTAAGCTGGGTGCGGGTAGCCGCAAAGGCAAATTTTTGTATTAGGTAAAAACAAACAACCTCTAAAATAGGAGCAGCGCTTCCTCTCCCGCCTGAAGGCGTAGGTCTCCGCGCTGTCAATTTTATGAAGATCCGCCACGTTCAGTCAAATTGATTAAACGTGACTGTTAGGAAATTATGGCAGACGACAATAAACAGGATTTTAGGAAAGGAATGTCAAACAGTTTTGTTTGGTTCCTCATGGCCGCTTTTTTATTTGCGCTGATGGTGCAAAATTTTATCGATACCAAATTTGCCAAAGTCTCATTTAGTTATCAGTTAGAGCATCTTGTGAATCTGCAGCTTTTGCAGCCAGAGGAAAGTCATAAAATTGCCTTGAATGACAATTTGGTGACATTCAGCGGTAAGTTTAGGGATCGCCAAACGGAAGAAGGAAAAGCACGCTATAAATATCTTGAGTTTCTCAATGCAAATCATGAGCTTAAGTCCGATCAAACTCGGATCAAGGCTGAGCTCAAGAATCTAAAATCTAAAATCTACGATTCTGCGACCCTCTTTCTGCAACTCAGCGGCCTTTCCCTCCCTAAGGGAGGGTACGAGGTTGTAGACGATTTTTACAACACGCTCGAGGAAGATAACAGTGTTGTCGTCAAAAATGTTCCTCTGGGTAGTCACGAAAATCTGCCCCTCTTGAAAGAGGAATTCGCCCAAGCGCAGCGCGATCCCTCTCCTTCTGCCTTAAAAAGTCTAGGCAATGGAATCAGCGAGCTCCTGAGGAATTTTCGCTCTCCTGCATTGGGCATTGGTTCCGAAACGATTAAGCAAACATTGAAGAGCGCTGAAAATAATGTGTTAGCGGCAAATGGAGAACAGCGGTCGGCTGCTGAACGTTTATCTGTGTATGGAAATGCCTTAGAAGCTCTGCAATCGACGGTCAATGAGTTAAATCAGGAAGAAGAGCACTTGCGTTTGGGGAAATTGCGCACCGTCCGCAGTTATAAGGAAATCTTGGATGAATACAACCAGGTCAATGTGCGCCTTGAGGACAATCAGATTCAATTGGATAAGGCACGTCAATCGGTGACTAATGTCATTTGGTATTTCAACAATCAAGAGCTTTCGACGCGCGCCTTGGAAAAGCAGGATCCAGAGGTCTATGGGCAATGGTTTGGAAAGGCAAAAGAAGAATGGAATAATTTTGGCCACAACCGGGGTGGTGTGTTTAGGGCTCCCGATCAAGCGTTAAATACTGTGTTAGCCAAGACGTTTAAGAGCGAAGAGCCTTCTCCCAACTATTTTAGCTATCTCTTTACCATGATGCCTGTCTTGCTCGTGATTCTGGTTCTTTATTTGATTTTTGCAAGACAGATGAAAGGGATGGGAAATACGGCGATGAACTTTGGAAAGTCTCCCGCTCGTCTTCTCAACAAAGGAGAGAACAAAGTGACCTTTAAAGATGTCGCAGGGGTTGACGAGGCTTTAGAAGAGCTTCAGGAGATTGTTGAGTTTTTGAAAAGTCCCCAGAAGTTTACCACGTTGGGCGGTCGCATCCCGAAAGGGGTTCTCTGCATTGGCCCTCCAGGGACAGGAAAGACCCTCATTGCCAAAGCTGTTGCAGGAGAGGCGGACCGCCCCTTCTTCTCCATTTCAGGTTCTGATTTTGTGGAGATGTTCGTCGGGGTCGGCGCAAGCCGGATTCGGGATCTGTTTGAACAGGCCAAGAAAGCAGCTCCTTGCATCATCTTTATGGACGAGATCGACGCCGTGGGACGTCATCGCGGTCCAGGGATGGGAGGAGGACATGATGAGCGAGAGCAAACCTTAAATCAGCTTCTCGTGGAAATGGACGGATTTGATACCAATGAAGGGGTCATTCTCATGGCCGCCACCAACCGTCCCGATGTCTTGGATAAAGCGCTATTGCGTCCTGGACGTTTTGATCGGCGGGTTATCATTGGGCTTCCCGATATCAAAGGGCGTTATGATATCCTCAGAGTGCATGCCAGAAAAATTAAAATGGATCCCTCCGTTGATCTCATGGAGATTGCCCGTAGCACCGTAGGTTGTTCAGGGGCTGATTTGGCGAATATCTTGAATGAAGCCGCTCTATTGGCTGCCCGCAGGGGACGGAGCGCTGTCACCTCTCAGGAAACGACGGAAGCGCGCAATAAGGTACGTTATGGAAAAGAACGGCGTAGTTTAGAAATGGATGAGAGTGAAAAGCGAACGACAGCCTATCATGAAGCAGGACATGCGGTGGTCAGCCTCATTGTCAAGAGCAGCGATCCCATTGACAAAGTCACAATCATCCCCAGAGGAATGTCCTTGGGAGCGACCATGTTTCTTCCGAAAAAGAATCGAGTCAGCTATTGGAAGCATGAGTTGCACGATCAATTAGCGGTATTGATGGGGGGACGAGTCGCTGAAGAAGTGTTTGTTCAGGATGTTTCTAGCGGTGCGCAACAGGATATTGAGCATGCCACTCAGCTCGCCAGGAATATGGTGTGCAAATGGGGCATGAGCGATAAGCTCGGGGCTGTCGCCTACGATGAGCGTTCTGAAAATGGAGGGGGTGGTGGATATAGCTTTGGCGAGTATCACGAAAAGCCGTATTCAGATGAAACCGCTAAGGCAATCGATGCGGAAGTGCGCATGATTTTGGATCAGGCGCATGAAACGGCTCGTAAGATTATTCTTGACCATCGCAGTGAAATCGAACTGCTGACCCAAATGCTGATCGAATTTGAGGATTTGAATGGTGAGGATGCCGAAGAGATTGTGATTAAAAAGAACTGGGATATTACTCGTAAAAGAGAAAGGTTGAAGCGTGAGGCTGAGCTCTATAAAAAAGAGCCTGTTGTGGGTCCTCCTCCCCCTCCTCCGAAAGAGAGGGGTCTTAATCCTCAAGCGGCTAAAATCTAAGCAGATCTAGACCAGTGCGAGAGTTTGAGTGACAGTTAGGTGACAAGCCAGTAGCGTCTAACTATTATTGGCGCAAGATGGGCTGTCGTAGCTGTGAATTATTCCAGAGAGTTCAAGAGTCTCTTTTACGTCAACTTGAAGTTTTTTTAAACCTTGTACCACAATCGGGCTTAAGCATTGGGGTACATTTCCATTTTTCCCCAGAAATTGTCAACAGACTGACAACGAGCGTCGCAGCCTTCGTTAAACTGAATGTATGTCTTCTTGATTTTTGACTTCACCTACTATATCCTTATTTTTAACGCTATTTACTATATCCCCTAAAAGCAAGCATAGCGCTGCAGTAGTCTTTAAACTGCCTTCTTTAGGGGTTGATAGTTCATATTCCAACGAAACGTTGATATCTTTCGGATTATCTCTTGGAATAGTTATAGAAAGTATACAAGTAAAAGAACTTTCATCTCTTTGTTGCTCTTCCTGCCAACGACACACATTTTTCGATACAGAATGTGTAATGTTTATCTCTCCTTTATCATTCTCTTGGATATTGATGTGAGTTTTTTGAATCTTTCCAAAAGCAACATATCCATCTTTAAGATTTGGAAGGTCAAGCTTTGCTTGTGCTAGCAGATATTGTTGGTGCGGAAGCTCAAGAGAGCCTGCAGAAACGATCGCTTGAATTGGGAGACATGGTGTCACTCCATTATGCTGTCCAATAGTAAGGAGCAATCGTATAAAGTTCTTATATTCGTTATTGTCAGCTTGCTTAACTTTATTAAAAAATTGTTGAATTTTTACCCCGTCATCTTTTTTTTCTTTAGAATTAACTTGTGACATTAGACCATCAACTAAATTTAATAAATTTCCTTTATTATTATCGTCAGTTATCGTTAGATCAATAAGATTACGAAGCAGATTATTTAATCTTTCTTCGGGTGTTTCCCCCTTTACAGGCTTATTGTTAAAGTTGATTGATTGTGTCGTCACGTAGCGCCAAATATCGATACCTATTGACTTATGACCCAATGTTGATTTATCATCCTTCCATGCGTCAATAAAAATTTCCTCAAGTTTATTTAATTTCTTGCCCTTCATGATAGGATCTTTTTCTAATTCTTCTACACTTTTTTTCACAGCAGATTTAACATCCTCTAATTCTAATGCTCGTACAGGTTTCACAACAGGGACTTTAACATTTGTTTTTGATAAAAAAGCTTCAAATGCTTCCTTAATTTCTTGATCTTTAGCGCCTCCTAATCCCAAAAATTGACATTTTTTCAGTTGTCTTCCAGAGTAGGTGTTTAAAAAATCTATAATAGAATTTCTGTTCAGTTTTTCATTTCGTATTGTTATCGTTCTCCCTTGCCATAAAGAACCTTTCCTTATTTGACCTGTTTTTCCATGGCCATCGGGACCAGTGAATGTTTTAAAAATTCTGTTTGTTGGGTCGATTTCAAGTCTATCTGTCATCGTCCACCTCATTAAAAAATGCAAAATTTATTGTAATAGTTCAGATACGCCTCCTTTATCGGGGCATCTGAATGAAGTCAAGTTAGACAGGGATCACTCTTCATAAAATAATAGTATCATAAATATATATAAAAGTGAATTAAAATTTTTTGAGATTGTTTTCATATATTCCGAAGAAGGGAGAGGATATTTGAATAGCTATATTTAATATAAAATAATTATTATAAAAAATTTTTACATATTAATCAAAATTTAACAAAATTTGTTTATAATTCATTTTAGATTTAAAATCACATTTAGAAGGATATTTTTATGTTTATTAATCTCAATCCAAATCAAAATCCAAATTTTGATGTCGTTATGAAACATTTTAGTTTACCACATACTGACAACACTAAAGCTGGAATGAAACCTGAAGAAGAAGAGAGGTTAAAAGATTTTTGCAAAAAATATTGCCCAGAAGTAACAGAGCCTGAGATGATCTCTTATATAAAAACGGGCCAAGAGATCGCAGAAGCTCTTAGTAATAAAGATACTAAATTAGAAGATATCTTGGTTAATATAAATAAAAATAAAGAACCGAATGAAAAACTTACCGGAGCCAAAGCGGCTGTTTCCCTCATGTGGCTATTCACTGCTAAAACTTCTCAGCTTGATAAGCTATACACAAGTGGAGTGATGCGATTATCTGATGGTCAGCGAGTCGGAGAATTTTTAAAGCTGTGTGGTGGGTCAGAGGTTTATGGGCGCATTTCTACGCATATGAAGGAAAATTTGGGCGCTACGAGAGGGCGAATAACAGCAGATAACCCACAAAACGGCTACGACTTAAGGGACGAGGGTTTACCAGCCGGAAAACAGACAATTTTATTTGCGCTTCAACCTGATGGGACATTATTCATTAAAATGGAAGAGAATGGCTGTCCTCCTTTTTGGAAAAAAGGATTTAGGAGTTTGAAGAATTTTAGGGAATTCGTTGGTCATTCCATAGATTTTATTGTCTCCCGTTTTCGAAAAGAGGAGAAAACAGGAATGACAATCACGCACAAAGAACACGTTCCTAAAGAAGTAAAAAAAGAATTTAAAAAAGCAATGGAATTTTTATTTTCAACACCTAAAGAGGCGCAAGAAAAGTATGAGCAAGGAGCAAAGTTTGGTCTATCCAAAATGACAGAAATTTTGAATCAAGAAAAACGAAATATTGAACGAAAAGTTGGAGAACTTAAAAACTTTAAAACAGACGAAAAATTCAAAAAGAATATAGAATCTCAAAAAACTGAAGACTTTATTTTCTTGAATACACTCCAAGAAACTTTAGAAAAAAAATTATCTAAGCCCGAAGGTTATAAAGGCGAAGTCAAAGGCGATGAGGTATTACTGCCTCAGTTAAGCACTGAAGGGTATTGTTTTTATAATAATGAAAAAAGCACAAGATGATCTCATTTTCTACTTGTTTAAGCCTTGTCTTTCCACCCTAAAGGAGCAAGCTTTACAATGCCATTGGGTAAAAATCGGTTCCTTTTTTGACGACATTTCTGCTAATCTCATCACAGTTCAGAGACCCTCGATATAGGAGGGCGTGTCTGAACTGCTATGCAAATCTCGGCCCTCTAACTTGATCACTGATAATCTATTTCTTATATCTATTTCTTAATAATGGTGACAATGCAGCCCACGAGTGTCGAAAATCCTTTTTACAGCGACCTTGCGCATTTCATTGAAAGGGGGCATCATTGCCCTCACTCCCTGTTAGGTTTGCATCCCTTTTTTGAAGAAAGCAAGGTGATTCGCCTATGGCGTCCAGGGGAGAAAAAGTGTTGTCTAGAAGCATTTGGATCTCGCGTAGAAGCGCGTCTCCTCCATGAGGCAGGGCTATTCGAGTCTGTGGTCCCGCTTCATACCACCCCTAGCGATTATCGCGTTTATCATCAAAATGGACTTCTCGCTCATGATCCCTATGCCTTTTCCCCGACATTTGGGGAACTGGATCAATATTTGTTCGCAAAAGGAGTCCACTATCAGCTTTATCAATGCATGGGAGGGCGTTTAACACAGCATCAGGGAATTGCAGGAGCTAAATTCTCTGTCTGGGCTCCCAACGCCAAAAGCGTCTCTCTCTTAGGGGACTTTAACCATTGGAATGGACGCGTCAACCCCATGCGCGTGTTGGGCTATTCTGGTGTTTGGGAACTGTTTGTTCCTGGACTGGAAGAAGGAGAAAAGTATAAGTTTGACATTCAAACCGAGCAAGGGGATCGGCTCATCAAAGCAGACCCTTATGCATGCATGGCGGAAATGCGGCCGGCGACAGCATCTATTCTCACGAATCTGAAACGCTTCTGCTGGGAAGATCACGCATGGATGGTAGAGCGGAGAAAAACAGAGATTCAATCTTGCCCAATGAATGTCTACGAAGTGCACTTAGGTTCCTGGAGAAAGGATCAAGGTCGCTTTCTCAATTATCGGGACCTAGCGCGCAGCTTAGCTCTCTATTGTTTGGACATGGGGTTTAACTATGTGGAATTGCTTCCCATTCAAGAACACCCATTAGATGAATCATGGGGATACCAAGTCTCAGGATTTTATGCCCCAACGAGTCGCTATGGCACCCCAGAAGATTTTAAGTTCTTTGTGGACTATCTTCATCAACAGGGGATAGGAGTGATTCTCGATTGGGTTCCGGGCCATTTCCCGACCGATGATTTCTCATTGGGACGCTTTGACGGTTCAGCCCTCTATGAACATGCGGATCCTCGTCAAGGTTTTCATCCTCATTGGCATACCCATATCTTCAATTTTGGCCGCCACGAAGTGACGAATTTTCTCATCGCCAATGCGTTGTTCTGGTTTGAGGAAATGCACGTGGATGGCTTGCGCGTCGATGCCGTCGCCTCCATGCTTTATCTGGATTATGGGCGTGAAGGGGGAGAGTGGATTCCCAATCATGAAGGGGGAAAAGAGAACTTGTACGCCATTGAATTTATTAAGCACATGAATTCCATTGTGCACACCCGTTGCCCGGGCGTTCTCACCATTGCAGAGGAATCCACTTCTTTTTTAGGGATGACCCGTCCGGTTGAAGAAGGGGGATTAGGATTTGATCTGAAATGGAACATGGGGTGGATGAATGACACTCTCCGCTATTTTTCCAAAGATCCCCTGTACCGCCATGACCATCACAATGATTTGACCTTTGGATTGGTGTATGCGTTTAGCGAACGCTTTATGCTTGTTCTCTCACATGATGAAGTGGTGCATGGAAAAGGAGCTCTATTGAGCAAAATGCCCGGGGATATGTGGCAACAGTTTGCAAATTTGCGCCTCCTTTTCAGCTACATGATGTGTCAACCTGGAAAAAAGCTCCTCTTTATGGGAGGCGAAATGGGACAATGGAATGAGTGGAGGTGTAAAGGGGAAATAGAATGGTTTTTAAGAGATTATCCCATGCATCGAGGGATGCAGCAGTTGGTCAAAGAATTGAACCATTTTTATTTGGAACATCGCGCCTGTTGGGAAAATGATTTTCACTCTCAGACCTTTGAGTGGATCGATTTTTCTGACAGCCGCAATAGCGTGATTGCGTATCTGCGTCGAGGGAAGACAGAAAGGCTCCTCTGCGTTCATCATTTTACCCCCCTCTATCATTCTGATTATCTGTTTCACATGGGAGGATTCGAGCAGGTGGAAGAGGTGTTTAATTCCGATGCGGAAAGGTATGGAGGATCAGGCAAATTAAATCGAGTGCCTCAGATAAAGCGTGATCTAAATAGGGGAACCGTTGGATTAAAAATCGCCTTGGCTCCTCTGGCAACAATGATTTTCACACTCTCTTGATATGGCGACAAAAGACGTTTACGATCAGCTCTGTCGGCTGATCTGGCATCACAACCGATTATATTATATTGAGCATGCGCCTGAACTCTCTGATGAGGAATACGATGCTCTTTTTCATTCCCTGGAAAAGCTCGAACGGGAGCATCCAGAGTGGGTCACTTCTTCATCGCCCACGCAGCGCGTGGGAGAAAGCACTTCCGAAGGATTTAAAACCGTAGAGCATCGGATTCCGCTCCTTTCCTTGGCCAATACCTATTCAAGAGAAGAGATGGAGACGTTTATTGCCCGGATGCAAAAACAGCTCGAACACAAGCTCTTTGCCTTTTCAGCTGAATTGAAAATCGATGGAATGGCTGTGTCCACCCTGTTTGAAAAAGGACGATTTGTCCGCGGCGTGACCCGGGGAGATGGCTGGCGGGGAGATGATGTGACAGCAAATATGCGCACCATCCAGAATTTTCCTCTTCAATTGTTTGGCGAACAGATTCCCGAGTGGATGGAGCTCAGGGGGGAAGTCTTTATGCCCCGTGCGGTTTTTCAGAAACTCAATGAGGAAAAAATCGAAGAAGGTGAGGAAGGATGGGCTAACCCCCGTAATGCTGCTGTGGGATCTATGAGGCTTTTAGATCCTCAAGAGGTTGCTAAGCGGCGTTTAGCGATTGTTTTTTATGGATTGGCTGAAGAGTCGGGAGAGGTATTCACAAAGCAGTCTCAAGTGATTGCCTTTTTTCATTCCATTGGACTTCCCACGTTACAGGAGACGGCTCTCTGCCAATCGATTGAGGAGATTTGGGCATTTGCTGAAAAGATCCATTCTTTGCGCTTTTCTTTAGGGTATGATATTGACGGCATTGTGATCAAACTCGATGACTTGAAGGAACAAAAACGGCTGGGAAAGACGGGAAAAAATCCTCGATGGGCGATTGCCTACAAATTTGCTTCTGAAAAGGGGGTGACTCGCATTCTTGGCATGACTGTGCAAGTGGGAAGAACAGGGGTGTTGACTCCTGTAGCTGAGCTAGAGCCTGTTTTTTTAGCGGGAAGTACAATTGCGCGCGCCACATTGCATAATGAAGCAGAGGTGCAACGGAAAGACATTCGCATAGGGGATCTCGCCACGATTGAAAAAGGGGGCAATGTTATTCCCAAGGTGATCAGCATTGATCCTTCGGAGCGCCCCCCTCATGCCGAGCCTTGGTGCATGCCTATAGCTTGTCCTTCCTGTGGAAGCCCTCTTGTCCGATTACCTAAGGAAGTGGCTATTCGCTGTCCTAACGAGGAAGGATGTCCTGAGCAGCGTATTCGACGCCTGCTCTATTTTGCCAGTCAAGAGGCCATGGACATTAATCACCTCGGAGAGAAAGTCATCATTCAGTTAGTTCAAAAGGGATTTGTCAAGAGCCCTTCTGATTTTTATACTTTGACGAAAGAACACCTGTTACAGTTAGAGGGTTTTAAGGAAAAATCGGTGCAAAATTTGTTGATCAGCATTGAAAAATCCAAAGAGGTCACCTTAACCCGGTTGATCATGGCATTGGGGATTAAACATGTTGGCGCTGGGGTCGCGGAGTTGTTGGCTAAGAAGGCAGGGACGATGGATCAGCTCATTCAAATGAGCGAAGAGGAGCTTAAGCACATCGAAGGCATTGGCGAGAAAGTGGCACAAGCAGTGGTGCACTACTTTGGGCGTTCGGCTCATCAGGTAGAGGTGCATCGTTTATTGAATTTAGGCGTCAAGCCCAAGGGAATCGAGGTCATCCCCCTAACAGAGCACTCCTTCCAATCCAAGCGTTTTGTTGTAACGGGAAGGTTAGAGCATTACACCCGCTTAACTGTGGCAAGCTTAATTAAGGAGCGTGGAGGAAAGGTCACCCATGCAGTGAGCAAAAAAACTGATTTTATCGTTGTGGGAGCGGATCCAGGATCTAAGTTGGATGAGGGAAAAGCCCTGGGAGTGAGGATTCTCACTGAGGAAGAATTTTTGGCTTTATTGTAATGCGATTATGGTTATGACCCACGGCATTTCAAACCCTAATCGCTGACAAAAAATAATTTTACTCACAACAAATTATTATGATAACGCGATGTGCGAGTTTTTCAAAGACCTCAGTTAAAAGTATTAATTTATAATTTGCTCAAACTACAAGGGCTCATTGCGCATGCTTAAGTTGACTTTAACACTCACTGTATGAGCCAACAGTTTTCTCCAAAACCTAGAGAATTGATGCCAAGTCTCTCTTGCGCATCCTTTTTCAATCTGAAACCGCTCTGCAAGTTGCCC
>Ga0116226_10002309_pt1 | contig 16565 bp, 16 predicted proteins | sample S1TSphfallax_FD_89692 | JGI IMG/M metagenome (GOLD analysis project Ga0116226, IMG submission 89692) | Host-associated microbial communities from peat moss isolated from Minnesota, USA - S1T2_Fa - Sphagnum fallax MG | ecosystem: Host-associated > Plants > Peat moss > Unclassified | place: USA... | reverse complement strand
GCTGGTCAATATTTCCTCACCGTGCCACCGTACGCTGCCGCCGCTTGCACTCACCAGCCGCAATATGGCGCGCGCCAGCGTCGATTTACCGGACCCCGATTCTCCCACCAGGCCGAGCGTCTCACCGGCGTGCAAATCGAAGCTTACGTCGCGCAGCACGGCGCGCCGGTCGAATTCGACCTGCAGATTCCTCACACGCAGCAGGATGTCACTCACGAGTCGAGCGGAAAGTGGCAGGCAGCCGCGCCGGCACCGCGGGTGAGCAGCACCGGCCGCTCCGTCCGGCAGCGCGGCGCGGCGCGCGGACAGCGCGGCGCAAAAGCACAGCCCGGCGAGGACTCCTGCGGCCGTGGCGGCTGACCCGGCAGCGTTGCCATGCGCGACGGCAATGTGCCGCTGACGCGCGGTATGCAGCGAATGAGTTCGGCGGTATAGGGGTGGCGCGGCTCATCCAACAGGTGCCCGGCCGGGCGGCTCTCGATGATCCGTCCTGCGTACATGACCAATATGTGGTCGGCAAACCCGCCGACCAATCCCAAATCGTGGCTGATCAGCGCCAGCGCCATGCCGAATTCGCTGCGCATGCTGCGCAGCAGCTCCATGATCTGCGCCTGCACGGTGACATCGAGAGACGCGGTCGGCTCGTCCGCGATCACCAGCGACGGCGCGCACAACAGACTCATCGCGATCATGACACGCTGCCTGAGTCCACCGGACAGTTCGTGCGGATACTGTTGCATGCGGCGTCGTTCCTCACCGATGTGCACGCGCTCCAGCATTCGGGTCGCAGCATGCCAAGCATCGCGCCAGGAAATTCCGGCGTGCCGCACCAACACCTCCGCAAGCTGCGTGCCGACCTTGAGGTGCGGGGTCAGGGCGCTCATCGGATCCTGAAAGATCATCGCGAGCTTCGAGCCGCGCACACGATTCAACGCCGCACGGTTGGCGCGCAGCAGCTCCACGCCTTGGAACAGCACACTGCCCTCGGCGCTCGCGTTCCTCGGCAACAAACCCATCGCCGCCATGAACAGCTGAGTTTTTCCCGACCCCGATTCGCCCACGATGGCGACACACTCGCCCTGCGCGATGCTCAAGCTGACTTCGCGGACCGCGTCGATCCGCGCGCGCCGCTGCGTGAAGCTCACGCACAGGTCCGCGACCTCGAGCGCGGTGCTCAATCAGTTCTCCTTGACGTCGAGCGCATCGCGCAATCCGTCGCCGCAAATGTTCAAGCACAGCATCAGCAGCGCCAGGAAGGCGCCCGGTATCAGCAAGATCCAGGGTGCGGCCTCCAGTTCACCGGCGCCGTCGGCCACCAAGGTGCCCAAACTCACGTTGGGCTCCTGTATGCCCAATCCCAAAAAGCTCAGAAAGCTCTCGAATAGGATGACTTGCGGCACGCTCAAGGTCGCATACACCACCACGACCCCGACGAGATTCGGCAGCACATGCCGCAGGATGATGCGCGCAGGCGTCGCGCCGCATGCCACGGCAGCTTCGATGTATTCCTGCCGGCGAATGCTCATGGTCTGGCCGCGCACGATGCGCGCCATCGTCAGCCACGCCACCGCACCTATGCTCAGAAACAAGATGTATATGTTGCGCCCAAAGGTGACGGTGATGAAGATGACGAAAAAAATCAGCGGCAATCCGCTGATGATCTCGATGATGCGCATCATCAGGTGATCGATCCTGCCGCCCAGATAGCCGGCCACTGCGCCATAGCTGATGCCCACCAGCAGGCTGACGGCACTCGCGACCAGCCCCACCGCCAGCGAGACACGCGTACCCTCGAGCGTGCGCACGAACAAATCACGGCCCAACCGATCGGTGCCGAACCAATGCGCCTGCGGCAAGCCCGGCCGCGTCGCGACATGCAGCCAGTCGAGCGTGTCGTCGCCGTTGGGAGTGAACCAAGGACCAGCGATGCTCAGGACGACGATGCCGGCAATCAGGATGATCGAGACGACGGCGGCCGGATTCGAGCGGAAGCGGCGCATGGCTTCCTGGCGCAAAGCGACCGGGCGCAGGGCGACCTGGCGCAGGGCAGCCTGCGGCGGGACGCTCATGCGCGGTTCCGCACGCGCGGATCGAGCCACGCGTACGCAAGATCGACGATCAGGCCCATGCCGATCAGCAACGTGGAGTAGATGATGACCATGCCGAGCACCAGGGTGTAGTCGCGATTCAACGCGCCTTGTACCAGGTATCGCCCGATGCCGGGCAGACCCGCGATGGATTCCACCACCAGCGAACCGGTCATGACGGCGGCGATCGCCGGCACCAGATAGCTTGCCACGGGCATGAGCGCCGGGCGCAGCGCGTGGCGCAACAGCACCAAACGCAGGGGCAGGCCCTTGGCGAACGCGGTGCGAATATAAGAACTCTTGAGCACCTCCAACATGCTGCTGCGCGTGAGCCTGGCGATGAAGCAGAGCGGCGGCAACGCCAGCGCAATGGTCGGCAGCACCATGTGCCGCAGTGAGCCCGGCTCCCATCCCGCCACCGGCAACCAATGCAGGTAGATTCCGAACAGCAGTCCGAGCGCCGGCAGCAGTACGAATGCGGGTATTGCGATGCCCAGCACGGCGAGCGCCATGCCGGCGTAATCGAGGACCGTGTTGTGACACACGGCGGCGATGACACCGAGCGGAATGCCGAGCGACAACGCCAACGCGATCGCGATCGACCCCAGTTTCAGCGTCACCGGAAACCCTTGCATGATGAGTTCCGTCACCGTGAAATCCTTGTACTTGAAGGAGGGTCCGAAATCGCCGTGCGCCAGAGATGTCATGTAGCGCAGATACTGCTGCCATACCGGCCGATCCAGGCCGTAGGCTTTCTGCAGATTTGACATGATGTCCGGCGGCAGCGTTTGCTCCTGGTCGAACGGACCGCCGGGTGCCGCTCTCATGATGAAAAAAGTGATGGTGACAATAATCAACAGGGTGGGAATCGCCGTCGCGAGCCGCGTCAGGAAAAAGCGAGCCATCGCGGCGAGTCTAGCCATTGACCGCAAGGTGGACAAGGGAACGTGGCGTCCTTAAGATGGCGCCCCTGCCGATCAGCAAGGCACTGCCAGGCTCTTCTTCTGCTCGAGGTTTCATGGATTCCACCCGCCCAATCCGCGCACTGATGCGCGGTCTTGAAGCGCTGACTGTACTCAATTTACGCGGCGGGGCGACGGTTTCGGAAATAGCACGCGAGATTCGGCTGCCGCGCACCACCGTCTACCGCATACTGGAAACGCTCTGCGACTCTGGATTCGTGTTCCGCGACGCTGCCGACGAGCGCTACCGGCTGACGATCTCGGTGCGCAACTTGAGCTCGGGTTTCGAGGATGAGACCTGCATCGAGGCAGCCAAGCCTCATTTGTTCGAGCTGGGCGAGAGCATCGTCTGGCCGGTCTTCATCGCCACGCTGTCCGGAACCAACTTGATCGTGCGCGAGTCCACCGACCATTGCAGCCCTCTGGCGATCGAGCGTTTCTCGGCGGGCGTACGACTGCCGCTCCTGACGACGTCGGCGGGGCGCATGTTTCTGGCATGCTGCGCCGGCGAGCAGCGCGCGGCGCTGCTCGAGGGCTTGGTCCGCTCGAAAAAAGAGGAGGATCGGCTGGCGCGCGATCCCGTCGAGTTGGAACGGCTGCTGGCCGAAGCCCGCACCCAGGGTTACACGACCGCCGTACGCAGCCGTCGGTTGGTCGACGAAGTCAGCATGAGCGTGGCCGTCGCCGCGCAAAATCAGCCCCTGGCCGTGCTGACCGTGAGATTTGCGGGATCCGCCGTCCCCTTAAAGACCGGCCTGGAGAGATTTTTACCAAAGTTGCGCCATTGCGCGGCTAAAATCAGTGCTACGTTTTCGCAAACGACGGCCGCTGCAAGAGTGCAGACGCGCGGCACGACGCCGCGAACGGCGGCTTAAGGAGAGTTATGAAGAAGATCATGGTATGCATCAAGCGCGTCGTGGACTACAACGTGCGCGTGCGCGTCAAACCCGACGGCAGCGGCGTGATGCTGGACGGCGTGAAAATGAGCGTCAATCCCTTCGATGAGATCGCACTCGAGGAAGCCTTGCGCATCAAGGAGCGCGGCTCAGGAATAGAAGTGGTGGCCGTGAGCATCGGCGTTGCCGATACGCAGCAACAGCTGCGGACGGCTCTGGCGATGGGCGCCGACCGCGCCATCCTGGTACAAACCGACACCGCGGTCGAGCCCTTGACGGCGGCGCGAACATTTTTGGCGGTTGCCAAGAAAGAGAATCCGGACCTCGTGTTCCTGGGCAAGCAGGCCATCGACGATGATGCCAACCAGACCGGCCAAATGCTCGCCGCCATCTGGGAACGTCCTCAGGCAACTTATGCATCGAAGGTCGAAATCGCCGACGGCAAGGCGACGGTGACCCGCGAAGTGGATGCCGGGCTCGAAACCATCGAGGTCGATCTGCCTGCGGTGATCACCGTCGATCTTCGATTGAACGAGCCGCGCTATGTGAAATTGCCCGACATCATGAAGGCGAAGAAGAAGCCGCTGGATGTCACGTCGCTGGAGGCCTTGGGCGTGAGCGCAAGCGTACTGCTCAAGACGGTGAAAACCGAGCCGCCGGCGCAGCGTCAAAAAGGCGTGATGGTCAAGGATGTGGCTGAATTGGTGGACGCACTCAAAAAGAAGGGGTTGCTCTAATGCACAAAATACTCATCGTCGGCGAGCACGACGGCAAGACGTTGAATCCGGCAACCGCGAAGTGCGTCACGTGCGCAAAAGGCATCGCTGACGGCGAAATCACCATTGCAGTACTCGGCGCGGACACCGCAGCCGTCGCCGCGCAGGCGGCCGCCCTGGCGGGCGTGAAAGCCGTGTTGCGGGTGGATCGGGCGGAGAACCAACATCCCCTCGCGGCGGTCTTCGCACCGCAAGTTGCAGCGCTGGCCGCCGACTATTCGCACATCTTCGGACCCTCGACCAGCTTCGGCAAGGACCTCATGCCCAGGGTGGCGGCATTGCTGGGCGTTGCCCAGGTGAGCGATTTGATGGCGGTGGAAGGCCCCTTCAAATTCCGCCGGCCGATTTATGCAGGCAACGCCATCATCACCGTCGAAGCGGACTCTGCGGCCAAGGTGATTGCCACCGTTCGCGTGGCCTCCTTCGAGGCCGCTGCCGGCGGCGGTGCCGGCGTGGTCGAACTCAAATCGGTGAGCGCCGCGCTGCCCGCGCACACCCGCTACGTGGGCGCGAAATCCGGCTCCACCGACCGCCCCGATCTGCAAACCGCCGCCCGCGTGGTTTCCGGGGGCAGAGCGCTCGGGAGTGCGGAGAACTTCAAACTGCTGTTCAGTCTGGCGGACAAACTCGGCGCCGCGGTCGGCGCCTCACGCGCCGCGGTCGACGCCGGATATGCCGCCAACGAGATGCAGGTCGGCCAGACCGGCAAGATCATTTCTCCGGAGATCTACGTGGCGATCGGCATCTCCGGTGCGATTCAGCACCTGACGGGCATCAAAGACGCGCGCACCATCGTCGCGATCAACAAGGACGGCGAAGCGCCGATTTTCGAAGTCGCCGACTTCGGGCTCGTCGGGGATCTGTTCCAGATCGTCCCTGAATTCGAGAAGCTCGTGGGGTGAGTGAGCAGCCGGGACGGCAGCGGAAGAGAAAGGCACAGCTGCCGTCACGGCTGCTCACTCACCCTGAGCTTTAGAGGTAGCGAGCCGCATTGGCACGAATTGAGTGCCAAAGGCGCGCGAGCAGCATCTTCGTTCGTGAAGCAGATTAACGCCCTATCGGTCCGGCGGGATAGGAAATAAGAGGCAACTGGCTGTCTTTATCGTTGCCTCTTATTCCCTATCCCGCCGGCCCAGTAAGGCGTTAAATCTGCTTCAATACGTAATCCGCGGCCGAGACCTTGAATTCACCCGGCGCCTCGACGTTCACGTGCGTCGCCACGCCATCCTTGACGATGATGGCGAATCGTTGACCGCGAGTTCCCATGCCGAACTTCGAGCCGTCCATCTCCAGTCCCAGCGCCTTGACGTACGTGCCGTTGCCGTCCGCCAGCATCAGGATCTTGTCGCCGACATTGCCATGCTTGCCCCAGGCGTTCATCACGAACACGTCGTTGACCGCGGTACATGCCAGGGTATCGACGCCCTTGGCTTTGAGTTGATCCGCGAGTTCCACGAAGCCCGGCAGATGCTTGGCATCGCAGGTCGGCGTGAAGGCGCCGGGCACCGAGAAGAAGACCACCGTTTTGCCCGCGAACAGAGCGTCCGTCGTCAGTTTCTGCGGACCGTCCTTCGTCATCTGCGTGAAGCTGCCCTCGGGCATCTTCTCACCAGCTTTGATCGTCATGATTTTCGCTCCAGGATTGGTTATGGCGCCTATGAACCGAGCTTTTCCGAATACAGTTCCCACAACTTCAGTACGCGGGGACTGATTCCGGGCACGCTCTTCAACTGCGCGAACGCCTTCTTCGCTTCGGCGTAGTTCTTCTGGGCGGCCAGCGACCGGCCGAGATACACATAGGCCTCGTCGAGGTGCTTGACCTGACCTTTCTGAAGACCCGCATTGATCAACGTGACGGTGCCCGCATAGTCGCCGAATCCATAGTGTACTTCGCCCACCTTGACCGATAGTTCTCCGGCTGGATTCTTTTCCGCTTCCGCGTCCTGCTGCGACAGCGTCTTCTTGTCGGTGTCGGCGCGCGTCCTCAACGCGTTCAGCAGTCGATTGGTGCGCTCCTTGTGTTCATCCTTGATGATGCCGGTGCTGTTGGCTTTGTCGAGCACCGCAGCCGCTTCACCCGGCAAGCCGGCGTCTTGCAGCAATTGCGCCATTTCAATGAAATCCGTATCGGCATTCATCGAATTGGTGTCGTACATGACGCGATAGATCATGAGCGTGTTGCGGTCGTCGCGTTCATCCTGTCGCTCGACACGAATCAAATTGTTCCAGTAGGTGGTCTTGTTGGTCAGCCGAATGAGATCATAAAGATCCGCAGCCATGCCGGCGTTGTCACCCGCATCGCTCGCGCATTGCAGTTTGATTTGATAGAGCACCTCTTTGGGTGCCTCATTCGCTTTACGGAACGCGGCCACGGCTTTATCCGCCCAGATTCCCGCGCTCTTGCAATCCTTCTGCTGATAATACAGCTGCGTCATGATCAAGAAGTCGTTGGGCGTCGCCGCCGGAGACTCCGTGGCCGTCTTGCCATACTCGATGGCCTTGGCAAACTGTTGATTGCCTGCAGCCAGTTGGAACAGCATGCGGTTGGTGCGTGTCGCTTCCTCGGGCGTGTACCCGCCTGTCTCGACCGCTTGCTCGTAGGCGGCCTCGGCAGCTTTCAGATTGTTCAGCTTGATGTAGGCGAAGCCCTTGAAGTCATAGATCGTCTTCTTATCATAGGTCGTGAGCGGCGACTTCTGTTCGGCGGCCTCAAGATCCTTGATCATTTCCGCCCATTGACTCGCCTGCATGGCCTTTTGCGCAGCGGTCATTTCCTTGGCGATGACGCGGCTGATTTCCTGGCCTTTGGGTTTGTCAGCGGCAAGCGCCATGTGCGGCGTCGCGGGCAGGCAAACCAACGCGGCCAACACACATGCGCCGGCCCGTCCAGCAATCACTTCCTGGGCGCGGCGCTTAAAATTGCGGATCGTATGACTCATTAGCAAACCTCGTTCTGTACGGTCTTCCAAACAAACGGCGCGTCAACCCCTCATCACAAGGGCTGACGCGCCGTATTGAACCCATAAAAATCGATAAATTCAGAAAAAGTCGTTGTTGACGAACCCTATCTTCTTCAGACCCCGGTGCTGCAGGTCCGCCAACGTCTGCGCGACGATTTCGTACTTGGCAAACTTGTCCACGGTGATGTGCACCTCGGGTTGCGGGTCTTTCGTGGACTCCTCGGCGATGTAGCCCTGCAACGTTTTACGATCCACCGGGCTCGAGTTCCAAAGAATCGTGCCGTCGAAATCGATGCCCAGGTTGATCACCTCGGGCGGCGGGGGCGGAACGAAATTCGGCGGCGGCGGCAAGGGATTGTCGATCTTCACCGCGTGCGTTTGACTCGGAATCGTGATGATGAAAATGATCAACAACACCAACATGACGTCGATGAGCGGCGTCATGTTGATTTCCGAGAGCGGTCCCTCACTGCTTCCTGTGCTCATTGCCATAGCGACATTCTCCTAATCGTAGCCAGGGCCGAAGTGATCGGGTTGCGTGATGAAGGCCACTTTGCGGATACCGATCTGCTGGGTGGTCACCAGCACCTGCCCCACGAATTGATAACGCACATTGGCATCGCCGCGGATGTGCACCTCCGGCTGCGGGTCCTGCCGCACGATGGTGCGGAGCTTAGCCTTCAGTTCATCCATATTCGCCAACAGCTGGGTATTCCAATAAATCGCACCCTCCTTGTCGACGGCGATGGTGATGTTTTCCGGCTTGGTCTGCGTCGGCAGATTCGTCGCCTTGGGGAGGTCTAAATGCACCTGCTGCACAATGACCCGAATCGTGATGATGAAGATGATCAGGAGCACCAACATCACATCCACCAAGGGCGTGACGTTGATATTGGCCATCATCTCGTCTTCGGCGTCACCGCCTACATTCATCGCCATGGAGATTTCCTGGTGCTGGTGTTATTAGCGAGCCGGCGCCGCGGCCGGCTTGCCCACCGGGGCCGGACCCTTTTCCATGCCCAAGCCCATTTTCACGCCCGAGATGAGGTACGCATGTAGTTCATGGGTGAAATGGCTGACGCGTTCTTGAACCGCTTTATTGCGACGCAGAAGCACGTTGTAACCCAGCACGGCCGGCACGGCAACCGCCAGACCGATGGCGGTCATGATGAGCGCCTCGCCGACGGGACCGGCCACCTTGTCGATGGAGGCCTGGCCCGCGACGCCGATGGCGATCAAGGCGTTGTAGATGCCGATCACGGTGCCGAGCAGACCGACGAAGGGCGCGGTGGCACCGACCGAGGCCAGTACCGGCAATCCCGCCTGCATGCGGCTGATTACCATATCCGCGGTGCGTTGCAGCGACTCGGTGATCCACTCGCTGGTGCCGATGGCGCTCGAGAGTCGCGTCTTGTTGGTCTCGTGATACTCGTAGGCCTGCTTGCCCGTTTCCGCCAAGGCACGGAACGGGTTGGCGCCGCCCTTAAGCTTGCCGATGGCATCGGTGAGGCTGGTGGAATTCCAGAATTCCTTCTCGGCCTCGATCGCCTGCTGGCGCTGCTTACGTTGATCGAAGAACTTGGTGATCATGATGAACCATGTCAGCAGAGACATGATCAGCAAGATTGCCAAGATGGACCGTTGGACGATACTGCCGTTGACGATTAACTGTTGAATACCGTACGGGTTTTCTACGACTGTCTCTTGCATTGACCGATTCCCTCTGCTTGAAAACGCTGATTGATGAAATGAGCTTTAAAAAAAACGCCCGAAAATCCGCTCGCTTGCTTTGCTCGTCCGCTTGACTTCGCTGCCCGCTACCTGCCCGTCAACTTCCACACGATGGGGATGGCAACCGTCTTCTCGACCGGTTTACCGTCCTCGGTAGCAGGAATGACTTGCTGGCCATGCACGCCCTTGAGGCAGGCCTCATCCAAGCGCGGGAAACCCGAACTGGTTTGTATCGACTCGGATGTGATCTTGCCGGTGGCCGAAACCGTCACCTGAACGATGCAACGGCCTTCTTCATTGGCACGCTTGGACGCATCGGGGTAGTACTCTTCGCCGATCTTCAGCGGATGTCGCGGATCGATCTTGATGTTCGTGCTGGCCCTCGGCGGCGGCGGCGGCGCCTGCACCACCGGTGCGGCTACTGCAGCAACTTGCGTGGTCTGGGTGATGGCGGTCGTCTCTTGTTGCGGCGCCTGGATGTCGACGAATTCAGGCGGCGGGACGAACGGTTTGATGTCTTCGAGTTTCGGCGGGGGCGGCGGGGGTTTGTCGATGTCTTTCGGTTTGTCGATCTGGGCGATCTCGACGGGAGGGATAATTTTCTGAACCAGCTTGCCCGCGAGCCCCGTATAAAATCCCCACGCGATGAAAATGTGGAGAATGATGACAGCGATGAGGGCGGCGCCCCGCCTGCCCGAGAATAGTGACGGCTGTTCGTAGCTATACATAAGTCTGTGCGACCTTTACCCCTGAATCGTGAACCGCGCTTGAGCGCAACGCCTCGAGCTTGCGCGCTGAAAATTCCAGCAACGTCCCTTCAAGTTCCCTTCGGCGAGTAAAGAGACTGACACATATACCGCCCGAACTGCAAGCGCTGCTTGCGTCAAGAATGTACGTTATGAAAGGCGGTCTAAGGTTGTTGCTCGGAGCACACTCAAGATTGTTCCAGGTCGGTGACCGCACCCAGAGATGCACTGCTGACCTCGCGAGAATACTTCGCCAATGCACCGCGCCGCGCATAGGGCTTGGGCGCGCGCCAGGCTTTGCGCCGGCGCGCAAGCTCGCTGCGGGATACATTCAACGTAATCTCACGGCGCTGCGCATCGATGGCGATTTCATCGCCGTTCTTTACGAGAGCCAGCATGCCGCCGACCGCCGCTTCCGGCGAAACGTGGCCAACGACAAATCCGTGGCTGCCGCCGGAGAAGCGGCCGTCGGTGATCAACGCGACCTCGGCACCCAGGCCCTTGCCCATGATGGCGCTGGTCGGGCTCAGCATCTCGCGCATGCCGGGGCCGCCCTTGGGGCCTTCGTAGCGAATCACGACCACGTCGCCGCGGCGCACCTTGTCGCTCAAGATCCCCTGCAGAGCGGCTTCTTCGGAGTCGAAAACGCGCGCCCGGCCGACGAAGCGCAAACCCTCCTTGCCTGTAATTTTTGCAACGGCCCCGTCGGTGGCGAGGTTGCCGTAGAGAATCACCAGGTGGCTGTTCTCTTTGATGGGATCGCGGAGCGGTCTGACGATGTGCTGGCCATCCGGATACGGCGCCACGCCACGCAGGTTTTCAGCCAGGGTCGAACCGCTGACGGTCAGGCAATCGCCGTGCAGCAATCCCGCATCGAGCAACGTCTTCATGAGCGGTTGGATGCCCCCGATCGCCACGAGTTCGGACATGGAGTACTTGCCGCTCGGCCGCAGGTCGGCGAGGACCGGAACGCGCTTGCCGATCCGGGTGAAGTCATCGATCTCGAGCTTCACCCCGGCGGACGATGCGATGGCGAGGAGGTGCAATACAGCATTGGTCGAACCGCCGAGGGCAATGACCACGGTGATGGCGTTTTCAAACGCTTTACGGCTCAAGATCTGCCGCGGCGCGATACCGCGCTCGATGAGTTTGACGACGGCCTCCCCCGCCCGCTCGCAATCATTGCGCTTCTCGCCGGAAACCGCTTCCTGCGCCGAGCTGTTGGGCAGGCTCATCCCCAGCGCCTCAATGGCCGAGGCCATGGTATTGGCGGTGTACATGCCCGCGCATGACCCCGGGCCGGGTATCGCCGTCCGCTCCACGAACGTCAATTGTTGTTCGGACACGGTGCCTTGCGCGCGCCCGCCGACCGCCTCGAACACCGAGACGATGTCGCGTTTGTCGGCGCCGGGCTTGATGGTGCCGCCGTACACGAAAATGGCCGGCCGATCGAGTCGCGCCAGCGCCATCATGCAGCCGGGCATGTTCTTGTCGCACCCGCCGATGGCGACCACGCCGTCAAAGCCCTGCGCACCCACGACCGTTTCGATGGAGTCGGCGATCACCTCGCGCGACACCAGCGAATAGCGCATGCCCGGAGTGCCCATGGAGATGCCGTCCGATACCGTGATGGTATTGAAGGTGACGGGTTTGGCGCCGGCGCGTTCTACACCGGTGGCCGCCAGCCGCGCCAGTTCGTCGATGTGCATATTGCACGGCGTCAGATTGCTCCAGGTCGAGGCGATGCCGACCTGGGGCTTCTCGAAGTCGCCATCGACGAAGCCCACGGCGCGCAGCATCGCGCGGCTCGGCGTTTGCTTCAACCCATCGACCACGAGGCGCGAATAGCGTCGTGGGTCCACTGCTGACGATTTACTTTTCTTCTTCATGGTTCCTCGCGAAAGACGCCGGCGTGCCAGGAACACGCCCGGCAGCCTGCTCAAGTCGTGCCAAAACGTTCCACCAAGTACCGGTAGGTGCCGCGCAGCGCCTGCGCCTCGCCGCCGACGCTGCGTCCCGGGCGGTCCTTGGGGTTCCACGCATACAGATCGATGTGCGCCCACGAGGCCGTCTCGGTCACGAAGCGCTTGAGAAACAGCGCACCGAAGATCGCCCCGGCGAATCCTGAGCTCGCCACGTTGTTCAAATCGGCAATCTTGCTGGCGAGTTCATCCTCGTATCCCGACCACAGCGGCATCGGCCAGAGCGGGTCATGCTCGGCGGCGGCGGCGGCGGCAAGATTGCGCACCAGCGCCTCGTCGCTGCCGAACAGAGCCGGCAATTCGGGTCCCAACGCCACGCGCGCGGCGCCGGTCAGGGTGGCGAAGTCGATGATCAAATCCGGCCGCTCCGCATCGGCCAAAGCCAAGGCATCGCACAGCACCAAGCGGCCTTCGGCGTCCGTGTTGCCGACCTCGACCGACAGACCCTTGCGCGTGGCGAGCACATCTCCCGGCCGGTAGGCGTTGCCGGCAATGGAATTCTCCACGGCGGGGATCAACACCCGCAGGCGCGCGCGCAATTTCGCCGTCATCAGCATGTTGCCCAAGGCCAACGCCACGGCGGCACCGCCCATGTCCTTCTTCATCAAGCCCATGCCCGGCGCCGACTTGATGTCCAAGCCGCCGCTGTCGAAACACACACCCTTGCCCACCAGCGTCACGCACGGCAACGCTGCTGCCGCATCCGGTGACCAACGCAGGTCGAGCAGCCGCGGCGCGCTGCTGCTGGCGCGCCCGACTGCATGGATGGCCGGAAAATTCGCCTGCAGCAATTCCTCGCCGACCCATTCATTGAATTCCGCGTGGTGCCGCTCCGCCAGATGCCGCGCCGCGGCCGCCAATTCGCCCGGCCCGAAATCCGCGGCCGCGGTGTTGATCCAGTCGCGGGCCATGCGCAGCGAGTCGATTGCATTGGTCACGAAATTCATGTCCGCGTTCGGCGGGGATTCGAGGCTGGCCATATCGTGCTTCACGGCGCGGTAACGATCGAAGCGGTAAAGACCATAGGCGAAGCCCAAGCACAGCTGGGTCGCCTCCTGCGTGGAGAAAGTCTGCGCCAGCCGAAACCGTCTGGCAGGCAGTCGCTCGGCGATCCCCGCCGCATGCCACAGGGACAGTTCGCCCTGTCGTTTGCCGAGTCCGGCGAGCGCGTATGACAACGCCCCTGCCGAGTCGGGCAGCAGCAGAACCCGGTGTTTCTCACCTTTGAAATTCTGCTCGATCAACCATTGACGCACGAACGCCGACTGCGTCGCGCGCCAGGTATCCAACTCATCTTCATACAGCAGCCATAACGGCACCGACTCGCTGATTCGCATAAGGCAACACCCCTGGAAGATCTTGCATCATAAGAGATTCTGTGGTGCTATTTGTGGTTAGTTAACAAGGCGCCTCGAGCGCAAATCATAGGACCCCGCTTGAGGCCCGCGAAGTCTTCAAGCGGGGTCTCGTGCTTTAGGCGTCATGAGCAGCCTCGAGTTCGCGCCTCATATTTTTTCAGCATCAGGAGTCATGCATGCGTTTGTATTCTCAGAAAGACGTCGACAAGAAAGCTTTGCGCGGTGCGCGCATTGCGGTCTTGGGATATGGCAGCCAGGGTCGCGCGCACGCCCTCAATCTGCGCGACAGCGGCCATGACGTGGTGGTTGGCGTACGCAAGGGCGAGAGCTGGAAAAAAGCGAAGAAGGACGGGCTGCAGGTGATGGTGCCAGGCGATGCCGTCAAGGGTGCGCAGCTGGTGGCGATGCTGGTGCCGGACCTCACGCAGAAACCGTTGTATGAAGAAATCAAGACGCTGCTCGAACCGGGCGCAACGCTGCTGTTCGCGCATGGTTTCAACATTCATTTCAAGCAGATCAAGCCGCGCAAGGATTTGGATGTGGTGCTGATCGCGCCCAAGGGTCCGGGCGATCTGGTACGCCGTCAATATCAGCAGGGACGCGGCGTCCCCTGTCTGATCGCCGTCGCGCAAAGTCCGTCGCGCCATGCCAAGGCCAAGGCGCTCGCGTATGCCGACGGCATCGGCGGGACCCGCGGCGGAGTTTTGGAGACCACGTTCGCGGAAGAGACCGAGACCGATCTGTTCGGGGAGCAAGCTGTGCTGTGCGGCGGCGCCACCGAGCTGGTGGTCAAGGGCTACGAAACCCTGGTGGAAGCCGGTTACCAACCCGCCGTGGCTTATTACGAATGTTTGCACGAGCTGAAATTGATCGTCGATTTGTTGCATGAAGGCGGCATCACCAAAATGCACCGCTTCATCAGCGAGACCGCAAAATACGGCGACCTGACGCGCGGCCCGCGCATCGTCAACAAGGCGACCAAGAAGGAAATGCGCAAGATACTGGCGGAGATTCAGCAGGGTAAGTTCGCGCGCCAATGGATTGCCGAGAACAAGAACGGCCGGCGCAAGTATTCCAAATTATTGAAAGCCGATCTGACCCACTCGATCGAGAAGGTCGGGGCGCAGCTGCGCGCACGCATGCCCTGGTTGGAATCCGCAAAAGCCTGATCAACATGAGCGCACGAACATGAGCGCACGCACGCTTTTCGACAAGGTCTGGACGGAGCACGAGGTCGTCGCCGAAACCGCCGACACCCCGGCGGTGCTCTACATCGACCTGCACCTGACTCATGAGGTGACCTCACCGCAGGCATTCAGCATGCTGCGGGCCGCCGGACTGCCGGTACGCCGGTTGGATCGGACCCTGGCGACCATGGATCATTCCACGCCGACGGAAGCTGCGCAGGTGTTCGGCCGGATTCCGATCAAAGTCGACGCCGCGGCCAGGCAGGTTCGGCAGCTCGAGGCCAACGCCGCGGATTTCGGCGTCGAGCTGTTCGACATGCGCGATGCACGACGCGGCATCGTGCATGTGATCAGCCCCGAATTGGGCGCCACGCAACCCGGCATGACGGTGGTCTGCGGCGACAGCCATACGAGTACGCATGGCGCCTTCGGTGCCCTCGCCTTCGGCATCGGCAGCACCGAGGTCGGTCATGTGTTCGCCACCCAGGCGTTGTTGCAGCGCAAGCCGAAGAGCTTCGCGGTGAACGTGGAGGGCAAATTGCGCCCGGGCGTCACCGCCAAGGATTTGATCCTGCACATCATCGGTAAGATCGGCGTATCGGGCGGCACCGGCCACGTGCTGGAATACCGCGGCTCCACGATCCGCGCGTTGTCGATGGACGAACGCATGACGGTGTGCAACATGTCGATCGAGGCCGGTGCCCGCGCCGGCATGATCGCGCCCGATCAGATCACCTTCGACTATCTGCGCGGCCGGCCGCGCGCGCCCGCCGGCGCGGCCTGGGATGACGCGGTGACCCGGTGGCGCAACTTGGTCACCGATGAGGGTGCGGTTTTCGACGCGTCCGTGGACATCGACGCGTCGCGACTCGAGCCCATGGTCACCTACGGCACCAACCCCGGCATGGTCTTGCCCATCGGTGCCTCGATCCCCGCCCATGAGGGCGACGAGATTTTCGACAAGGCTTTGCGCTACATGGGTTTTCACAGCGGCGATGCCATGCTCGGCAAACCCGTGAACACCGTGTTCATCGGCAGCTGCACCAACGGCCGGCTCTCGGATCTGGAGGCCGCGGCGCATATCCTGAAAGGCCGCAAGGTTGCGCCCGGCGTGCATCTGCTCATCGTACCCGGATCGCAACAGATCAAGCGCGAGGCGGAAGCGGCGGGCTACGCCGATATCTTCAAGGCGGCCGGCGCCGATTGGCGCGAGTCGGGGTGCTCCATGTGTTTGGGCATGAACGGCGACACGGTCGCGGCCGGCATGTATTCCTTGAGCACCAGCAACCGCAATTTCGAAGGCCGCCAAGGGGTCGGCGCGCGCACCCTGCTGGCGAGCCCGTTCACGGCGGCGGCCAGCGCGGTGCAGGGCCGTATCGCGGATCCACGGGAGCTGCTGTGATGCAACCCATCAAGCGCATTCATTCGAAAACCGTGGTCATCGCCTCGAGCAACATCGACACGGATCAGATCGTTCCGGCACGCTTCCTGACCACCACCACCAAGGAGGGTTTGGGCAAGCAGCTCTTCGCCGACTGGCGCTATGCGGCCGACGGCTCCCCCAACCCGGATTTCATCCTGAACCAGGTGCAGGCGAGCGGCGCACACGTGCTGGTGGCCGGTCGCAACTTCGGCTGCGGCTCGTCGCGCGAACATGCGCCGTGGGCGCTTCTCGACCATGGATTTCGCGCCGTGATCAGTACGGAAATAGCCGACATCTTCCGCGGCAACTCATTGAAGAACGGCCTGCTGCCGGTGGTCGTCGACGAAGTCACGTCGCGCTGGCTGCTCGAACATCCGGGCGTGGAAGTCGACATCGACCTCGAGAAGGCGCTGCTATCCCTGCCCACGGGCGTACAGGTGCCCTTCCCGATCGAGGC
>Ga0116226_10002308_pt1 | contig 16565 bp, 11 predicted proteins | sample S1TSphfallax_FD_89692 | JGI IMG/M metagenome (GOLD analysis project Ga0116226, IMG submission 89692) | Host-associated microbial communities from peat moss isolated from Minnesota, USA - S1T2_Fa - Sphagnum fallax MG | ecosystem: Host-associated > Plants > Peat moss > Unclassified | place: USA... | reverse complement strand
TTAGCCAGATTATTTCTTTCTTCAGCACCCATATTAATTTTGGATGAAGCGACCAGCGCCTTAGACAGTGAAACTGAACAACAGGTATTGAAGAACCTACAAAAAGTTTCTGCTGATCGTACTGTATTTTTGATCGCTCACCGCTTCGCACCTCTTAAACATGCTGATTTGATTTTGGTATTAGAGAAAGGCGTGATTGATGAGCATGGTACTCACTCCGAGTTATTACAACGCAAAGGATTATATTGGTCGTTATACCAAAGACAGCAAGCGAATATTTAAACATCCGCCTGTTAGTAGGAATTACTGTCGCCACAATCTCTATCTTTAGAAGGAGGGAAATAGTTAAGTTAATGATTACTATCAAAGTATCTTCCAAATAATCTTTTCTCCCTCAAATTGAGCTAGCACTGAGAGGGAGAGGTTGTTAGGATGTATATTCTCTCCCTTCGGGGCCGTGCGGCTCTGGCGGGAGAGAATTTGGACTTTTTTAGATGATGTCCTACTATTTATGTATGAACTTCTTCCTCCGCTTCCTTTACCAACATTAGAAGAAACATGTAATCAGTATCTCCAAACCGTTGGACCAATGTTAAGTGAGACAGAGCAAACCCATACCAAATCAGCAGTAGAGAAATTTCTGGAAACAGATGGTCGCAAACTACAGAAACAACTGGAAATGCTAGCGAGTTCCACCAATACCAACTATATACACGAGTTATTTAATCTATGGTTATTACAATCTCGACATTCCCGTGCGTCTAGTAGCTGGCTCAATTATGGACTAGTTTTCTCACCAGTCTGGAATACATCTATATCTCCCCTCACAATAGGAGCAATAGCTATTCACAGTTTGTTACAGTTTTATGGAAAAGTTAGACATCATCAACTCCCACCAGACCAAAATATCGTCCGCGGTCAAAATCTAACTTTATGCATGGCTCAGTACGACAATATATTTGGTACATCGACAATACCTGGACTCCAATTTGATAGCCAATCCCAATCACTAACAGCAGAACATATTATAGTTATTTGGCAAAATAAATTTTATCGCTTACAAGTAATCAAAGGGGAAGAAATACTACCAGTTGAATATATCAAAACTCAACTGGAATGGATAACCAAACAAATTATCTCTGACGAACCAGCTTTAGGCGTTTTAACAGCTTTACCTCGGACTGAATGGGCTATATTACGCTCTTATCTTGCTTCTATATCTACAAAAAATATTCATTCTTTGTCACAGCTAGATACTGCTTTGTTTGTTGTATGTTTAGAAGACACACCAGAAGTTGAGCTAGACATCATGCTGAAAATGGCGCTCCACGGTAAAGGGCGTAATCGCTGGTTTGACAAATCCCTCCAATTAATTGTGACCACTGGTGGTCAGCTAGCAACCAACCATAATCATATTAATATGGATGGTTATGCTGCAATGCGTTTAATTACAGAAATCAGCCATAACTTGCAAAATATGGAAACTACTTCCAATCCTAATTCTGAAGTTTTTGAATTCCCTGTACCATTAGAATGGTCTCTCACCCCAGAATTTCAGCAAGTCATCAGTAATGCAGAAGTTACTGTTGATCATTTGATTAATCAAGATCAAAAGCAAGTATGGGAGTTTACTAAATTTGGCGCTGAATTCTTCCAGCAAAACAACATATCTGGTGAAGCAGTAGTTCAGTTATCCCTCCAATTAGCCTATTTTCGTTTACATGGTGAAATAGGGTTTTCTGCTCAACCCGTTCATATTAGACATTACCGCTATGGTCGCTTTGATGACTTGCGTGTGATGAGGGTTGAGTTTGACGAATTTATGCGTACTTTTAGTGAATCTAATTCAGATATAGCAAAAATTGCAGCATTAAACCATGCTGTTCAGGCTTATCGAGATTTATTAATAAATGCTAAGGAGGGAAAGAATACTATGTTGCATTTATCTGCGCTACATAGTCTGGCTCATGAGCAAGGAGAAGTTCCCGAACTTTTTCAAGATAAATCTTACACTGATGTATTTATCAAGCCAGCAATTACTACCTCTAGCCTTGCTGCTGGGACAAGTATAGACGCTTTCGGTTTTGGTTTATGTGGAATACCAAGTCGTTATGTGGTAGTTTATTTAGTCAAGCAAAATAAAATCACATTTTTTATCACTAGTCGCTATGAAGAAATAGGAAAATACATTCAATCTGTCAAGCAATCTCTTTTAGATATAGGAAGGACTATTACCCAGACTTCCAGTCATAATAGCTATAGTTAATCATTTTAAGCCAGCCAAAATTTCCCCAATTTTATGCACTCTCAGCTAATTTCAGAGATATTTGCTCAATTACCAGGCGATGTATTAGGAGGATTGCGACGAACTGATCAGATTCTCGCTTCACTCAGATCTGGTCAGCTACCAATACCCTGTGTAGTTCAAGAAAATCCAGCAAATCGAGACGTTGTAGATTGGGATGTGATTGTCTGTGGTGGAACTTTAGGAATTATCATCGGTTGTGCTTTAGCTATCAGAGGTTTGCGGGTAGCTTTATTGGAAAAAGGTATCTTGCGCGGAAGAGACCAAGAGTGGAATATTTCCCGCAAAGAGTTATCAGCTTTTATGGAACTGGGGTTATTGACAGCAGATGAGTTGGAAATTGCGATCGCTACTGATTACAACCCAGCAAGAGTGAGCTTTCATAGTGATGTAGAAATTTGGGTAGAAGACGTACTCAATATAGGAATAGATCCAGTTTATTTACTCGAAACATTAAAAAACCGCTTTTTGCAACTTGGCGGAAAATTATTTGAACATACACCATTTGTCGATGTCGTAGTTCATCCCAATGGAGTCATAGTCAATCGCCAATTCACAGGGAAACTATTATTAGATGGGATGGGAAACCTTTCACCCATCAGTCAACAAGCGCGACAAGGGAAAAAACCAGACGCACTTTGCTTAGTAGTAGGAAGCTGTGCTCAAGGATTCCCGGAAAATCATTCAGGTGACTTGCTTTTATCCTTCACTCCTGTACAAAATCAATGTCAATATTTTTGGGAAGCTTTTCCCGCTAGAGATGGAAGAACCACGTATTTGTTCACCTATATGGATTCACATCCGCAAAGATTTGGCTTAGAAAGCTTATTTGAGGAATATTTGCGTCTACTCCCAGCATATCAAGGTGTGGAACTGAGCCAACTCCAGTTTCAAAGAGCATTATTTGGCTTCTTTCCCAGTTATCGTCAAAGTCCTTTAAAACCAATTTGGAATCGAATTTTACCGGTAGGAGATAGCAGTGGAAATCAATCTCCTCTGAGTTTTGGAGGTTTTGGTGCGATGGTGCGTCATTTATCCAGATTAACATGGGGAATTGAGGAAGCTTTACAAACTGACCAATTATCAGTCCGTGCTTTATCACTATTACAACCCTATCAACCCAATTTAAGTGTAACTTGGTTATTTCAGCAAGCGATGAGTGTAGGGATAAATCAAAAAATTCCTCAAGATCAAATTAACCAATTGCTAACAGCAGTATTTCAAGAAATGCAAAAATTGGGTACACCAGTTCTCAAACCATTTTTACAAGATATTGTCCAATTTGGAGCTTTAACACAAACACTCACTCGAACCAGTGTTTTTCATCCCAATTTAGTATTACAGATCATTCCACAAGTCGGTTTGAGCAATTTATTAGGTTGGATGAGACACTACAGCAACTTGGGTCTTTATACTAACCTGTTGAAACTGATTTCACCTTGGGAACCTTTAGTCAAAAATCTCAATCGAGAACAACAATATTATTTCCATCGCTGGATAGATGCTCTAAAATATGGTTCTGGACTAGATTTTCAGTCATGCGATCGCCCGGAACGCCCACCTGGGATATCGCCAATAATAAAATTGTCATAAAGCGCTTCTCTCCTCTTGTCAAAATTGATGATAAAAATGCAACTTGCTCCTTTGTTTCCTATTCTATATCGCTTTCTCCAGCCAAATTTCCCTGATTGTTTGTGGTGTGGGGATGTGAAAAGTAAAGCGATCGCCCTGACTTTTGACGATGGACCTCACCCTCAATACACTCCTCAGGTACTAGCAGTTTTAGATCAATATGATGTCAAGGCTAGTTTCTTTTGGCTGGGTAATTGTGTAGAGCGATCGCCAGAACTAGCAAGAGCAATAAGCGATCGCGGACATTGGATTGGACTACATGGTTATGAACACGATTCTTTTCCCTTCCTTGCTCCCCAACAACTCCAACAAAGTTTAATCAAAACGCAAACTGCGATTTACCAAGCTTGCGACTTAGAACCGCAAAAAGTCAGGGATGTGCGTCCCCCCAATGGTTTATTCACACCTCACACACTAAAACTCTTTTCTGAGTGGAACTATCGTCCAGTCATGTGGAGCGTTGTCCCTGAAGATTGGGTGCGTCCTGGTGTGAACATTGTGGTCAAGAGAATTATGGAACAAGTTAAAGGTGGATCATTAATAGTTTTACATGATGGATATCAGGGAGGGGAAGACGTAGCGGACACGATTAAAATTTTGATCCCATATTTGTTAGATCAAGGTTATTCTTTTGTGACTGTTGACCAATTATGGCAAAATTGTACTTAATAGTATGCTAGGAGATACTTTAACGTTAAAATTAGATACGGTTTATTTGACAGATGAGCAATTTTGATAGTACTAATTTAGCTCTCTTCCTAATTTTTGGATTTTAGCAACAAATAAAATAGTTGTCCATCACTAACAGTCAAACCAGCGCGATCGCCTGCTATTTTCCCAGTTCCTAAAAAATAATCAACTCTCCCAGCTCCTTTAATCGCACCTCCTGTATCTTGATCCAGGACATAACGACCAACAGTCCGATAATCCATAGAATTATTTTGGCGATCGGCAAAAGGAATAGTTGCATGTATAAACGCTAAAGCGCCAGGAGGCATGAGTGATTTATCTGTAGCAATTGAACGTTCTGCTGTCAGTGGTTGATTGAGACAACCTGTAGCTGGTGCGCCATGATTTTCTTGGAAGAAAACAAAACTGGGGTTACGAGGAAGATAAATATTCAATTCTTGGGGATATTTGTGAAAATAGTCGATAATCATCGGCATATTTACCCCTTTTTTGGGTAATTTACCATCTTTGATTAATTCTCGACCAATACTCTTATATTTAACACCTGTATCACTATTATAACCAATACTTGTTTCAGTTCCATCCGTCAGTTTGAGTCTAGCTGAACCTTCGATTTGGATTAAAAACGGTTCGAGGCGATCGCGTAACCAAAAAAGTTCCAATCCCTTCAACTTACCTTTTTCACCTTGTAATCCATCCGCTCCCTCTAACTCTAGACGAGTGGGATGGGGTAAAGACCAAGAACTCAGATCGGGAGGTCGGCGATATACAGGATAGCGAAACTCTGGTGTGGGAGTACGACTAGCTAAATAAACAGGTTCATAATAAGCTGTGAACAAAACCTTTCCTGACGCATCTTGTCCAACTGATTGATAGAAGACAAAATTCTTAGCGATCGCAGTAGTCAGTTCTGGAGCGGAATGACTTGAGCGCAATAGCTGTTGAAATTTGACTAAACTAGCAGTAACGCGATCGCGAGTAATTCCTGTGATCGGATATTTCTCATAAGCCTTGAGAGCGCGTTCTGACTGTAAATATTGCAGACTGTGTTGAACAGATGCTAACAATGAAATCTTATCCTGTCGAAAAGCCATGTCATCCTGACAAGACACATCCTGTTGACAGCAAGGGATAGCGGATCTAGGAACGAGTATTGGCGGTGCTTTTGCGAAAGAACTTGGTAAATAATTGGGTAAATTGGGTAAATCCCATTTGGATAATTTACATTCAGGAGGAATGGGTTCGGGATTTCTAATTGGTTGTGTCTTACCCAAAAGCATTAAAAAAAATATAGGTAATCCCATGATCAAGCTGCTGGGTATACGCTTCATTATCCGCTTCATTAGTTTGTTCCGGTTCCATTCATTCATTCATATTATGGTAAGTAGCAACTGCTGAAGGCGATACCTGATTCAGATAGCGGAAGATCCAATATTTGATAATTGTATCTAAAATCACTGGAAATGTCGCAATAAATAAGAAGATAAAAGAGTGATTTGAGGATAAGCCCCAATGGTGTGAAAGCCCTTCCAGGATGACTTCCCAACCATGAGGAGAATGGAAACCGACAAACATATCACTAAAAAGTATAATCACAAAAGCCTGAGCGCTATCACTTAAGCCATAAACGATATTGTCGAAGAAAGTTTTCAGTATAGCAATAGAAGGCTTATTCAAAAGTAAAATTATGATAAAGGAACTGACAGAAAAAATATCCGCAAACACATTTTTAATCGCTATAGAACTTTCCTCCCGAAAGTCTTCCGCCAATTCATGTGCTTTTTCTTGCATCTTATGAGACAGTTCTGCTGATGAAAGAGATGGAGCGTCAGCGATCATACCTTCAAACTTGATCCTTTGCTCAATTAATTGTAATTCTTCCATAGCTTCCTCTTCCATCTCCTCATTGAGGAATATTTGTCCTGTTTCTGTGTTTCTAAATTTTTCTACTAGGGGACTAACTATGAAAGTTTTGGATATTTGATGAGTCAACAAGGGAACTATAATCAGAAGTAAAATAAATTTAACAGATATATTTGTAATTCTTTGGGATTGACGGAAATTGTGGATAACATCCTTTTCCGCAGCAGGATTCAATTCTACTTTAAGGCGATTAAATGTATTCCAAATGGAACGAGGTAAAACCCCATTTTTATCAGTTTTGAGATTTTGTTGATTATTTTTAGGTACATCCGTAATTGGGGGAATATTGGATAAATTAACTGATCGCGCAGTAGATTGATTCACTAAAACCGGAGAATTTTTATATTGAGATGTAATCTTGTCAATAAATTGCAACTTTTCTAGAATATCAGATAACGCAGGACTTTCAATACCTAGTTCCTCAGCCACCCTTTGCTTAGACTCATTGTAAAACCACCGACTAACTTGAAATTCTGTCAATCTCATGCGGACTGTCTTTAATAACTTTCGCAGTTCAGCGTTGAAATAATCCGTTACACTACTACCATACATAGTAGTGTCAGCATTTATTCTATTAGTATTGAAGTATTCGTTCTCAATTGCTTGAATTTTCAATGCTGCTTGATAAGCTTCCTTTAAAGAGCGGTCTGGCGTGGTTAAATACCATCTGTAACCGTCCAGCAAAAAGGAGTATATTTTTTGTCTCAGTGGATAGATTTTCATTTGAGAATTTCTAGATTAACTCATCAGATATGATAACAAACACCAAAAGGAGCAAATAGCTTGTGAATTCTAATTCTGTTTGGATTGTTGGTGTTAGTCGTAGTGGAAAAACCACCCGTTTAGTGGAACAGTTTTTCCAGTGGTTACAAATGGATTATCAATATAGTGAATTATCTTATACTAAAAATCAGCCAAAAGGAAAGTCTACCCGGTTAACAAAAACTACAAATTTAAGAGAAACAGAGCTAAAAGCCTTAGTTTTGGCAGCAAATGACGATAATCGGCGAGAATTGAGCGATAATATTGTAAAACTGACATTGGGGAAATATCCAATTCGTGCTAAGACGGTATTGGGTTTTTTCCAAGATGAAGTAATTTTATTTTGGCCTTTGTTAATTGACTCATTGCGGTTAAAAGCACAGTTTCCCGTGAGATTACGTCCAGAAACAGAGCAAGAGCTAGCGACGAAGCTTTGGCGATCGCACTTCAATCCAGAAATTCTCCGTCGCTCTGGAGTAAATGAATATCGGTTAGTCAGACGGATTTTGGATTTATGGCAATTAGCAGCTTATAGCGGTACGGGGAGTCAAGATATTGTTGATATTTTGCAAAGTGGTTTATCAGAAAGTCCAGTAAATCTGGAAGCAGAATTTTTAGCTACCCTGATTCTGGATTGGCGCAATTGGTGTTTAGAGCGGGGATTCTTAACTTACGCCTTGATTACTGAACTCTATAACCAACACTTACTCACTCATAGCAGTTATCAGCAGCGTCTGCAAAAGCGCTACAAAATAGTAGTCGCAGATGACGTGGATGATTATCCAGCGATCGCCTATAACTTATTTAAGTTCCTCCTAGATAGTAGCGCAGTTGGCGTATTCACCTACAATCCTCAAGGCGCTATTAGATGGGGATTGGGAGCAGACCCAAATTACCTCGAACAATTAGCTGGTGAGTGTGAGAGCGAAAATCTCCCAGGTTTTCCCCCAGATAGTTTAGCCAGAGTTCTAGTTACCCCAATGCTGGAACTGGTAACACAGCCGATGTTCATCTCAAGTTTACCAGAATCAGTCCACTTGCTGGAAACAACCTCCCGCGCTCAAATTCTCCGACAAACAGCCGAGCAAATCATCCAAGTGGTTAAATCGGGAGAAGTGGAACCGGAGGAAATAGCCATTATCGCCCCTGGTTTGGATGCGATCGCTCGCTATACCCTCAGAGAAATTCTCACCAAACAGAATATTGGAGTGGAACTGCTCAATGACCAACGCCCACTCATCAGTCTACCCATTGTCAGAACGCTACTCACCTTACTAACATTAGTTTATCCAGGTTTAGGACGTTTAGTAGATCGGGATGGTGTCGCTGAGATGTTAGTCATCCTGAGTAAAAAGCAACGAAAATCAGAAAGCCCGTCCCATGAAATTGACCCTGTACGAGCTGGATTAATCGCAGATTACTGCTTTGTTCCCCATCCAGAACAACCACATTTATTACCAATTACCACCTTTGAGCGTTGGGATCGAATTGGATATGCTGCGAGCCAAGCCTATAACGAGATTTTGCAATGGATAGAACAGCAAAAATTGCAGGAACAACAGCACTTAATCCCTAGCCCGACCTCTTTATTATATCTAGCCATTCAACAACTACTTTGTCAAGAGACTAATCCCACCTATGAACAACTAGCCGCACTGCGAGAACTATTAGAAACTGCTCAACACTACTGGGAGGTAGACACCAGATTAAAACAAATTGAGCGAAATCCCATCAGATCGCCCCAACAATCAACAGACAGTCAGACGATCATGGAATTTATCCAATTGCTCCAAAGGGGAACTATTACCGCTAATCCTTACCCTGTAACTCCCGTAGGTGGTCGCAAGTCCGTAACTCTAGCCACGATCTTCCAATATCGTTCTAGCAGAAGATTTCACCGTTGGCATTTTTGGCTAGATGCTGCTTCACCGCTTTGGGCGAAAGGTGGTGCTGCGACTTTATTTGGTGCGCCGCTTTTCTTACGGGAAAGACTGGGAGAACCTTGGACTCCCGCAGATGAACAATTAGCTGAGGAGGAACGATTAAAGAAAATTCTGACAGATTTACTTTGTCGCGTTTCTGAAAGAGTTTATTTATGCTATAGCGAGTTAGCGGTAAATGGACAAGAGCAAAACGGTCCTCTGCTTCCTCTAATTCATGGGGTAACTCTTAGATGACTAGATTGAGGATTAAATATTAAGATAGATAATGATCTAAGTCAAAACTTTAAACTAAAGCACAATGGAAATAATTCGTTTAGCCGTTCTGTCAGACAACTATGTATTTCTGCTACATGATCCTCAACATAATACTGCTGCTGTGGTTGACCCGGCTGTAGCAGAACCAGTTTTAGACAAACTAGCAGAACTTAATGCTGAGTTAGTGGCAATTTTTAATACTCACCACCATAATGACCATGTGGGTGGTAATCAAAAATTAAAGGAAAGATTTCCTCACTTGGTGGTTTATGGAGGATATTATGACAGAGGAAGAATTCCTGAACAACAGGAGTTTTTACAAGAAGGCTCGCGCATAGAATTTGCAGGTCGGACAGCAGAGATTTTCTTCGTTCCTGGTCACACTCGCGCTCACATAGTTTATTATTTCCCTCCAGTAGAACCGGAAGCACCAGGAGAACTATTCTGTGGAGATACTTTATTTGCTGGTGGATGTGGTCGCCTATCTGAAGGTACACCGGAACAGATGTTGACATCATTAAATAGAATACGCGCCTTACCTGATAATACTCGCGTTTGGTGCGCCCATGAATATACTTTAAATAACCTGCGTTTTGCAATTACTGTTGATCAAGATAATATAGATTTACAAAGACGCTTTGCGGAAGTAACAGCTTGTCGCCAAAGATTAGAAGCAACCGTTCCCTCAATACTAGGAACCGAAAAACTGACTAATCCTTTTTTACGTTGGGATAATTCAGCATTACAAACCACAGCCAAAAGCCAAGATGCTGTCCAGACCTTTGCTAACATCAGGCGAATGAAGGATAATTTTTGAATAACTCCATAAACCCCCCTCAAAACCAATCCCTTTCTTCCCTGTTCCCCGTTCCCTATTCCCTTTCCCTAGATATTTCGCTAGGATAGAGAATCTAAGATCTATAATTGGATTTTGACCCATCTGGCTTGTGGGAAGTTAACAGGAAAGACGAAAAGTAATGGCGAAACGCGTTCAGTTAGTTTTAACTAAAGATATCAGTAAATTGGGGAAATCTGGAGATTTAGTCGAGGTAGCCCCTGGCTATGCTCGTAATTATCTCATACCTCAGCAATTGGCTACTAAGGCTACTCCCGGTGTTTTGAAGCAAGTTGAACGCCGTCGGGAGTTAGAGCGTCAACGTCAATTAGAACTCAAGCAACATGCTGTAGAACAAAAAACAGCTTTGGAAAAAATTGAGAGCTTAAATATCGCCAAGCAAGTTGGTGAGAATGAAGCTATCTTCGGTACGGTGACTAATCAAGATGTAGCCGATGCTATACAAGCAATTACTGGGCAAGAAATTGACCGTCGGGGAATTACCATTCCTGATATCGGTAAATTGGGTACTTATAAAGCGGAAATTAAGTTACATCCTGAAGTAACTGCACAAATTAATCTCCAAGTTATTGCCAATTAAGTATTTGTTAAGTATTTTGTTGCTGGCGCAGAAGAAGCAGGGGAGCTCAATATCAGGGGCGCAGGGGGGAAGAGGACTTGGAAAAGTAGTTAGAATGCTATCTTGAGTATGTAGTTCAGAGATTAATAGTTTAATCACAATCCTAAGCATCAACTTCTTTCTCCCCTGCTCCCAAGCTCAAGAGCTCTCCTGCTCTTCTTCCCCCTACCCCCTCAAACATTTATGGCTGAAGAATTAAACTTTCAAGGTGGCGATCGCCTACCACCCCAGAATATTGAAGCGGAAGAAGCGATTTTAGGCGGTATTTTATTAGACCCAGAAGCTATTGGTCGAGTCAGAGATCGCCTCGTTCCCCAGGCTTTTTATATGAGTGCGCATAAAGAAATTTATCAAGCAGCGCTTCAACTCCATGCTCAAGGTAAACCGACTGATCTACTAGCGATCGCCAATTGGTTAACTGACCATGACATGCTAACTCGCGTTGGTGGAAGAATTAAACTTAGTAGTTTAGTAGATAGCACAATATCAGCAGTGAATATTGATGCTTTGGCAGGTTTAGTCATGGAAAAATACCTGCGCAGACAATTAATTAAAGCGGGTAATGAAATTGTCCAACTTGGTTATACGACAGAAACCGACTTACCCAAAGTATTTGATCAAGCAGAACAGAAAATTTTTGCTGTTACCCAAGAACGTCCCCAATCAGGATTAGTCCATATTGCTGATACTTTAATTAATGCTTTCCAAGATATTGAAACCCGTCATCAAGGGATTGCTTTACCGGGTGTTCCCTGTGGTTTTTATGACTTAGATGCTATGACTAGTGGTTTCCAGCGATCGGATTTGATTATCGTAGCTGGTAGACCATCAATGGGAAAATGTCTCAGTCATGACTCAGAAATATTATTATCAGATGGACAGGTTTGTGCGATCGCTCAACTTTATCACCAGCGTCAGGGTTCATTGCTGACATTAACCCAGCACAGGAAATTGAGCTTTACTCAACCGTCTGCGTTTGTAGATGATGGAATCAAACCCGTTTTTCGCGTCACAACTGGTTTAGGTCGATTCATCGAAACTACAATTACTCATCCATTTTTGACTCCTCAAGGTTGGCAAAAATTAGCAGATATAAAAGTTGGCGAGCAGATTGCTGTTGTGCGCAAGCTAGATGTATTTGGTCAAGCAACTATTCCTGATTCCGAAATTAAGATATTAGCATCTGCGCTTAATAATCATCGCGATCAACATGAAGTTATAGAAAACCGCTTGAACAAATTAGGTTTATCCCGGAAAAATTATCAGACAGAAATTATACCATCAATTATTTTCCAATTAAAGCGCGAACAATTATCTTTATTTCTCAATTGTTTGTTTTCTAGAGACCCATATATAATTGTGGAAACAAGGAGCGATCGCAGAGAAATCATATATCGAACTTTCAGCGAAAAATTTGCCAGACAAATTCAACATCTATTATTACGATTTGGGATTATTGCGACTTTAAAAACATCTGATAATAGTAATTCTCTAGGTGCTGATTGGCAAATAACGATCAATGAAGTTGAGTCAATCAAAACCTTTTATACAGAAATTAGCACATTTACTGAGAAACTTTCCCTACCAGAAGAGACGACAAAAACCATAGAAGAGAATGATATCTATTGGGATGAAATAGTTGCTATTGAATCAGTGGGTAACAAACAGGTTTATGATTTAACTATTCCCGAAACCCACAACTTCATCGCCAATGATATTTGTGTTCACAATACAGCTTTCTGTTTAAATCTAGCACAGAATATCGCTTCTGGTTATAAGTTACCTGTTGCGGTCTTTAGCTTAGAAATGTCTAAAGAGCAACTAGTACAGCGACTATTAGCTAGTGAATCATTAATCGAAACAGGTTATTTACGCAGTGGACGGATTAGCCAAACTCAATGGGAACCATTAAGTCGTGCTGTGGGTGCACTCTCCGAAATGCCAATTTTCCTGGATGATACGCCGAATATTACAGTTACACAAATGCGGAGTCAAGTCAGGAGACTACAAGCAGAGCAAGGAACAAATTTAGGTTTAGTAGTGATAGATTATTTGCAATTAATGGAAGGAGGAGGGGATAATCGGGTACAAGAATTATCTCGAATTACTCGTGCGCTGAAAGGACTAGCTAGGGAGTTATCTATACCAGTTATTGCTTTATCTCAGTTAAGTCGCAGTGTAGAATCGCGGACTAATAAACGTCCTATGCTGTCAGATTTGAGGGAATCTGGTTCTATTGAACAAGATGCGGATTTAGTGATTATGCTATACAGAGATGAGTACTATAATTCGGATACTCCAGACCGAGGAATTGCAGAAGCGATCATAGCTAAACATCGTAATGGACCAACTGGTACTGTTAAGCTGCTCTTTGAACCCCAATTTACTAAATTTAAGAATTTGGCTCGACAGAATAATTATTGAGTTATGGTTATGGCGCAGGCGATCGCTATCAGCGATTCTCCAACATGAGGATGATGCTCACCGAAATGACACAAAACTCCCAGGTCTCTTGGGCTACCCCCCTCATTATAAGCTAATGCTTTCATGTCCAGCAAGGGAATTGTGCAAATTTTCCCAAGTGGAAATTCTGCTCTTTCAAGATCAAAAAAAAGAATTTTCTCAATCTCAGTCGCGAGATAGATTACAAGGCGAGGGAAATTAGGTCAAAATGGAATTGACACTCTTAGATAATGGGAGTGTGCGCAGAATTTTTATGACAAGGCGCACTTCCATTATCTAAGTATGTCTACTACCAGAATATAGCAAAATCCTTGATTGTCCATCTTTCTTTCGACAGAATTCATTATTCAGGTTAGAGTAATCATGATGCTGATGGGAGAAGAGGAAAAAGTCGCTGGAGAAACAATCACCAGTTTTCTTCTTCCCCTATCTCTCCAACTTTTCCTGTTTTCTCCTAGTTGATTCCTAACAACTCCACCTCAAAAATCAAAGTAGCATTGGGTGGAATCACACCACCAGCACCTCTTTCGCCGTAGCCTAAGTCTGGAGGAATAATCAACTTACGCACCCCGCCTACTTTCATCGTGGCGACTCCTTCATCCCAACCTTTGATCACTTGTCCAACACCAAGTTTAAATGTAAAGGGTTGTCTGCGATCGCGTGAGCTATCAAATTTCTTTCCATTCTCCAGAGTACCAACGTAATGAACTTCAACTGTTTGTCCTGGCTGAGGAGTAGCCCCTGTTCCCACATTTATATCAGTGTACTTTAGTCCAGAGGGAGTTGTAATAGTGTTTTGATCTGTATCTGTCACGGTATCACTCGCTAAAAGATTTTTGTTTTCGTCGATCGCACCAGCAGAAGCTGATAATGTTTGATTTACTTGAGCAACAACTGTGGTGTCTTTAGTACCTCCAAGTTGTGCTAAGACCAATACGGTAACACATACCAGCACTAATACTACACTAAGTAAAATTCCGCGCAAAATTAGTCCTCTCTTAAATAATATAGTCCCAGACTATATTACCAGTCTGGTAATCAATAAACTACCAAGGATTAATCCATGAGAACCTCATTTTTTAACTTCATGTTTAAATGTGGAAGTCACATGTAGCTCCTTTAATTGCTTAACATCCACATCGGACGGAGCATCTGTTAACAAGCAACGCGCTTGTTGAGTTTTGGGAAAAGCAATGACATCTCGAATAGATTCTTCACCAGTGAGCAACATGACTAATCTATCTACACCATAGGCGATACCACCATGAGGAGGAGTACCGTATTCAAACGCTTCTAAAAGAAACCCAAATTTATTTTGTGCTTCCTCTGGCGATAACCCAATAGTTTCAAATACCCGTTCTTGAATTTCCCGTTGATAAATCCGCAAACTACCACCACCCACTTCAAATCCGTTAAACACTAAATCATAAGCTTGAGCGCGAGCAGTTTTTAGGTCTGACAAGTCATCAGGATGGGGAGCGGTAAATGGATGGTGTAATGCTTCCAGGCGTTTTTCCTGAGCATTCCACTCAAACATGGGGAATTCTGTAATCCAGAGCAAGTTAATTTTTTCTTTATCTATTAAATTAAACTCTCTAGCGATAAATTGGCGCAATCTATCTAAGGTCTTATTTACAGTCGCCGTATCTGCTGCTGCAAACAGTAATAAATGTCCCGCAGTTGCACCTGTACGCTTTAAGATTTCTTGCTTTTGCTCGGATGTTAAGTTGTCTTTAATCGCGCCAATGGTGTCTATTTCGCCATCTTCTCTGACGCGAATATAAGCTAAACCCTTTGCTCCAGCTTCGCTGGCTTCTTTAAATATATCTCCACCTGGTTTAATCCGCATATTGGAAATTGCGTCGTTTCCTTGAGGAATGGGGAGAATTTTCACAATTCCACCTTGAGCGATCGCCTCTCGAAACACTTTAAACCCGGAATCTTTCAGGATATCGGACACGTTAACTAATTCCAAACCATAGCGCGTATCTGGTTTATCACTTCCATAACGTTCCATCGCATCTGCATAGGGAAGTCGGGGGAAAGGATAATATAAGTCAATACCTTTAACAGTTTTAAAAATGTGAGCGACCAACTTTTCATTCAGTTGGATAATTTCTTCCTCGGACATGAAGCTCATCTCCATATCCAACTGGGTAAATTCTGGTTGTCGGTCAGCGCGTAAATCTTCATCTCGGAAGCAACGAGCAATTTGATAATATCTATCCATACCAGATACCATCAGCAGTTGCTTAAACAGTTGAGGTGATTGGGGTAAAGCGAACCACTCACCAGGATTAGAGCGACTGGGGAGAATATAGTCCCTCGCGCCTTCGGGAGTGGAGCGAGTAAGTACGGGAGTTTCGATTTCGATAAAATTCTCTATATCCTCCAAGTAGCGACGCATCGCTTTGACTACTTGGTGACGCACCTGGAGGTTTTGCGTCATTCTTTCCCGACGCAAATCGAGATAACGATATTTTAGCCGTAATTCTTCGCGGACTGTTTCTGTTTCAGAAGTAGAAATTTGGAAAGGTAACTGTCTTTGGATGGCGTTGAGTAATTCGATTTGTTCGGCGTAGATTTCTACGAACCCTGTAGCAAGACGTGGGTTGAGCGATTCTGGGGGACGTTGGCTAACTCGACCGACAATTTTCACCACATATTCATTACGAATTGTTTCTGCTTTTTGATAGGAATCGGGCGTGCGCTGTGGGTCGCTGACAATTTGGATAATACCCGAGCGATCGCGTAAATCCAAAAAGATCACACCCCCATGATCCCGGCGACGGTCTACCCATCCATATAAGGTGACTGTTTCTCCAATCTGCTCTTTTCGGAGTCCGCCGCAATAGTAAGTTCGCATAGTTGACTAAATTCTTAAATTTCTAAGCTGCTAGTGTAATGTTAAAGTTTCCCCATTATCCAGCATCAACTGCAATTGTAGTAATTTTATGTCCAGAAAAGTTAGCCAATCTGCCAAATTGAGCAGGGGAGCAGGGGAGAAGAAGAGTTGGAAAAGTAGTTAGAATGCTATCTTGAGTATGTAGTTCAGAGATTAATAGCTTAATCACAATCTTAACCACCTAAGCATCAACTTCTTTTCTCCCCTGCTCC
>Ga0116226_10002307_pt1 | contig 16566 bp, 13 predicted proteins | sample S1TSphfallax_FD_89692 | JGI IMG/M metagenome (GOLD analysis project Ga0116226, IMG submission 89692) | Host-associated microbial communities from peat moss isolated from Minnesota, USA - S1T2_Fa - Sphagnum fallax MG | ecosystem: Host-associated > Plants > Peat moss > Unclassified | place: USA... | reverse complement strand
CGGTTGGCGCCGGTCAAGAGCTTGGGATCGGCGCGCATGATGAGCGCGAAGGCGTCGCCATGGCGAAACTCGTCGGCGCACCATTCTTTGAACCAATTGAAGATCGGGTGGAAGCAGAGCTCGGGATGGCGCTCCAGCTGGCGAAAGATCGTGATGTAACGGGCGTAGCCAATCTTTTCCGATAGATAGACGGCGTAGAAGATGAACTTCGGCTTGAAGAAAGTATATTTCTTCGTCTTCGTCAGAAAGCTGAGATCGACGCCGATATTGAAGTCTTTCAAGCACTCGTTGATAAAGCCGGCGTGGCGCGCCTCATCCCGGCTCATATATTTGAAGAGCGCCTTGATATCGGGGTTTTGCACGCGCTTGACGATCTCGGCGTAGAGCACGCAGCCGGAGAATTCGGCCGTTAGCGAACTGACCAGGAAATCCACGAACTCCTTGCGTAGCTCCGGCTCAAGTCCTTCGAGCGCGTTTTCAAAGGCTGAAGCGCGCTTGAAATGGTTGCGGTTGGGGTCGCTGGCCATTTCGGCCAGGAGCGCATCCCATTCCCGGCGCACAGCGCTGACGTCGATCCGGTCCATGGCGGCGAAATCGGTCGTGTAGAAACGCGGGCTAAGGACCGTGTCTTCCTGGGCGATCCGTGTCGTATCGGCGGACGGGGCGGGGGCGACGGCGCGCGCCACGCGCGCGGTGGGCTGAGCAAGGGTCGCGGTGGTCATGACAACCTTCCAGGGGTGAAGCTGACTTCGTAGAGTTCGGATAAGGCGAAGCGGGCCGTGAGCCGGGTCCAGGCCCGCTCCAGCCAGTCGGCGCGTTCCACGGTGGCGTCGCGGCGCAGCACCAGCTTTTGCCCAAAGCGCACGCGGATGGGCGCGCCATGTACACGCACCCGGTCGCCGGGCTGGAGCGCGACGTCCCCGTCGAGTTCGACATGGGCGTGCAGGCTGCTCTGGGAGTGCTCGATCTCAATCGTGCAGCCGAGTTCTTGTCGACGGCGGACGAGGAACGGGATCGGGATCATGGCTATCCTTCTCGGGCCGGAAGCATCGAGGCGAAGGCCGCGCGGTTGGTCGAGCCGAACGCTTCCAGCACGGTGACGCGGCCCGTGGCCAGGTCGGTGAGGCTAAGCTGTCCGGTCCGCGAAAGCGCAAGCAGGAACGGCGGCGTAGAGCCGACGCCGCGGACCATGCGGTCGCGCGCGAAGCCGCGCATCACGCCCCGCACAAAGCCGCCGGTAGTGGGCTTGATAACCTCGACCAGACTGCGGTCGTCGCTCCGCCGCACCTGGACCGAGCCGTCCGGCTCGTCGAGGAAGACCAGTTCGATCGAGCTGACGGCGGCTGCGGCCGGAGCGTCGAGAGGCGCCGGCCTCAAGATTTGCGATACCCGCGAAGCCGTCGTCAGGGCCAGAGCGATAAACACCAGGCTGATGGCGGCGATCAAGCCCGTGCGAGAGACCGGCGATTGGCTCAGAGTCGTCATAGCGCCTCTCCCGCAGTCGAAACGGCCGTGGTCCCCACGCCGCCGCGGCGCGCCAGTGGGGCGACCGTGAAGAAGGTGGCCAGCAACAGCACGGCCTCGATAATGTAGACGGCGCTATAGCCCGTGGCCGGTCCGGAAAGGGCGTGACCCAGCCGACCGGAGCGGGCGAGGGCGCCGATCGCGTCGCTCAAGACGCCGCCCGTGGCGATCGCGAGACCCGCGGCCGTCGCCTGCACGGCGCCCCAGGCGCCCAGCGCTATGCCCGTGGCGTCGCCTTGGGCCATGTTCATGGAGGCGGTCAGAGTGCCGTGGGCGAACATCCCTGCGCCAAAGCCGACGATCAGCACGCCGACGGCGAAAATGCCCGGCGCGCTCAAGAGCGGCGCTCCCAACAGGCACACGAAGGCGCCGATCCCGGCCAGAGCGCCTAGACTTGCGACCGTATAGGGGTCCGATCCCCCTTTGAGTTTATAGGCGGCGAGGCCCAGGCCCATACCGCCGCCGACGGCCAAGAAGGCGGTGAGGGACGTCGTTGCGCTGACCGGAAGGTGCAGGACACGACCGCCATAGGGCTCCAGCAAGACATCTTGCATGCTGAACGCGACCGTGCCCATGCCGATGGACAGCAACCGCCGAACCGATTGACCGGTGCGGGTATAGGCGCGCCAGGATTCGGCGAAGGTGACGCTTGGAAGAGCCGCCTTGGTGCGGTTGCGATTGCGGGGCTCCTGCTTCCAGAGCGCAGCGCCATTTAGGACCATGGTCAACAGACCTGCCCCTTGGACGACCTGGACCAAACGCACTTCGCTGAAGGGAGACAGCAGCAGTCCAAAGCTCACCGCCGCCACCACGGTGCCAACCAGCAGCATGAAGCAGAGGAGCGCGACGACATTGGGCCGCGCCTGTTCCGGCGCCAGATCGGTCGCGAGCGCCAAGCCGGCGGTTTGCGTCGTGTGCAGACCCGCGCCGGTCATCAGAAAGGCCAGAGCCGCGCCCGCCTCGCCCACGATGCGGGGGGCGTGGCTATCGCCCGAGAGCAGGATCAGCGCGAAGGGCATGATCGCTAGGCCGCCGAACTGCAGCATGCTGCCGAACCAGATATAGGGCACGCGCCGCCAACCCAGGACCGATCGATGCGTGTCGGAGCGATGGCCGACGACCATGCGGAAGGGGGCGAACAGCAAGGGCAGGGCGATCATGCTCGCCACCAGCCAGGCCGGAATGCCAAGCTCCACGATCATCACCCGGTTCAAGGTGCCGACCAGGAGCACGATCGCCATACCGACCGTCACTTGAAAGAGCGACAGGCGCAGGAGGCGAGAGAGGGGCAGCTCCACCGTCGCAGCATTGGCGAACGGAAGGGCGCCAAGACCGATGCTACGCCATGACCAGACGGGCGGAGTCCGGCCGCCGGCAGCGAGGCTTAAGGGGTCTGTCAGGGACGACGTCTGTTTCACCGACGCACCAGCTCCAGAGCTTGAGAGGTGTAAAAGCCGCTGATGATGCGGGCGCTGCGTCCGATGCGCCAATCTGCCAGGCGTGGATCCTGTTCGATCGCCTTGCACAGTTTCCTTTGGCTGACAGGGACGATGGCCGGCGCACGGTTGGCGCGCGGGAACAACAGCCCCATCGCATGCATCGTCGAAAGCAGGGGCGTGGCGGGCGCGAAGGTGAAGTTGATCGAGCGGGTTGTCCGCATCGCCAAGCCCGCAACGACATCGAGGATTTCGCGGGTCGGATAGTGGATCAGCGAATCCATCGCCACCACGTGGGTGAAGCGGCCGTGCGCGGGATCGAGCATGTCGCCGACACGAAAGTCGATGCGGCCGGGTCGCGGGTTGGCGGGCGCCCGATCGCGCGCGATCTGCACCAGGTTGGCCGCCACATCGACCGCCGTCACATGCGCGCCGCGCCGCGCGGTCGCCACCGCGAGCGCACCGGTGCCGCAGCCGGCATCCAGGAGGGCGCAGCCGTTCATGTCCGTCGGCAGCCAAGTCATGAACACCGCACGCATCCGGTCACGTCCCTGACGCACCGTTTCGCGGATGCGGCTCAAGGGGGCGTCCGACGTCATCTGGGCCCACGCGTCCAGCGCCGTGCGATCGAAGTAGGTTTGAAGGCGCCCGCGGCGCTCTGCGTAGGTCGCGATGCTCATTATTCGTATCCCAGGAAATCGAACACATCCCGATCCTTCATCGGAACGGCGTCGAATTGGCGTCCCCCGGCCCAGAGGCTGGCGGCCAGGCGCATGTATTCTGTCGTCACCGCCTCAAGCTCGGGCGATGACTCCATCTCGAACAAGGTGGACTTCTTCAGCCGACTGCGACGGATCACATCCAGGTCGGGGAAATGAGCGACGCGCTCCAGGCCTATGGCTCCGTTGAAGCGGTCGATCTGATCGGTGTCCTTGCTGCGGTTGGCGATAACGCCGCCGAGCCGCACGTCGTAATTCTTCGACTTGGCGCGGATCGCCGCGATGATGCGGTTCATGGCGAAGATGGAGTCGAAGTCGTTTGAGGCCACCACCAGGGCGCGATCAGCATACTGCAGAGGGGCCGCGAACCCGCCGCAGACCACGTCGCCCAGCACGTCGAAGATCACCACATCGGTATCTTCCAAAAGGTGGTGCTCCTTCAGGAGCTTCACCGTCTGGCCGACCACATAGCCGCCGCAGCCCGTACCGGCCGGCGGTCCGCCCGCCTCGACGCACATCACGCCGTTGTAGCCGGGAAAGCAATAGTCCTCTGGCCGCAGTTCCTCTGTGTGGAAGTCGACCTTTTCCAGGATGTCGATGACCGTGGGCGCCATCTTCTTGGTCAGGGTGAAGGTGGAATCGTGCTTGGGGTCGCAGCCGATCTGGAGCACCCGCTTGCCGAGCTTGGAAAAGGCGGCGGACAGATTGGACGAGGTGGTGCTCTTGCCAATGCCGCCCTTGCCGTAGACGGCGAACACCTTGGTCTTCTCGCTGCGAAGGCTGGTGTCCATCTTCACTTGCACGCTGCCTTCGCCGTCCAGGTGAGCCGGATTGGGGCGTGACCGATCCTGAGGTCGGGTTATGGTGCGAGGCAGGTCGAGAACGGTCATCGGGTTGGTTCTTTTCTGTGATCAAGCTGCGGTGGCTACGCCTTCGAGGCGGTCTTCCAAATCGTCGCTGGCGTCGCGAAGGGCTTGGAGGGTGGCCGGATCGGGCGTCCAGTAGTTGCGATCGCTGGCTTCGAGCAGGCGCCCGGCCATGCGGCCCGCCGCGATGGGGTTCAGGTCCGCCAGGCGGGCGCGCATCTCAGGGTCGAGCACATAGGTCTCGCTGATCTGCTGATAGATCCAGGGCGCGACTTGCCCTGTGGTGGCCGACCAGCCCATGGTGTTGGTCACCTGGGCCTCGATCTGGCGGACGCCCTCGTAACCATGCTTCAAGAGCCCCTCGTACCAGCGGGGGTTCAGGGTGCGGGTGCGGGTTTCGAGCGCCACCTGGTCGGCAAGGCTGCGCACCTTGGCTTGCCCCGTGGTCTGGTCGCCGATGTAGACGGCCGCGTCGGCGCCCTTGGCGCGGCGCACCGCCCGGCTGATGCCGCCGAGCGTATCGACGTAGTGGTCAATGGTGGTCACGCCGAGCTCGACGGACTCGACGTTCTGATAGGCGACGTCGATGCCTTTCAAAATGCTCTTTAGCATGGCGGCCTGGGGCGCGACCTTGCCGGTGCGGCCAAAGGCGAAGCACTTGCGGGATTGATAGGCGTCGGCCAGTTCGTCCTCATCCGTCCAGGCGCCGGCGTCGATGAGCTGGTTGACGTTGGCGCCATAGGCGCCGTCGGCGTTGGAGAAGACCCGAAGCGCGGCGGTCTCAAGGTCGCAACCTTGCTCGCGCTGGTGCTCCAGCGTGTGCTTTCGGACAAAGTTCCGGTCCAGGGGCTCGTCCGCCGTGGCGGCCAGATAGGCGGCCTCGGCCAGCATCTTGGTCTGGAGCGCCAGGAGGTCGCGGAAGATGCCCGACAGCGTGATCATCACGTCGATGCGGGGCCGGCCGAGCTCTTCCAGGGGGATCAGGTCGGCGCCGCACAGTCGGCCATAACTGTCGAATCGGGGCTTGGCGCCCATCAGGTAAAGAGCCTGGGCGATCGGGCCGCCTTCGGTCTTCAGGTTGTCTGAGCCCCAAAGGACGAGCGCGACCGATTCTGGGAGGGCGCCGTGCTCCGAGCGATGGCGGTCCAACAGGACTTCCGCCTGCTGAGCGCCCTGGCGCAAGGCATAGGCGCTCGGGATATGGAAGGGGTCGAAGCCGTGCAGGTTGCGGCCGGTGGGCAGGATAGCCGGGGTTCGCACCAGGTCTCCGCCGGGCGCGGGGCGGATATAGCCGCCGTCGAGCGCGGCGAGGAGCGCGTCTATCTCATGATCCCGAGCCAGCAGCTTTTCGCTGGCGGCGAGGTCGGTCAGGGTCGCCAGACTCTCGCGTGTCTGGATCAGACCGCTCACGGCCAGGGCGTCGGAGGGCGAACCGCCCGCAACCAGCATCTCCAGCGCCGCGCGGGCCGGCGCGGGGGCCTCGGACGCGCCCGCCATGGCGCTCAAAAGGTCTACGCGCTCCCCGGCCGAGGGCGCTTCGCCCAGCGTATGCAGCCCCTCGGGGATCAGGGTGCGTTCGAGTTCATTTACCTGAGCGCTAAGCTCCGCGATCCGAGCCTCCGGGTCCGACCCCGGCGCCACGACCATATCGAGGGCGGCGGCCTGCTCCAGAATCAACTCCAACAGCGACGTGCGCTCCTCTTGCGCGGCGTCGTGCGATCCATGCCAGTGCTGGATGGACGCCTTCAGATCGACCAGTCCTCTGTAAAGTCCAGCTTCTGCGATCGGCGGGGTGAGATAGCTGATCAGGGTCGCCGCCGAGCGCCGCTTGGCCAGCGCGCCCTCGGACGGGTTGTTGGCCGCATAGAGGTAGACGTTGGGCAGGTCCCCGATCAGTCGCTCGGGCCAGCAGTCCGCCGTCAGCCCGGCTTGCTTGCCGGGCATGAACTCCAAAGCCCCGTGAGTTCCAAAATGCAGGACGGCGTGGGCGCCGAAGTCTTCCTTGAGGTAGCGATAGAAGGCGGAGAAGGCATGGGTTGGGGCGAAGCCGCGATCGAACAACAGCCGCATCGGATCGCCTTCAAAGCCGAAGCCCGGCTGGAGGCCTACGAACACATTGCCGAAATCTGCGCCGAGCACGAAGATCGAGCCGCCATCGCTCAGCTTCTTCCCAGGCGCAGGCCCCCATTGCGCCTCAATGGCCGCCAGGTGGCGCTCCCGGCGCACGTGATCATCGACGGGTATGCGCTTGTAGACATTGGCGTCGGTCCCAAACCGCTTTGAGTTGCCCTCGAGCAGGCGCTTTCTCAGCGCCTCCACGCTGGCCGGCACGACGACGTCGTAACCGCCCACTTTCAGGGCCTTCAAGGTGTTGAACAGGGAGGCGAACACCGAAAGGTAGGCGGCCGACCCGACGGCGCCGGCGTTAGGCGGGAAGTTGAACAGCACCACGGCCAATCTGCGGTCTGCGCGCGCCGTGCGGCGCAGGGCCACCAGCTTCAGCACCCGATTGGCGAGCGCCTCGGCGCGCTCTGGGCAGGCGCGCATTCGCGGCGCCTCTTGACTTTGGGGGAAGACGCAAGCGTTTCCGCAGCCGGTACAGGCCACGCCTGCGCCATCGGAGCGACCGCCGAACACCATGGGCGCCACCGCGCCGTCCAGTTCGGGGATCGCCACCATGATGGTGGACTCGATCGACGACAGCCCCGCGCTGGACGCGCCCCAGGTTTCGAGGGTCTGAAACTCCAGGGGCTGGGCGGAGATATAGGGCACATCGAGCCGGGACAGGATCGCCTCAGCCGCCGCCGCATCGTTGTAGGCCGGTCCGCCGACCAGGCTGAAGCCGGTCAAGGAGACCACCGCATCGACGCTGGCGACTCCGTCTTTCATGAAGAAGCGTTCGAGCGCCGGGCGCGCGTCCAACCCGCTGGCGAAGGCGGGAACGACCCGCAGTCCGCGGGCCTCCAACGCATCGATCACGCCGTCGTAGTGGCCCGCATCCTCGGCCAGGACGTAGGAGCGCAGGACCAAGAGACCGACGACGCCGCGCACCGGGACGGTCGGGGAGGGAAGCGCATCGAGCGTCTCGACAATGCGACCCGCAACCCGGGGGTGATAAAGCCCGAGTTCGGGATAGTCCCGCGGCGCCTGGGCGTCGGTGCGGCCCCTGAGGCCGCGGCGCGGGCCGTCGGCGTAGCGACCGACGAGAAAGCGCACCAGGGCCGCGATGTTCTCCTGCGACCCCGACAGCCAATATTGCATGGTCAGGAAATAGGCCCGCAGATCCTGAGCAGGGCCTGGAATGAAGCGTAAAATCTTGGGCAGGCGGCGCAGCACGGCCATCTGGCTCGCGCCCGAGTTCTGGGACTTGCCGCCGGACCTGGTTCCCCGCAGGCGCTTCAGCATGGCCAGCGGACCCTTGTCCGATCCATCCATGCGCAACGGCCCAAGCTTGGTCAGCCGTACGATTTCGCCGGCGGACAGCACGCCGATCATGGCGTCGCAGCTTTCGCGCCGGGCCAACAGCGTCGGCAGGATCGCGCGGACCTGATCTTCCAGGAACAGCATGGCGGCGATGATGATGTCGCCCTTGGCGATATCCGCCTTGCAGCGCTCCAGCGCCGCACCATCTTCGCCCCAGTCGGTGGCCGCGTGAAGATCGACCTGGAGGCCAGGCATCTCGGCGGCCATGCTCGCGGCCGCGCGCTTGAACACCGCGCTCAAATGGCGGTCGAGCGTGACGATAACGACCCGCAAGGGGACCGACATGACGGGCATGCGGGGCGTCCTAACGAGCGAAGTGGCTGCGAGCGTCATAAAGCGTCTCAAGATCGATCAGGGCGATGCCGCGCTGGACGGCGAATTGCTCGGTGTTCCGACTGGCTTTGCCGCGAACGAAGAAGGGAATCTTGGCGAGTTCGGCCTTGGCCTCATGGGTCCAACTGATGGCCGAGGGGACGGCCTCTACGGGGGCGGACGGCGGAGTCGGCGGCGGCGCGGCGCCGTGCCCCAGGTGCGACGGGCCTGCGGCGTCGTTGAACTCGAAGTCCTCGCGGAACATGGTCAGGAGGTGTTCCTCCAAGCCCATCGCCAGAGGATGCACCCAGGTGTCGAACAAGACGTTGGCGCCTTCGAACCCTAGCTGAGGCGAGTAGCGCGCGGGATAGTCCTGAACGTGGGACGGGGCTGAAATGACGGCGCAGGCGATTTTCAGCCGCTTGGAGATATGCCGCTCCATCTGAGTGCCCAGAACCAACTCCGGCTGAAGCTCGGCGACGGCCCGTTCGACGGCCAGGTAGTCGTCGGTGATCAGCGGCGTCACGCCGTAGAGTTCGGCGGCGGCGCGCACTTCACGGGCGAATTCGCGGTTGTAGGCGCCAAGGCCGACGACCTCGAAGCCCAACTCCTCGGAGGCGACCCGGGCGGCGGCGATGGCGCGGTTGGCTTCACCGAACACGAAGACGCGCTTACCGGTGAGGTAGTTCGAGTCCACTGAACGGGACCACCAGGGAAGGCGCGACGCGCCCTCCGCGAGCGCAAGGCGCGGATCGACGCCGCAGATGCGGACGACATCGGCGATAAAGTCGCGCGTGCCGCCGACGCCCAGGGGGATCGTGCGTATCGCGGGCTGCCCATGGGTGCGCTCCAGCCAGCGCGCCGCCGTATCGGCGATCTCGGGGTAGAGCACCACATTGAAGTCCGCGTCCGGCAGGCGGCGCAGGTCGTCCGGCGTCGCGCCGAGCGGCGCCACCACATTGACGCCTACCCCCAGGCTCTCCAGCAGGCGGCGGATCTCGATCAGGTCGTCGCGGTGATGGAAGCCGAGCGCCGTGGGGCCCAAGATATTGCAGAGCGGCCGGCGACCCTCGACCGGCGCGCGGCCTTCGCCCTTAGGCGCCAGGTTGCGCACGAGCTGGAAGAAGGTCTCGGCGGCGCCCCAACTTTCCTTCTTCTGGTAGGACGGCAGATCAAGCGGGATCACCGGGATCGGCAGATCGATCGCTTTGGCGAGGCCGGCCGGATCGTCCTGGATGAGCTCGGCCGTGCAAGAGGCGCCGACAATCATGGCTTGAGGCGCAAACCGAGCATGGGCGTCGCGCACGGCGTCCTTGAACAGTTCCGCGGTGTCGCCGCCCAGATCACGGGCCTGGAAGGTCGTGTAGGTCACCGGCGGCCGCTCGCCGCGCCGCTCGATCATGGTGAACAGTAAGTCGGCGTAGGTGTCGCCCTGCGGTGCGTGCAGCACGTAGTGGACGCCCCGCATGGCGGTGGCGATCCTCATGGCGCCCACATGGGGCGGTCCTTCGTAGGTCCAGACGGTAAGCTGCATAAGTTTAGACCTTCAGCCGAGCGTGGCGAACGAGGGGCCGAGAGAAGAGCGCGGCCAGATCGCCGGCCTGATCGAAGCCATGCACGGGCGAAAACACCAGCTCGATGGACCACTTGGTCGTGAAGCCCTCCGCCTCCAGCGGATTGGCGAGGCCCAGCCCGCAGACGATCAGATCGGGTTTGGCGGCGCGGCAGCGATCGAGCTGAAGATCGACGTCTTGGCCCTCCACGATCCGGGTTTCCGGATCGAGCTGGTCGAGCTCGGGGCCTGCGAGATCGCGGTTTAGGTAGGGCGTTCCCACCTCTAGGGCGGTCATGCCCAACTCCTGCGTCACGAAGCGGGCCAGGGAGGGTTCGAGCTGGGAGTCGGGGAAGAAGAAGATGCTCTTGCCTTGAAGGATCGCCCGCGGCCCCTCAAGCGCGCGCTTAGCGCGGGTCCGACCCGACTCCACAACGCGGGCGAAATGAGGCGCTGGAATGCGCCAGGCGTCGGCCGCCGCCTTCAGCCAAGCCGTCGTTCCCTCAGCGCCGAAGGGGAAGGGGGCCGAGAGTCTGACGGCGCCCCGCGCCGCCAGCTTCTGGGCCGTGTCGCCGAGGAACGGCTGGGCCAGAAGCACCCGTGTGTTCGAGCCGATCGCCGCAATCTCGCCGGAGCGCCGCGGCGGAAAAAAGTCGATCTTTGGGATGCCGAGCTGGGCGAACAGCCGGCGAAATTGGTCTTCGACGATGTCCGGAAGCGCGCCGACCACCAGCAGCGACGGCGCCGCACCCGGCGCCGACTCGGGCGCTTGCGCCACCAGAGCGGCCAGACAGGCGTCTTCGCCCTGGGTGAAAGTCGTCTCGATGCCGCTGCCGGAATAGTTCACGATCTTCAAGGCCGGCGCATATTTCAGCGACAGGCGCTGAGCGGCGCGGGACAGGTCGAGCTTGATGACCTCCGACGGACAGGAGCCGACCAGGAACAGGAGCTTGATATCGGGCCGCCGGGCCAGAAGCTCATCGACCACACGGTCCAGCTCCTCATTGGCGTCGGCCATGCCGGCGAGATCGCGCTCCTCCATGATGGCGGTGGCGAAGCGGGGCTCTGCGAACACCATCACGCCGGCGGCGGACTGGATAAGGTGGGCGCAGGTACGAGACCCGACCACCAGGAAGAAGGCGTCCTGCATCTTGCGGTGAAGCCAGATGATGCCGGTCAGGCCGCAGAACACTTCCCTTTGGCCGCGCTCTTTATGCAGGTTGAGGGCGCGGTCTGGGCCGGAGGCGGTCTTGGGCGGTTCGACGACGGCTGTGCCATTGGCGCGATCAAGAAGCAGATGGCGCGCCATCTAGCGGCTCCCGTTGAAGCTGGCTTGCGCTGAAGGCGCTCGGGTCTTGCGCGGCGCTTCCAGCCGAGCGGCGCGGAGCTTCAGGAGGAACTGGGTGGCGTTGATCGCATAGGCCCCGTAGGCCGCCAGCGCGATCGACATCTGCTGAACCGGCGAGCCCAGACCAAGCAGGAGCGCGCCGACGTAGGCGGTTTGAAGCGCCAGCACCAACATGCTGAAAACGTCTTCCCAGAAGAAGGCATGCGCGAAGAGCCACTTGTCGAAGACAGCCTTTTCCCAGATCGATCCCGTGATCATGATCGCGTAGAGCGCGAAGGTTTTCACAAGGATAGAAATGGTCGCGGCTTCGTAACCTGAACCGGTCAGAATATAGCGGCCGATCAGAACCAGGCTGACGATCAGCGCCAGAAACTGCAGCGGCGCCAGAATCCCTTGCACAAGGGTCCAAGGCGAGGCGTCGCGTCGCCGCCGCTCTTCGGCCGTATACAATACGGGCTTACGAGTTGGCGCTGTACTGACGTTCATTTCACGAGCCATGTTGAAGGAATGCAGGCCGGCGTGAGCGCCCCACGGGCATGCCGTCAGGCTATCCAACCAGCCCTCGAAAACGTTGCCGCCGCCTGCAAGCTTAACCGCGCTCTCGTGATCGTTTGGAGCCTCGAAATAACGTCCACGATGAGCGCTTAAGTCTTGCTCCGGGGAGAAGGAAATGGCGGTCATCGATTGGCTCCGGCTTGATGCCCTTAGCACTTTTGAAGCCTAAGGCCGGCGCAACCCGAGCGTCAAGCAAAAATGACGTCAAGCCAGCCTGACAGTTCTGTCGCCACGTCGAGTTGAATCAAAAAAAGCAAAAACTTGGAAAATACCCTCTAAACTTCGGTCGTAAACTTGCTAAGGTGGGTTTGCGGATCGGATTTATGCGTCACTTAAACCGGTTTTCCGTTGGTAAAGGTGGCAGCTTAGGGAGTGTTTTTGACTCCTTTGTCAGTGTTGTTAGCCTTGTCGGCGGAGACATCAATGAAGCTCCGCTCCATTAAGAATGGAGGATTTAATGGCCAGTTTTCCGTCCTCGTTCGATGGCGACCCCGGCAGGCGATGGGGCGGCGAATCGTCGAGCGTTACGGAATTCCCCAAGCTGTCCCGTCGGTCCCGCAACGCAGACGCGTCACGAGAGCCGCCAGCTGAAAACGCCGTCGAACTGGCCAAGATGGTCGAGAGCGAAATTATTCCGCGCCTGATGCTCGCCCACAGTGCGCAGGCGTCGTTACCGCATCCCATCCCTGAAACGCCGAGGCTGGACGAGGAGACGACCGAGGCTTTCGCTCAGATGGTGATTTCAAAGGGACCTGAGTCCCTGATCGCCTATGTCGGCGTTCTCTTGCAGGGCGGGCTCGGCATCGAAACCATTTACATGGATCTTCTGATCCCCGCGGCGCGTCGGCTCGGCGACTATTGGGACCAGGATCTGGCGTCGTTCACAGACGTCACCATCGGGCTCGGTCGCCTGCAGCAGGTCGTTCGCGCGCTCGGATGCAAGACGACGGATTTGTTGGGCCGGCAAACGTCTGGCGACGGGCCGCCCGAGCGTTCGGCCCTATTCGCCCCGGCCCCCGGGGAACAGCATACGTTTGGCCTCTTCATGATAGAGGACGTGTTTCGCCGCGCGGGCTGGCGCACCTGGATGGAGATGGCGGCCGCAGACGAAGACGTGCTGGATACCGTGCGGTGTCATTGGTTCGACGTGGTCGGCTTGAGCATGAGTACCGGCTCCCATGTTGAAAAAGTAAAATCCGCCATTAAATCGGTCAGAGCCGCGTCTCGTAATCCGGATTTATTTGTTCTTGTAGGTGGTCGCCTATTCATCGAATCGCCGGAGCATGTCGCAACCGTTGGCGCGGATGCAACCGCGGCAAATGGTGCGGACGCTTTTCAGATCGCCGATAAGGCTGTAAGGCGCTTTGCTTTGAAATAATGACATGTCGTTAGCCCTCGGGATGTTCTCTTGGCGATGCACGCACCTTCTTCACCACGCCTCTCGAAGGACTCACGGTTCCCGCGCGGCGTGCTGGGCGATCTGAAGTCGTCTGTGGCGGAGACCCTCGCCGCGGCTGGCGGTGATGTGGCCATGGTGATCGATCGCGACGGCGTGATCTGCGACATGGCGGTCAGCAATGACGACATGGCCCGCGATGGCGCCAAATCTTGGCTCGATCGCCGCTGGTCAGATACGGTCGCCGCCGACAGCCGCCACAAGGTCGATGAACTCTTGCGAGACGCCCTGAAAGAAGGGCGCAGCGGCTGGCGCGAAGTCAACCAGGTTACGCCGAGCCAAGAGTCGCTCATGGTTCGCTACGTCACCGTCGATGCGGGCCGCGAGGGGCATGTCATAGCCATCGGTCGGGACGACCGCGCAACGGCCCTGATCCAGCAGCGCCTGCTGGAAGCCCAGCAGGCGATGGAGCGGGACTATTCTCGCCTTCGCGACGCCGAATTCCGCTATCGGCTCCTGTTCCAGACCTCCGGCGAGGCTGTGCTCGTGGTCGACGCTGCGACCCGGCGCGTCGTCGAGGCCAACCCGGCGGCTGAGCAGCTGATCTCGGCCCGCCGTGCACCACTGTCGGGCGAAATGTTCACCCGTTTATTTTCGCCGGAGAGCCAAGATGGCGCATCGTCCATTTTAACCCTGGCTCAGACCACCGCCCGAGCGAACAGTGTGCCAACACGGCTATGGGCCAATGGGCGCGACTTCCTGGTTTCCGCATCGATGTTCCGGCAGGATCGCACGTCTCAATATCTGGTTCGGCTATGGCCCGCCGACCAGGCGGAGGCCCCGCAGGCGCCCGCGGCAGACCCGCTTGACGCCGTATTGGAACGGATTCCCGACGCCTTCGTGCTGACGGACGATCTCGCCAAGATCTTGGCGGCGAATACGGCCTTTCTGGATCTCGTACGCGTCGGCGCCAAGGACCAGGTGATCGATGAGCCTCTCAGTCGCTACCTCGGCCGCGCCGGTCTGGATCGCAATTTGTTGATCGACAATCTCCGCGCCCACGGCGCGGTCCGCAACTTCGCGACCGTCTTGCGCACCCAGTTCGACGAACAAGAGGATGTCGAAATTTCAGGCGTTTCGGCGCCCGACGGCGCCAAGATTTGTTATGGCTTCACCATCCGCGGCGCTGGGCGACGGGTGAGCGAGCGGTCGTCCAATTCGCCTGAGTTGAGGCGCTCGGTGGAGCAACTGACGACGCTGGTCGGTCGCGTGACTCTGAAAGAGCTCGTGCGCGAAACCACCGATCTCGTGGAGCGCCTCTGCATCGAAGCGGCGCTGGAGCTGACGAACGACAATCGAGCCTCCGCCGCGGAGGTCTTGGGCTTGAGCCGCCAGAGTCTCTATTCCAAGCTGCACCGCTTCGGCCTCGGCAACCTCTCCGAAATCGAAAACTGAGCCCAAGCGGCGTCGATTGGTTTTATAAGCTCCCAGCCAATCGCGCTGCGGCGGCCTCGGCGCCGGCCCATCGCGCTGGCAGAAACGTCGCAAGCTTGGCCTGAACCGCAGCCAGCACCTCGGCCGGCGCCGTTTCGGGTCGGCCCGCATCGAAGGGCGGCGCGGGTGCGTATTCAATATTGAGCTGCAAGGCCTGGGCGAAGGGCGCGCCGGCGAGTTCCGCCGCAACGGTCAAGGCGAAGTCGATACCAGCCGTGACGCCGCCGCCGGTGATGACATCGCCATCGCGCACCACCCGAGCCTCATCGGGCTCGGCCCCAAACAGGCGCAGCATGTCGCGCCAGGCCCAATGGCAGGCCGCGCGCCGGCCTCGCAAAAAGCCTGCTGCGCCCAAGATCAGCGAGCCCGTACAGACCGAAGTCAGGTAGCGCGCGCCGCTTCCAAGCCGCGTGATCTCAGCCATAAAGGCGAGATCGTTGATCACCTCGGTCGCCGTCATGCCGCCAGGCGTGAAGAGGAGGTCGCATCGCGCGACATCCGCCAGCTGCGTTGTACCGGCGAACGTCAAGTCGCCTTCCGATTTGACAATTCCGCCGTGCTGCGACGCGACAACCGTCACGACGTTGGGAAGGCGGCTGAAGATCGTGTGGGGGCCGGTGAAATCGAGCTGGGTCATACCCGGATAGATGGCCTCGACGATCACGAAGGGCGCGGCGGGGTCTGTTGCGGTCATGTCTCTTGTCTCTCAACGCTTGACGCGTACAGCTTGTCAGGTCATCGCCCTGTCTGAAATGACAGCTTTTCCATGATTACCGCCAAACCTTGCGCTATCGGCCTGCTGGTCTTTCCGGATTTCCAACTGTTGGACGCCGCAGGACCCATCACGGCGTTCGAGATCGCCGGCCGGTACGCCGGCGGCGCCTACGCCCTGAGCGTGCTCGCGGCCGTCGGCGGCCAAGTGCGCAGTTCCTCAGGCGTGGCTATCAGCGCGATCGGGTTGGGCGAGAGCCCGGCGCTGGATACCTTGATCGTAGCGGGCGGCGACGGGGTGGATCGGGCCGGGTGTGATCCTTCGATACTCGCCTTTGTCGCCGGCGCCGCGGGATGCGTGCGACGAGTCGCCAGCGTCTGTTCGGGCGCGCTTCGTCTGGCGCAAGCCGGCCTTCTGGAGGGGCGGCGCGCTACGACCCACTGGAGCCGCTCCGCCGAATTCGTGCGCCGCTATCCTAAGGTCCAGTTGGAGCCCGACCGCATCTTCACCCGCGATGGCGCGATCTGGACCTCTGCAGGGATCACGGCGGGCATCGACCTCTGCCTCGCCCTGATCGCCGACGACCTGGGCGAGGCCGTCGCGCGCAAGACGGCTCAGCAGATGGTGGTTTATCGGCAGCGGCCGGGCGGCCAGTCGCAATTTTCCGCTCTGTTGGAGATGGAGCGGCGGGACGGCCGATTCGCGGACCTGCTGGGATGGATGCGCGAGCACCTGGACTCGGCCTTGACGGTGGAAGACTTGGCGGCCCAGGCGGCGATGAGCCCGCGCAACTTCGCCAGACGATTCGTGGAGGAGACGGGGGTGACGCCGGCGCGGGCGGTGGAGCGACTGAGGACGGAGTCGGCCCGCGATTGGGTCGAGACGAGCGTCGCGCCCATGGATCAGATCGCCGAGCGCGCTGGGTTTGGCGATGTGGAACGGATGAGGTGCGCGTTCTTGCGCGCGTTCGGCCAGCCGCCCCAGGCGCTAAGGCGCGCCGCACGGGCTATCAAGTCTTATAAAACGTCAGAAGAGCTCGAGCCGGAGGCTCCCAAAATCTAAAGTCCGCGGGGAGCCGGAGGCTCCCCGCTGGGCTCGATTTGCTGGCCTAGTGGCCGAAGGCGCCAAGCGCGAGCAAGGGAAGCGCGGCGAGCAGAAGCGTGCCGGCT
>Ga0116226_10002306_pt1 | contig 16568 bp, 10 predicted proteins | sample S1TSphfallax_FD_89692 | JGI IMG/M metagenome (GOLD analysis project Ga0116226, IMG submission 89692) | Host-associated microbial communities from peat moss isolated from Minnesota, USA - S1T2_Fa - Sphagnum fallax MG | ecosystem: Host-associated > Plants > Peat moss > Unclassified | place: USA... | reverse complement strand
CGGCGGAACTCATCGAGGTCGATATCGCCGATCTGCCCGCGACAGCCAATCTCGACCGGGCAACGGCCGAGGAGTCGCCGCAAATCTGGGACGGCGCACCCGGCAATATGGCGTTTCACTGGCACACCGGCGACGCGCGCCGCGTCGATGCCGCCTTCGCGCGTGCGAGCCACATCACCAAGCTCGATTTGACCAATAACCGCTTGATCGCCAATCCCATGGAGCCGCGCGTCGCGATCGGCGAGTTCGACGCAGGCCGTGACGAGTTCGTGCTCTATTTATCCTCGCAGAATCCACACGTTCAGCGCATCTTGCTCGCGACCACGACGCTGCGCGTACCGGAACACAAGATCCGCGTCATATCGCCCGACGTCGGCGGCGGGTTCGGCTGCAAGGCGATGCACTACGCCGAGGAAGTCATCGTACTGTGGGCGTCGCGGCGGCTCGGCAAGCCGGTCAAATGGACCTCGGAACGTAGCGAAGCCTTCTTGAGCGATGCACATGGGCGCGATCACAAGACCCACGCCGAACTCGCCTTGGACGCCGACGGACGTTTCCTCGCGCTGCGGGTCGGCACATTGGCGAATCTTGGTGCCTACTACTCCACATTCGGCCCGGCCATCCCGACGTTCTACTCGGCGCCGCTATTGGTCGGCACTTACGACATACCTGCCGCGTATTGCGAAGTCCGGGGCATATTCACCAACACCGTGCCCGTCGACGCATATCGCGGCGCCGGACGACCGGAGGCGTCCTTCGTGATCGAGCGCATCGTCGACGAGGCCGCCCGTGAACTCGGCATGGATCCGGCGGAGCTGCGGCGGCGCAACTTCGTGCCGCCCGAAAAGTTCCCGTATGTGAATGCATTCGGTTCGGAATACGATTCCGGCAATTTCGCCCTCGCCCTCGACAAGGCGCTTGCCCTGGGCGATTACGCCGGCTTCCCGGCACGGCGTTCGGAGTCCGCGGCGCGCGGCAAACTGCGCGGCATCGGCATGTCGAGCTACATCGAGGCCTGCGGTGCCGGTCCCTCGAAAATCATCATGGCCGCGGGCAGCGGTGCGGGTTTTTTCGAATCCGCCACCGTGCGCGTGAATCCGACCGGCTCGGTCATCGTGGTCACGGGCACGCATTCCCACGGCCAGGGTCATGAAACGACCTTCGCCCAGGTGGTGAGCGACAAGCTCGGTGTGCCGGTCGAGAACATCGAGATCGTGCACGGTGATACGGCGCGCAGCGCGTTTGGAAATGGCACCGTGGGCTCGCGCTCGCTTGCCTTGGGTGGTGGCGCGATCGTCCGCGCCATCGACAAGGTGGTCGACAAGGGGAAGCGGATTGCCGCCCGCATACTCGAAGCGGCGGAGAGCGACATGCGCTTCGAGAACGGCCGCTTTTTCGTGGTGGGCACCGACCGAGGCTTGTCATTTCCCGAGCTTGCCTTCATGGCGCATGCCCCGAACCGGTTCTCGACCGCGGAAATCGAGCCCGGCCTCGATGAGACGGCGTTTTTCGATCCGCCCAACTTCACCTATCCGGCGGGCCTGCACCTTTGCGAACTGGAGATCGATCCGGAGACCGGCACGACCGACATCCTTGCCTACACGGTGGTCGACGATTTTGGCAACGTGGTCAATCCGATGATCGTCGAGGGTCAGGTTCACGGCGGTACCGCCCAGGGAATCGGACAAGCATTGCTCGAGAACTGCGTCTACGATCCGGACAGCGCCCAACTGCTGTCGGGTACCTTCATGGACTACTGCATGCCGCGAGCCGATGACATGCCGGGCATTGCGGACTTCAAACTCGACTATATCGTGACGCCGTCGCCGAACAATCCGTTGGGCGTCAAGGGCTGCGGCGAGGCCGGTGCGATCGCAGCCCCGCCCGCTGTCATGAACGCCGTGCTCCACGCGCTGCGGCCAAGAGGTGTCATGGATCTCTCGATGCCCGCAACTCCCCACAAGATATGGCAGGCGCTACAATCCGCGCCGGGATGAAAAGATCACCGCTACCGCCGCTCAACGATCGCATATCGTTCTTGATGCACAGGATTGAGGCAAAGCTGGAACTGATCTGCAACCCCTACTTCCGCCGCTTCGACGTGGCACTCCACAATTCGCGCATGCTCGTGTTGCTGCTCGAAAGCGGCAAGGCGCGCGTCGGCGATCTCGTGAGCAGCATGGTGCTGCCGCAGTCGACGATTTCGCATCAATTACGCGAGCTCGAAAAACGTAGGTTGATCCGGCGCACGCCGGCCATCACCGACAGCCGGTCGGTCATCGTCGAGCTGACGGCGCGCGGCAAGCGGGTTGCGCAGCAATGCAACGACCTGAGCGCGCATGTCTTCGAGGCCATGGTCGACGAATTTCCGCCGGCCGAACTCGAACGCCTGCGGGTGCAGTTGCGGAGGATTTATTCGAATCTCGACCGGCTGCATGCAGTCGATTCCGCCGCCCAGCGGGCCCCCCGGTCGCGCAAGCCGCCTTCTAGAAATTCGTAGACGAGCGCGAAGACTCTCAAGTCAATTTGAGCAGCTGCCGGCTAACCGGCGGCGGGTGCTTGCATGAATCCAACGTTGCGGGTGGCGGCATCGAAATTGGAAAGGTTCGGAAAGATCGTCAACAAATTCGCATTGCTCACGCCGAACCAGGAACCGAGCGTCGCGCCGAACTGGTCCACCGCCATGGTCGGAATGAACCTTCCACGGCCCACATCCAGCGGGCCGGGCGTCTTCAGGTTGGGTGGCAACACCGGCGCCGTGCCATAGAAATTCCTGCCATTGACCGCACCGCCGAGCACGAAGTGCACGCTGCCCCAGCCGTGATCGGAACCGTCTCCATCGGAATTGAGCGTGCGGCCGAAATCCGATACGGTGAAGCTCGTGACATTGTTCTGCAATCCCAACGCGTTCATCTCGGCATAAAACGCCGCCATCGAGGTCGCGACGTCGGACAGCAACGGTGGCTGCGTGGTCACGACGGCATTGTGCGTGTCGAAGTTGCCGGCGCCGACCATGAAAACCTGGCGGCTCGCGCCCACGCCGGATGCGTTTCTCGCCGCGATGACGCGGGCCACCATCGACAATTGCGCGGAGAGATTCGTCTTGGTGGTTGCGGGAAATGTCGTGATGGTGCTCGCCGGCAGCGCCGCCCCCAGAACCTGCTGTCCCAGCAACGAGCGACTCACGACATCGGCGTAAGTCGCTTCGAACAGGTTTGCAAGGTTACCGTTGGCGTCGGTGCGCTGCGCCGTGGTCACGCTCTTCATGACGCTCTGGCAGGCCGTGGAGCCGAACAACGGTGACACGATGCTCTGGATCGGAATCGCGCCGCCGGTCGGGGAGATGGAATAGGTCGCGGTGTCGAGACCGGTGAGGAACAAGCTGTCGCCGGCCGGCGAGATGCACGTGAACAGGGAATTGCCGTTTCCCGCGGCGAACATGTCGGCGATGCGGCCGCCCCAGCCGGAGGTGTTGCCCACCGGGCCTTCGGCCTGATAGAACGCGCGTTGATCCAGATGCGAAAAGAGCTGCGGCGGCAGGCTGGTGGGCGGCGCGCTCGCATAGGCGGCTGCCGAGGCGATCGGATCGATCAACGTCCCGACGTTCAACATGACCGCCAGTTGCCCACCGTTGAACAGGGGCAGCAACGGACTCAAGGCGGGGGCCAGCGCGAATTGCTCGCCGCCGGGCAGCGCGGTCGCAGGGCTCAACAGCGTTGGCGCCAGCGCACTCTGCGCGGTTGCGATGGCGGGCCGCTGTTGGTTGTAGATCGCGTAACTCGCGGCATCATACGGTACCAGCGTGTTGAAATTGTCGTTGCCGCCGATCATGAAAACGCACACCAGCGCCTTGTAATCCGTAGCGGTTGCAGCGGCGCTCTCGCCAAGGGCCGCAAGGTTCAAGGCGAGCGGCGGCGCGAAGCGGGTCGCGGTCAGAGCGGCCGCGAACTTCAAGAATTCACGTCGCGATGCGGCTTGGGTCACTGGGGTATCCTCACTTCTGAACGAGGTATTCGGGGGCGCACATGACGAGCGTCAAGGCAGCGTAGAGGCGGTCGTTCGCTCCGCTCGCCGTGCTGACGTCGATCGTATCGAGTGCGCTTTGCATCAACGCCAACGTTTGCGCAGATATCTGTCCGGCGGCGATCAGGACATTGATTTCGGCCAGCAAGGCGGCGGACGTTCCGCCCTGGTCCACGAGTGGCTGCAAGCTGCCGTAGTTGCCCGCTACGCCCGCGATGCCGTTGGCGATCAGGTTCTTGATGAAATTCATGTAACCGGCGACCGAACTCTCATTGGTGATGCCGAATTCCGGCGCGGTGATGCCGTTGGTCTGCAACGCGGTTTGCGGCGGAATATAGCCGGGCTGAAAGAAGAAGAAGACGTTGGGGGACTGCAGCGGACTCTCCGCAAGTGCGGTGGAGGAGCTCGACAGATTGCCGATCTTCGCCCACGTGGTCGCATCCGTCGCAGCGATATTCAACTGAAACGTACGCGCCCACTGGATGAACCGCACCACCGGTTCACGCAGCTTGCCGGCCTGCGGATCCGACAGCAGCGCCGCGGAGGTCGCCTCCGCATCGGTAAGAATCGCAGTGATGATGGATTTCATGTCGCCTTGCGTCGACTGGAACACGCCGGCGACGCGGGACACGTAATCGGGCGACGGGTTGCTCGTGACCAGGCGCTGAATGAATTGCCGCGAAATGAACGGCGCGATGTTCGGGTGCTGCATCAAGATGCCGATGGCCGCCTCGAGGGTTTGCTCTCCGTTCAGCCCCGCGGCAATCGTCTGGCCGAGGACGAATTTCTCGGTGGTGTCGAAGCCCGCGGCATCGTTGATCATGTCGGTTGCGGCGGAAGCGCCCGGATAGGTGGTTGCGGCAGCATTCAATTTCCAACCGGTAAACACCTTCGCCATGTTGAGCACGTCCGTCTGGCTGTAGGTGGCCAGCGCAACGCCGGGGTCATTGGGATTGGCCACCGGCGTACCGTCAAGATTCAGTTGTACGACACCAATGGAGAACAGCTGCATGATCTCGCGCGCATAGTTCTCATCGGGACTCGTGCCCGTCACCGGATTCGCCTTGACGCTGTCCAAGTAAGTCAGGTACTGGCCCATGGCGGGCGTGTGCGAGACCGCCAGCAGCAAGTCCTTGAAATTCCCGAACGCGTTGGCCTCGAGTTGATCGAGATAGTACGCGGCCGCGGCTCCCCGATAGGTCAGTGTGGTTGCGCTCGTGTTGACCACGAACAGATCCGTGAGCGCCAGCATCATGCGCTGGCGCAGGACATCCGGACTCGAGATGAGCTTGCGCCACAGTGAACTTTGCACGCCGTTGGTATCGAACTCGATCGAGATGAGATTGTTGGCCTGCATCCACTCGACATTCGACAGTTGTCCCGAGGGATTGACCGGCATCGCAAATTGCTGGTTCAACCAGCCTTGAATGCCGTTGGCTTGATTTTGCAGATTCAGTATGTCGGCATCGGAACCGCCGAAGGCGGCTTGCGCCAGCACGCGTGCCGCCTGCGTGCGCGACAACCCGGCCGCAGCGGGCGCTACCGGCGTTGCGGCCACCGCCGCGGAATTGGCGCTCGCACCCGTCGCGTTCGATGCGGATACCACGTAAAAATACGCGGTACCGTTGGTGACGCCGGTGTCGGTGAAGGACGTTGAGGAAGTTTGACCGACCGACGTGAACGGCCCCGCCTGAGCGGTGCCACGGCCGATGGAATACGTGGTGGCCCCCGTGCTCGCCGTCCACGCAAGCGCCACCTGGCCGTTGCCGGCCGTCGCCGTCAGCCCGTTCGGGGTGGCGGGCGCCGATGGTGTCGGTGTGGGCGATGGCGTTGGCGACGAATCACCGCCGCCGCAAGCCGCTAGAGCGAGGGTGGAGAGCGTCACGATGGGGGCCGCAATTGACAGCTTGGAACGATTCGTATGATCTGGCGGCGGTGCAGAATCGCGGGCAGCCGATACGAGTTCGCAGTTCGCGAGGCACTTGTCGTTCATAGGCCGATGTTCCCTGGGACGACACGCGCCCCATCCCGTAGTTACACGGAGAACGCCGGATCTTTACTTTCGTTGACACTCGCGGAATTCTGTCCCCGATTGGCGACAGCGATCTTGGCCAGGCTCACTGCGATGAGCGCGGCGAAGATTTCGACCACGAAGCGCCCGCCCGCTTCCAGGAAACGGGACCAACGCTCCCACAGTGTCAGCGGGTTCGTCGCCCCGGCGAGCAACGCGCTGACCTCGGCCATCGAATGCATCAGTTGAACCGCCGTCGTGATCGCCTCGAGTCCGAGGAATATCGGCACTCCGATTGCCAACGTCAGCAGGCGCTGCCGCGTTGCACTCGCCGGCCACAGCAGCACCAGGCCCCAGAACACGACCGGCGACTCCACCGCCTCGCCGACCTGCACATGACTGATGATCCGGCCGGAGGCGCGCAGGTCTTCCGGCCGGCGCCGAATATCGCCGGTAAGCTGCAATTCGGGGCTGGGGCTCTTTGTGCCGGGTTCGACGCTCACCGACACGATCGTCCACGGATGACCGACGGCGAACAGCCGGTCGACGGCTGCATAGTATGGGGCTGCAAGCCTTGCGTATGGCGCAGCGAATGTGACTCCGATCGCGAACGCCGTGACGGCGCCCAAACTCCAGCGGCGAATCTCAGGCCGCACGGACTTCAGGTTGTGCGGCAGCGGACGCATCGTTGTCCGACCAACGCAAAAAGAACAACGCGATGACGATGATCGGCCCCAATGGAAGGACCAATCCATGCAGCGCCTCCCATGCGCGGGGGCTGTAATGCAGGATGTAGTGAAGGGCCATGAGACGGATCACGCTCAGTAGGTATGCGAGAATCGAACCGAACAGCAATCCCTGGACGCGTCGCTTCCAGCTGGTGGGGAAGGCAAGGATCCCGGCGATCAACAGCAGCAACATCTCAACGCCCTCGCAGCCGCGAGTGACATTCAAATTCGATCCGGGTGAGGCAATCACGCGGCCGATCAAACTCACCTGTTCCCCGGGCGTGACCGCGTTAATGAGGGCGGCGGTCGGCACCAAGATCAAATCCACCACCAAGAAATGCTCGAATGCCGAACCACGCGAAGCCTCGAACGCGCTGTAAAGCGCGGCAAACAACACCAGGAATTTACAGGCGAATCCGAGGGTCGTGCGGGTCGATGATTTCACAGCGATGAAGATTTCACGGCGATGGAGACGTGGCGGTTCGCGGTCATTAGACGAGGCCGGCGTGACAGTTGGGTGACAGCCATGCCGGCATGCGTGTCATCCGTGTCATCAGAACGCAAACCCAGAGTCATCCGCGTATTACATATCCGGTCTAGTGTTTTGCCGGGTTCGCGCTTGGGCCGGGATGCGCTGCGGCGCGCGAACACAGCGGCTAGAAGATCAAGACTCTCGATTCAGAGGATGCCCTCGTTCATGCAAAGTTCCGCTCACTCATCGGGCAGACGTCCATCTGCGGCCCGCACGCTCGCACTCTGCGCCACCCTGCTCATGGCCGCCGATGCCGAGGCGCAGATTTTCACGTCCGGCAATTTGTTGGTCACGACCAGCACGTATGCGGGCACCGCCGGCCTCGTCACCCCAGGAGCCGGCGGCACGCAGTTGGCCGGCGCGAGTGCCGGGCAAACGGTGAACGCAGTCGACGACGGATCCTATTCCCAGGTATTCGGCAACGTAGCTGCCGATCCTGCCTTCGGCGTGACGTCGCCCATCACCATCGAGCAGCTGACGCCTGCCGGCGCGCTCGTGAGCACGCTGAGCATCTCAGGTGCGGTGACAAGCTTCAGTTCCAAATCCGAAATGGGTCTGCAGCCGACGAGCGATGGTTCCGGCTTGACTTTCATGGGCTATGTGGCTTCCGTCAACTCGATCGATGTGTCGAATTCCAACACCCCGGCCGTGACGGATCCCACCAATCCGGTGACCAATGCCATGTTCGGCGGACCTTACAGCCGCGCCATCATCACCTTGTATTCGAACGGCACCTCATCGGTGACGCCGGTGTGGTGCTACAGCGGCAACAACGGCCGCGGCGCGATTCTCGACAACGGGATTTACTACATGGTTGGCAATGCGGGCAACAGCGGCTCGCCGAAGCCGGCCGCCATGATCCTGGATGAGTTGAGCGCCAACACGGGAGTGCAATATCTCGTGCAGGGCAATGCCGGCGCGACCACGGTGGTGGGTGAGTACACGAACACCTCCATGGGGAACACGAAGGGCGATCAATACGGGTTCAACATCACCGCCGTCGGTGGCGCGGCCGACAACACCGGCAAGGACGACAATTTTCGCGGCATGACTTTGTACGGCAACACGCTGTATGTCACCAAGGGCAGCGGCAGCAACGGCATCGACACCGTGTATCAAGTCGGCACGGCCGGCACGTTGCCGACCGCATCGACGGCCGCCAGCACCCTGATCACGATCCTGCCGGGCTTTCCCGGTCTTTCGCAACCTTCGACCTATCATCCCTTCGGCCTGTTCTTTGCGAACGCGAATACGCTGTACGTCGCGGACGAAGGCGGCCAGGTGACCACCGACGAAGTCGGCGGCTCCACGTTTGCCACCAACAACGGGGGCCTGCAGAAATGGACCTTCAACGGCTCGATGTGGACGTTGCAATACACGTTGACCACGGGACTGAACCTCGGCGTCGGCTACACGGTCAGCGGTACCGTCACCGATTCGACCGGCAGCGTGACTCAGTATCCGGATGGCTTGCGCCATCTCGCAGGTGTCGTCAACGGCAATGACGTGACGATCTACGCCACGACATCGACGGTGGGTGGACTCGGTGATCAGGGAGCCAGCCCGAACCAGCTTGTCGTGATCACGGACTCGTTGACCGCCACCGGACCCACCGCCCCGGCCGCGGAATCCTTCGCCCTCCTGCAGACTGCGGCCTATGGCCAGGTATTGCGCGGCGTGCAATTCGCACCCACCGTTCCGCCCGCGTCCGGCCAAACGCCGGGCGTTTCCGTCAGCGCGCAAACCCTCAACGCCGGCCAGAGTTCGACACTGACCGCCACACCGAGCGGCTCCGGCTCATTTAGTTATCAGTGGTTCATGGGCACCAGCGGGAATACTTCCAGTCCCATCGCGGGCGCAACCGGCGCGGCCTATACCGCATCTCCGGCATCGACGAGCAGCTACTGGGTGCGGATCACGAATTCAAATGGCATCGTCGAGAACAGCTCGACGATCACGATCGCGGTCAACAATACGACCGACGGACCTCTGCCGCTGTGGGCTCTGGGCGCACTGGGGGCCGGGCTTCTCGGCATTGCGAGGCGCCGCATCCGCCGCCTCGACAAGGTCCCGGACTGACGGGCTGACGCCGGCGTCGATGCCGCCGCGGCTGTTGTCTTGCAATATTCATTTACGTGAAATTCTGCTGAGACCCGCCGTTGCGAGGTTCGCGATAAGGTGACGGACATTAACCATAAAACGGGATATCTCATGAATAAGGGAATTTTTGCGGCCACTTTGGCGCTCGCGCCATTCGCGTTCGGAGTTTCCGCGACGGCTCAAGCCGGTTCAATCATCACCGACTGGGATTTCGGTACCCTGGCCAGCACGAGCGGGAGCGTCAACCCTTCCGCGACGACCGGCACCGGCTCGGCCTCCTCCCTCGGCATGACCAACAGCTATACGTATACCAATGGCGCCGGAGGTGCGACCCTTGGTACCGGTTCCGTTACGGACTCCGACATCACCAATGATTCGCCGAACGGCAGCAAGAACGGCTCGACGCTCGGCAACGGCAATGTCTGGCGCATTCGCGGCGGAGCGGGCACCGGCACCAGCGGCTCCGCTAACAACGGCTGGAATATCTCTGCGCCCGAGTACTCGCAGGGTGCGGAATTCGACACCAGCACCGTGGGCTACAACGTCACCCTTCTTTCTTTCAATTGGGCAGCGACCACGCAGGGCGTCGGTAATCTGCAGGTGCAGTACAACACCAATATCAACAACGCCGGCGGTTGGACCAATGTTGGCTCCGTTTGGAGCGCCACCATCGACAATAACGCGACCTCATCGGCCGGCTCGGGATTTCAGACGGACATCGTCAGCCTCGCCGGAATCAGCGGCCTCAGCAATGATGCGAATTTCGGCATTCGCCTGGTATCGGCCTATAACCCGACGCTCGGCAATCAATATGCTTCGGCAACCTCCATCCTCAGTGGGGCGCCCGCGCAGATCAACAACAATTCCGGCAACTGGCGTATAGCAGACGTTCAGATCGACGGCACGGCCGTACCGCTGCCGGCCTCAGTGTGGATGCTCGTCTCCGGCCTCTTCCTGATGGCGTTGGCAGCGAAACGTCATAGATTGACCCCGCTCTGATTTTGCCGGCACGGAGCTACCGCGAGCAAAAACGGGGTAGACAATCGACTCGGTGTCGCTATTGCTCTGTTTTGGAGCATGGCGTCGTCCCACGCGACATCTTTTAATCTCGCGCGTCCAAACTTTCATTTGACTTCTAACCTATTGAATTAGAATAATATTTTTAAAATATCGAGGACACGCAAAATTTGAATCAAAACGCGTAATGCTCATAATGAGTGCCTCGAGACCAATGGGCCGCACCAAGTTGCACCATTGGTCGTAATTCAGGAGTTAAGACGATGGTTGAGGTAATTGCTCGATGGGGTCACAACGTGTTGCTCATAGGTGTAGCGGTCATGTCGATCGCTATATTGGTGGTCGCGCGCTAGGGTTGGCTCAATGACAGCGGAGCGGAAACTCAAAGTTTCCGCTGCCGCTATTTGGATGGGTAAGGAGATGGACGGCCCATCACGGTTGCGCCCCAGACGTATTGAGCAAGTGCGCATCCCCCGCCGGTGCAGACCCCCGCTCATACGGCCTGGCGACGACCATATAGAGAAGACCCAGCACGACGACACCAATGCTGGTCACCAGGATTCCATAGTTGACGTACCACGGCTGGTCTGGACTGCGCGGCCACAAGATGTTGACGATTGCGCTGACGCCGTAAAGCAACGCGACGACATTCACGGTACTTCCCCACCCGCGCAGCGTATGTGGACCCGCCGGCCGCCATCCTTTGATGCGTGCGAGCAGCGCGGCGAGAACCACCATTTGGAATGAAATATAAATGCCGAGGGCGGCAAAGCTGATGATGGTGGCGATCGCATCCTGCAGCCACAGCGCCGATAACGCGATCAGCGCCGGGACGGCACCCATGACCACCAGGGCGGTGGCGGGTACGTGTTTGCCGGGCGACATGCGGCTCAGATACTTGCTGCCGATGATCATTTGATCGCGCGCAAATCCAAAAATCAGCCGGCTTGCGGCAGCCTGCAGACTCAACAGGCAGGAAATGAACGAGACCAGCACCACCAGAATGACGGCACGAAAGCCGGTTTCGCCCATCGCGGCGCGCAGCAGCGTGACGATGGGATCCGTATCCTTCCCCGCAATGACGGCATCGATGTCGGTGATGGACAGCACGAACGCCAGACACACCCAGGAGGCCGCCGCGCCGCCGATATATATGGTCATGCGCATGGCCTTGGGAATCATGCGGCTGGCATCGGGGGTCTCCTCCGCCACGTCTCCGCAGGCCTCGAACCCGTAGTAACAAAACATCGCCGCCAGCGAGGAGGCGAGAAACGCCGGCCAGTAGTGGCCCTCCGCGTGCACGAAAGATGCATCCACCAGTACATGCAGCGGCTGATGCCGTGCAAACAGCAGCAGATATCCGCCCACCACGATCGCCCCCGCCAACTCGCAGATGAAGCCGAACATGGCGACACGCGCCAGCAAGCGCGTCCCGCTGAGATTCAGCACCGTGGTGATGACGATCAATATCAGCGCCATGACAGTCGTGGCGAATGGCGTGCTCTCGACCGCGAACAGCTGGGCAAGGAACGGTGCCACCCCGGTGGCCACGCCGGCCATCGTGCAGCACAGCGCCCAGGCGTAGACCCAGCCCGCCATCCACGCCCACCGTTTACCCATGAGACGGCGGGCCCACGGATACAACCCGCCGGAGATAGGAAATTGCGACACGATCTCGCCGAAAACCAGACACACCATCAGCTGCCCAAGACCCACCAGCAGATAAGTCCACCACATCGGCGGGCCACCGGCGATGAACGCGCCGGCGAAGATGGTGTACACGCCGACCACCGGCGAGAGGTAGGTGAACCCCAGGGAAAAATTCTCCCATTTCGACATGGTGCGATCGAAATGCGAGGTATAGCCCAAGGCACGCAGCTGTTCCGCGTCTCGATCGATCGCCACGGAGGATTCTTCGGTCATGGGCCTCAAAACTTATACTGGAAATCGACACCGATGGTGCGCGGCTGATTGGTCGAAATACGCGTGATCGCATAGGTCTGCCATGCGAATACGGTATTGTTGATGGTCTGCTCCGCGACCTTGTTGGTCAGGTTCGTGCCGAAGACGGCCGCCGTCCAAGGCCCGCTCATCACCCCCACGCGCGCATCGACCAGGTTGTATGACGGCAGTGTCTGCCTGACCGCTGCTTGGTCCTGGTTGGGACCGACCAGCGAGCTGGCGAGATGGAACATACCATTGATGGACTCGGTGAGCGGCGCCGAATAATTCAATCCCGCCACAGCGGTGTACTTAGGCACGTTGAGAATACGAGTTCCCGGGGTGATACCGGAATTGATGGCGCTCTGATTGGGATCACTGATGAACGCCTGGGTGTAAGCACCCGAAAGATTCAGCGTCAGCCCATCGGTGAGCAGCGCGGAAACTTCCAGCTCCGGCCCATAGGACTTGGCGTTGCCTGCGTTGGTGTTGTAAGGATATCCGCAGGTGAGCGACAGCACCTGCTGAATGTCGGTCCACTTGATGTAGTAGACGTCCGCATTCACGGTGATGCGCCGGTCCGCGAAGCGCGCCTTTTCACCGACTTCCAGGCTCCACACCGAATCCGGCGTGAAATTCGGCTGGGCGGACACGGAAACCGCACCCACAGCGCAGTTATATGCGCTCGGATTGATCGCCAGCACCGCCGCACTGGGCAGCGGAATCGGCAGATTGAAACCACCGGGGCGGGCGCCCTTGGCAATCGTGCCGTAGATGTCGAGATCTCCGGTGGGTGTATACGACAGATTGAGCTTCGGCAGGACTTCATTGCCGCTGGCGCTCTGCGACAGGACGGTGTGGTCCTGATTCGCCGACGCCGTGCCAAGACCGGATTGATCGGCGGAATTATCGATGGCGAAATGAAAGAAGCGCAATCCCGCCGTGAGCTTAAGGTCATCGCGCAACTTGTAGCTGCCTTCGCCAAAAACCGCGAACTGCTTCAAGGTGTCGGGATTGTTGTCGTCGAAGACCACGCCGTTCGGATTGGCCGCTTGTGCGCTGGGATACGGCGGCAACGCGGGATTGGGATAGCGCAATGTGCTATTCGCCGGATACGCGCTCCCTGCCGGGCAGTAGCCGGCGACGGGGTTGCTCGCCGAGGGTAACCCGCAGGTGAGCGCGGTCGCGAATCCGGGATCCTGATTGAAGGTGATATACCCGGAGTCGAGCTTCGCATAATACAGTCCACCCACCCACTCGAGCGGCCCGGTGCCCGTCGAGGTCAAGCGCAGCTCCTCGCTGAATTGCGTGGTCGGATCGTCCTCCTGATAGAGACTCGAAATGAAATTGGGCACGTAGGCGCCATTGACCAGGTGCGTGAGGTTATTGATGTTCTGCAGCGCTTCCGTCGCATCTTGCGACTGCAGCGCGTTGCGCGACCAGTAGCTGGTGGCGGAAGTGAGCGAAGCGAACGGCAACGTGTACTCGATTTTAAGGCTCGCCAGCTTGAAGTAGTCGTGGTAAGGCTCTTCCACGTCATACGGTTGATAGATCGTCAGGCCGCCCGGATTCTGCTGGAAGGCGTTGTACCCGTCGGCGCGGATGTCCTGATACATGGCGGAGCCGGTGATCGACAGCTCGTCGCTCGGTTTCACCAACAGCGCGGCGCGGGCCGAATAGAACCGCTCCAGGTTCGATCCCTTGACCACGGTCTCCACCGGAGCGGCCGCGACGTTGCCCCGATCGCAGTAGTAGGCGCCGCAATTGGTGGGAGATCCCGCCACATAGCTGGGCGCCGTTGGCGCCGGGAATTCACCGGGCTCCGCCACGATGCGATCGATCCAACCGCTGATGTATTTTGCGGTGGTCACGATCCGCAGCGCCGTGATCTCGCCGATCGGCATGTTCAGCATCAAGCTGCCGCCGCCGTTTTCACTGCCGTGCGAGGTATCGGAAATGGTTGCATCCGTCGCCGCCTCCCACGCGCCCAGCTTCGGTTGGTTGGTGACGAGTTTGATCGTGCCGCCCATCGAACCGGATCCGTACAAGGTGCCTTGCGGGCCGCGCAGCACCTCGACGTGATTCAGATCGAACAAATCCGCATCGATGACCGTGCGGCCGTTGAGCGCCACCGCTGAGGCGGACAGCGGTGTCTCGTCCAGGTAGAACCCCACCGTTGCTGCACTGCCACCGCCCGCCGAGAGGCCGCGCATTTCGTATTCGGTCTGCCCGGGTCCCGCGGTGCGCACCGAAATGCCCGGCACTTTGGCCGCAACGTCCTCCACCGAGGTGATGCCCTGAGCGATGAGCTGGTCGCCGCTGATCGCCGTCATGCTGATGGCGGTGTCCTGCACCGTCGAGTTGCGCTTCTCCGCGGTGACGACGATTTCCTCGAGGCCTGTGTTGTCGGGTGCTGCCGCGGTCGAGGTCGCGGCGCCGGCCGCGGCCGGCAACATGCAGTAAAACAGCATCGACAACACGAAGGCGGCTCGCGATTGACTGATACCAATTTCCGGTAACGGCGTATTCATGGACTCATCTCCCTGATTGCTGGGCACGACGGATCGACTGTTGAACGCGGCTCATCCTCAAACATCCCGCTCGCGTATCCCCGTCGTCCTGTTATTTCGGCACCGGTAATTCGTAACATAGGGTTTACTGGCACGCAAGGTTTTTGCGCGCCAAGCACTGCTGCGCATCGAGCACCGGGTGCGCAATGCACCCGCACGCTTACGGAGCACGCGTTGCGGGCGGCGCTCTGCAAGAGGGCGCGAAGTTGGCCGCTTCAGCCGACCGCGGTTCGCTTCGACTTCGTGACGTCGTCGAATGGCAGTGTGTGCGCGGTGGCCGGGCCCTTGAGGTTCATACCCGCAATGCGCAAAGGCGTGCCGTGAATGGCGGCAGACACATCGAGGCGCGCGATCGCCATGGATTTTCCGGTGAGTGTCGATGTCATGGCACACGTGATGACCCCGACTCGCTCATCGCCTGCATATACCGCGTCTCCCATGTCGGCCGCCTGCGTGCCGGCAATCAGCACACCGAATATACGAAAGCGCTCCTTACCCTTCAGTTGCGAATGCGCTTCGGCGCCCTGAAAGTCCGTCTTGCCGGGGCTGACGGTGAAATCCAATCCGAGTTCCCACAGGCTGTCCCCCGCGGGCTCACGCTCGAACGGATACATCTGTGACATGTCGTAGGGATAGAACAACAGCGAACTCTCGACGCGCAGATAATCCAAGGTCGTGAAGCAGGCCGGCACCACACCCAAGGATTTGCCTTCGCTCAATATCGTGTCCCAGATGAGAGGCGCATCCTCGCCCTTGCAGAACAATTCATAGCCGCGTTCGCCGGTATAGCCCGTGCGCGATATCAGCACCGGTCTGCCGAACAGCGTGGTGGGTACATGATGGAAATACTTGAGGTCGCGAATACCCGGCACGTATTTCGCCAGGAAGTCGACGGCAACCGGCCCCTGCAGCGACAAATCGTGCAAGTCATCATCGACGATCAACGCCACGTTGCGCCCTGCCGCGTAACGTGTCAGCGTTTCGTGTCCGGCGCCGCTGCCGTGGACGATCATCCAGGAATTCGGCCCGGTACGATACGACAAGCAGTCCTCGATGAAATGACCTGCTTCGTTCAGCATGCAGCCGTACGAGGACTTGCCCGGATAGATCTTGCTGACGTCGCGGGTGATGGCAAAATTCAGCACCGCCGAGGCATGAGGCCCGACCAAGTGCAGCTTCTTGAGCCCCGATACGTCCATCAAGCCGGCCTTGGTTCGTATCGCGACGTGATCCTCGGCGATGGGCTTGGCATAGGTCCACGCCGTACCCATGCCGTTCCAGTCCTCGAGTTTCGAGCCGAGCGCCCGATGCCGGTCCGCCAGAGCCGAGTATCGCCACGTCAATGCCATCGAAATCTCCTTGTTGTCATTCGGGCGCCGCGCCGGGCGAGGTGGGCGCGCCATCATCGTAAGGCGCCAGCCATTCGACCACCGCATCGCGATAGCGCGTCAGCCCCTTGTAGTCGACCAGGGCGGGATGAAGATTTTTCAGCACGCGGTGCACACGCCGCGCCCACTTCGGAATGCTGGCCAGTTCGCGTACGCTGATGAGATAGCAGCGAATGCCAAACACCACGGCATTGCTGCGCGGCAATCGCCACAGACCCTGTAGTTCGACCCGCAGATGAACCAGGTCGCCCGCGTTTT
>Ga0116226_10002305_pt1 | contig 16570 bp, 5 predicted proteins | sample S1TSphfallax_FD_89692 | JGI IMG/M metagenome (GOLD analysis project Ga0116226, IMG submission 89692) | Host-associated microbial communities from peat moss isolated from Minnesota, USA - S1T2_Fa - Sphagnum fallax MG | ecosystem: Host-associated > Plants > Peat moss > Unclassified | place: USA... | reverse complement strand
TCTCTCTCTCTCTCTCTCTCTCGCCCAATTTTACTTCCTTCTTTTTTCTTTCTTCCTTTCTTTCCTATTTGGCAAGAGGATTTGAACTAGTATTTTTTTTGTTTTTTCTGCCAAACTTTGTTGCTCTTTTGACAAAAATTAGGAATTTCTTGTTTTTTAATGTAAATGTAACTAATTTTGCTTAATGTTTTTGGAAAAATGTGTCAAATACTTTTTATCACAAATTTGAAGAACCAAAAACTAAATAAAATCCCTTGGTTTGAACTAGTGTTGGACTATTCTTGGGTTTTGAAGGTAAGGTTAACTTTGGTTCTGAGTCTCCAACTAATTGTTTCTTAATGTGCTTTTTGGGTTTAGGGTTTAGTTTGAAATTAAATTTGATCATCCGGTCTCTTTTATTAGAGACAAAATAGGGTTCGGTTTCATTCTAGGTTACCAATTTGTAGTGGTTCCAAATAAGGGTTTTTTTTCTTTTTCTTTTTTTTAAATTTCAAATTTGAATGGTTCTCAATTAATGGTTAGGTTTAACTAGGTTCTAATCAACCCTCAATTAATTCTTTTAAAATAAAAAAAAATCAAGGATGCATAATAATAGTGAAATTGATAATTCCAAACCTAATCTTTTCAAATTATCACACTTATGCAAAATATCTAGCAAATTGCCAATAATTAAAACACCTTTATTATGAATGATAGGAATTTTTTAAAAAAAAACCAACTATTATCTTCTAATACTTGTGCAATGTTAAGAAGGAACTTGGGCAATCATTTCATGGGTATGAAGTTTCCAAATGCAAATCAAAGTTAGAATGTGGAAGATTAATTTACATTTAGAACTAGATCAAAATGAAATCTAATTATAAATCTAATGAAATTAATCTTTGAGTAAAAATCAAATCAACTCAAACAATAACTTCTTCAAAAATACAATTCCAATAGTAGCAACTCCAACAACATCAAGTTTAAAACTCTATTCCAATAATAGCAAGTTGAAGAATAGCAACTCAAGCATCAACTTCAAAACTCTATTCCAATAGTAGCAAGTGGAAGAATAACTCCAATAGTAGTTCCAATCACCATCCTTCATAAACAGCTTTATGAACACCATCAACCTCTACAATTTTACAAATACTACATCGGCTATGCCATCTCCCTCTTAATAGAAAATGTGAAACCTAAAAGCAAAAACTTGAGTTTACATAAACTTGTGGAATTTGTAAAAAATTAACAAAACATCAAACAACATACCTAACATTTGACATTGTTATCTTTCAACTCTAGGAGGCCAAGCTTACTAATGGCATCTTCCTTATCTTCCATTCAAACTTTTTCCATATCATTGAACTCATCCATGAACAATGCATTACCAAAACAAACATCTTTAGCCAATTTTTGTAGATGCTTATACGTATATCAAGATAATCTACCCTATAATGAAAGCATCAAAGGTCTTTGCAAATAAATGTAATGCTAATAACACTTGTTGCCTCAATCTATGACCCAACAATCCTCAAGATTTGTTTTGCCACAAACCCCAACATAAGAAAATTGCACTTCATGATCGTTGTACCATGTAAGAAGATCCTTGCATTCCTCCTCATTGACTTTCTTAATTATAAATTATTCAACTTTTTTTACCATTGACAGTACCATCTCCTTTTTAGCTTCCATGACATCATATAATAATGTCGCTTCAATATTTTTTAATGTAACATTAAAAGTTCTTTCACTTGCAACGCTTGGGTTTAAAAATTTGAATACATGTACCAAGAGTGGAATCAACACATGCCAATCATATTCACTTGTAATTTGTAATGTTATTTCATTCCCAACGTATTGAATGAAAAACCCCAACCTTTTAAAATCCGAATCTATCATTGTCAACATGTTGTGAATTTTACATTGTTGAAAATACACCATAAACGAAAGGAATGGGTCTAAGATTATTACCACTTGCTTTTGTATGTTTGGCCATAAAATCTCTAGTTCTACATCAAAATCTCATTTTTCACTATAATTAAGTGAGAAGCAATCCACTTGCATTGTAGTGACAAATGAAATATCAACAAAAAATGCATCAAACAATAGCCAATAACCTTGATTTTAATTAAAAACACATTGTCAAACCGCATGCCTAATGTGTCAAAAATTACTTATGCAATTTGCCCAAACATGTGGACTTAATACACAAGCTCGAAGCACCAAGGATTGTTGTTGTCCATAGCACCAAGCAATGGTTCAAACGCTTCAACTCCAAACTTTCTTGAAACAAAATGATCCTAGATGCAAATCAAGTTTTAAATTAAATTTTCAACTTTCATGGACATAGTATCGATGTTTCCATGCAAGATTTGTGCCATTCTTATTGTCCCTTCTTACTTTTTCATCCATGTTATGGTCTTTTACAAGATAGATTGTACCTCCTTGATTAAAATTGATGTTAACCCATAACTAATGTATGCATCATTTGTTGCATATTAATAACATTTAGACATGGCTTGCCCCCAACAACTACCCAAAAACAATGTTGATAGCCCCAACATTCACACGGAACAACATAAGTTAATACATTAATCATGGTTGAAAGGTTACTCTCTTCATCCTTGACATAGGCCATAATTGTAAAATTAAACCCATTTTCTACTAACACATCATTCATTTTCAAAGCCATGGCAAACCCATAAGTGTCAACTATCTTGACAAACCAATAGTTACATGAGAAGGTTCCCACTTATGATTGAGAAATGCACAATCAAAACAAATGTGTCAACTCCCATTTGACATCCACAAATCAAAACTCACAATGTAAGTGATAGTAGATTAAATAAATGTAATTACAATTTTTTTCTTTTTTTTCTTTTGATTTAATTTAAGCAAGGTTTCATTCATTAATTAACATTAGGGATGGAAACACTACTACAAAACATGGGTTTATTTCTCTACTAAAAAAATTCACTAAGGCACTTATAAAGACCATTAATTGATTCCATAATAAATTGCATTTCATCATTCCTATATTTTAGTCATTATATACTTGGACACATCATTACCTAGTGAACCTAATTAGTGTTTTCCACACACACACACACATGAATATATGTATGTATATAATATGTATATATATGTATATATATATGTATAAGTTTTGAATATATATACATGTATATATTGGGACATAAACACATAATAATTTTAACTTTGTAATGTAATATTCAAAAATTTAATATAGAACCTATAAAAAAATAACATAAAGAGTTGAATAGTTATTTACATTTTATGTATGTTAGCCATAAATTATTTTGCATCAATCAAATGAAAAAATTCAAATTTTATTCAAATCATGTCATCAAATCTTGGGTATATTTACATATATATTGTGTATATATTTATTATACACAAGCACATAAATATATAGTTTCAATTTTGTAATGTGATATTCAAACCCTTAATAATAATAAAATAGTAATTAACATAGATGGTTAAAATGTTAATTTTTAAGTTATTTGCATTTTATGTATATTAACCATAAATCATTTTGCATTAAAAAATTCAAAGCCATTTTATATATATTCAAATCATGTCATCAAATCATTTTATTTGTGAAAAAATGTGTTTAAAATTGTTATAAAACAATGACATTTGAATGTCTTTTTTTTTCAAAAGATTTGAAATTTGGTATTTTTATTATTATACATGTGTAGAATTTTGAAAAAAAATTTGAAAATAGCTTTCATTTATTTCATTTCAACAAAGTATGAGAAAGAAAATACATATCAAAATTTGACATGTAACACAATTTAGTGTGATTGTTATATACACAACCTTTGATTCTTCATATTATAAAATAAAATGGTAGTTGGTTTGGCAAAGACAATGGACTATATCTACTTGGAGACCCAAGGTTCAAAAATAGATCCCAACAATGGTCAACATGTATACATATAGATTGATTGTATAAAATATATATGTTAATTGTATTCATGTTTTTATACATCTAAATTATAATATGGCAATAAAATGTTTTAAATTAGAATTATAAATATAAACATAACATGAAAATCTATAAAGATAAAAATGATAACTAGAATAATTATAAATTTATATTTAAATTATATTTATAAATCCAAAAATATGATGAAAAACATTGGTGAATTGAGTATGTCTGTCACAACATGTTATTGATCATTAGGCAAAAGGGTGATTTGAATGCATGAATTTTTTTTAAATTAAACTTAAAACCCTAATGTATTATCCAATAAATTATGATTTTATTTATAAAAATGAAAATGAATGTGACAATTTTGCTTCAAAACTGATCATCTTATAAATGGTGATTCAACAAATGACAAAGGCACCCACTCTTTCACAAAAACAATGTTAAGTCATCTTCAAACTACTTGTGATGAAAATCATATTTGGCATAAAATGTCATAGATACTAATATTGGGCATGGTCACATGATGAATAGAGTTCATTCACATGGATTTTCATCCATGATTTCATAGTTCACTCATAGTCCACTCAAAGCCAATTTTTAATCCATTTATAATTAACTCCAAGTTCAATTTTAAATAATATTTAATTGATTCATAATTAACTCCTAGTTCATTTTAGTATTCTTCTAATCCACAGTTAGTTAACTTTTGATTGACTCATATTTAACTTTTAATTCACTTTTAATTAAGTCTTAATTAACTCATAATTTGTTTGTAGTTATGAAGTATTTTAAGAAATTTCCCTACTCAACGGGCACATGAAAATTTCCATGGAAAGTTCCTTGAATTAAATCCCCAAAGGGATATAAATAAAGGTAGGACCCCATTACCTTTAGTTTATTCAACACTAATATAAGGTATGATCTTGTTTTTATAGCCTTATTTTGTTCCTTTCATGAACTTACATTTTCATGTTTTATCACAATAAATATTTGTTTATTTTTTATTTGCACACTTCATGTTCTTGTTTTTAACTTCTTATGGTTTTGTTTTGGTTTCCATGTTATATGTTTGGATTTAAACATAGGTCTATCTTTTCATTATTTGTGTTCACAATTTTCATGCATGTGACACAAAAGGTATTGCCAAATATATATATATATATAATGGATGGATTGAGGGTACTCCTTTTTTTTTTGCTAATTTTCATTCTTTGACTACATTCTTTTATTAATTGAACCATTCATTCCAAATCTATTAATGAACATTTTCCAAATGTTTTCATAGTGTTGAAATTCCAACTATTGATTTATAATTGATGATGTATTTTTTTGTCTTGCAAGTGGAACAATAGGATAACAAATAACACACTTTAGTTGTTCAACTTGGGTTATCTTTAAAGGCAAAGATCAATCCTTAGAGGTCACATAAAATGCCCATGTTGTAGAAATGTGACTTTTGGGCTTCCAAAAATCTATTTGTTTGACCAATAATTCCCATTACACTTCCTTATCAATTGTGGAAAATATATTGGGAATTCATGTTGAAATAATCGTGTGGTTGATCACGGTTGAAACATAACTAGAAAAATCATCATCAAGTGGGGATTTTTGGGCAATATCAAACATAGAATCAATGTGTTCAAATTTTTCCATAACTTGTTTTGAGGCACTCCCAAGCTCCTTAATGGACTCAAATGTGAGTTTAAACTTAAAACAATGGGAAAGTAAAGAGTCGGGGCAAAAGGGCGTGTTGAAGCTTTAGGATGGGACTAAGAAGAATGACAAGCATCAACTACTCGCACAGACTTGCACAAAACCAAACACAAGGTGGTTAATGCATAGTTGGAACATTTTTGGTGCTAATATGAGCCATAGGCAATTCGGACTCAGAAGATTCACCACGGCCTAGACTTGGGGGAAACCACCACCTTCCCCTTTATAACATACTTTGTGCTTTTCCACGATACCCACATCCAAATGGCATTTTGTCTCAAAACTCCCAAATGGGAGTCCCGAAATTCCCAAAATTGGGACTCCCATGACTTTGAATCCCAACTTTGGGGCCTCATATCTTTGTGTGCAAACCTTCGATTGCAATGAGCTTTGAAGCAAAATTGTAGGCCTTGTCGAAAGCTTTCCAATGACATGTCGCACGCCGCCTACACACAAGGAAATCGGGTCAATTACAAACTTTTAATGGTCGGAAATCAAACTGCTAATTTGACTTCTGGCCTTTATTTAGGCCATAACTTGTGTTTCAAGTGTCCAAATGTGTCATGCGAGCCCATTTTAATCATTTACGTTTCAATACCTTTCCGCTCATTTGGGAGTGTGAGGGATCATTCCTTCACACTCTCTTGCATTCTCGAAAACATGAAATGTGACTCCTGGGCTTCACTCTTGGCCCACCCCTTCGCAAGCCCTTGCCTTGGTTGCAAACCCAAGGCTAGGGTTACAACATGTCCCATTAACAATTCATGTTCCTTCTCCTTCATGCACACACAATTTACAAAACTTGGAGCTTCGTTATAACATATAATATACGCCAAATTAAAAGATGAAAATATTCATTTCGAATTTTTTGACCATTGTCATTATAAATTTATTGATCATCACCAAGATGTCACTTTTCATGTTATCAAGGTAAATCAACAACATAAGCAATTCCAATTTTGAAATCCCCCCAAAAAAAGGATTAAATAACACAAATGAAAACAACCTTGGTTCTTTCCAATTAGTTTTGGAAAACTTGTCCAAAAAGTACATCACATGTCTATCGAGAAAAAAAAAACATGCATATATGGAAAAATGGTGATACCAAGTGGACAAAAGGAATAAAAAAGCAGAAGACCTCACCATAATGCCTTGTAAGGAATCATGCAATAACATGTAATGAACACATTTGAAACAACATTTGCATTGTGGTCACCCACTTCTATTTTATTACTTCACTATCATGTTACATAAACCATTCCAAAATCAAAATGATAAACTTCATCAATGTAGATTATAAACTTGTTTCAGTTGCTACTATTGGCCATGGTGCATTGAGTTGCAAGGGGAACACACACTTTAAATAATGAAGAAAAAAAAACATTGGAGGTTTAAAGTTGAAGTGGGGGACATGAACTTGTTCACCTAAAACAAAGCATAAGAAAGATGACATCCAACACTTGTCGCTACTTATATTCCTTTTTTAGCTATCAAATGGTACTTTCATGTGTTCATTAGAAATTTGATTTGCTATCACTTTTCAATTGTTAAAACCATGGAGAAAAATTTACTTAATCCACCTAAAATACCATAAAAACTTGCGTGATTTTGGTAACTATTTTCTTCCAACATCCACAACAATTGTGACCAAGGAAATGTTTGGCAACAACATGATCTATACATCTTGGGGTCTTATTAACAATCAAGGCTTACTTATTTTTCTAGTGGATGTTATTTCTTTTTGCATGCTTACTCTCCTCCTACTACATAAGTCATTGATGGGAAAATTGATGTCCGCATAGAGTGAACTAAAATCTTCACATTACCATTGACCAACCTACAAAATGATCAAAGTACATATCAATCAATTAAGCCAAAATAAATATCAAAGCAAAATCCAAGTTGTCAACCTACACATTGTTATGTGTTTTTATAACACCCATAAAGTTGGGGGACCACCACATGGAATTTTTTTTAATACAAGTCTCTTAAATAATTATTTTAATTACATTTTAGAATGGAGAAAAGTAGATCTAGCATGTATTGCAATAGATATTTTTAGTTTAGTTTTTACCATGGTCATACATGTGTAAATGTAGGTTTACCCAATGCCCCAAAAAATCAAATAATCAATTATTAGTGGGGACATGTATGGTGTTAAAAAAAAATCTAAACATGCCCACAAGCAAAAAAAACAATTGAACACTAATGGCAAATAGCCACCGATAGATAGATGGGTTGTAAGCACTACTTACCAACATTGAAAATAGATTTGAGTAAACACATTATATTGTTTTCAATACCAAAAGCTACAAATAATTGAAGGAACTTTTATTGTTATATATACATATGGATACAAAATATAGTTATTGCATTGACGTGGCAAGATCAAGGAATGTAATAAAATACATGAAATTTGGAAACATCATTTAAATGACAAACATAATCATAAGATGATGACAAATAATTGATGATGAAGTAGCCAAGGTAGCCTAGGTCACAAATGTGGGGGACTTGAACTCCTCACTTCCACATTGATGAGTCAAGTATTTAACCATTGTAGCACCGCCCCATAAGGTGATATTTTTGGACAACATAATTGTAATGAACATGATTTTGGACCAACATATTGTAATCAACTTCCATTAAATTTTTTTCAACATATTACATTAAATGAACTTTAAAAATTTAATGTATTATTTACATAAATAGGTAGGTTATAGGTAGGTTAGCCTAGGTAGGTAGTAGGTACCTATTAATAAATGCGTGTTTTTAAGTTTTATGTAGGTTATAGTCTACTAGGCCTTATAGGTACTTACTAAGTTTATGTTTATACCTATTTAGTAAGCTACCTATGCTTTAGATGTTATTTAGTAGGTTATGTCGATACTTACTAGCCTATTAATAGATCTAACCAAGGCATATTAGGCAGGTAGCTTAATTTATTAAGTAGTTATAGGCTTAAATTACCTACTTAATAGGCTAAACTACTTAAACCTAGGCCTAGGTTAAGTTACATACCTATTTAGTAGACCTAAGTTAGGCTAACCTAAATTACTTAGGCCTAAGTCAAACTATGTACTTACATAGGTAGCTTAGTTTAAACTACGTATTTACCTAGTAGGCCTAGGTTAAGATAAATACCTACCTAGTAAGCCTAGTAGGCCTAGGTTAAGCTACCTACCTTGTAAACTTAAATGGCTTAAACTAGGTTACATAACTAGTAGGCTTAAGTGGCCTAGGTTAGGTTAACTACCTAATAGGTTTCAATGGCCTAAACTACTTACCTAGCTAATAAGATAGGCTACTTACCTACTAAACTTAGATGGCCTATGTTATTTTATACCTATTACGCTTTGCAATCTATAATAGGCTTATGTTAGTAGGCTACCTACATGGCTGATAGGTATATTTAATAAGCCTAGGTCATTTAAGATACCTACCTAGAAGGCTTACACTACCTATTTATGTGCTACTTAGTAATCCTAAGCTACGTCCTAAGTAGCCTACTAGGTAGGTTTAAACTAGGCTACCTAGTTAAGTTATTACCTAGCAAGTAGCCTATTAATTATGCTAGGCTAGATAAGTAGTTTAGGCCTAACCTAACCTACTAGTTATGTTACAGTAAATAGGTAGCTTAGGTTTAACAATAGGCTAAGTCACAAAATGAATATGGTTCATTTGATTTAGTGTAAAATCATAATGGTCAATTTAACTAAAGGTCAAATCATGATGGTCAACTTGATTAAATTCCATCCATTCAATATGGCCAATTTTATGGATGTTTGTGCATTTTGAACAAATCTTGGGTTTGACACTTGGTCAAATATGTCACTTTAGTGAAATGTACTTGTCAAATGTAACATACATTTTTCATGCCCCAAACCTTTAGTCAAAATGTACATATTGTTCGATCAATGTGAACATTTCGATCAATTTGACCTTTTGAAAAATCGTGATTTTCTTATAATGAAATGGTTGTTGAACTTTTCCTTTATCAATACTAGAATTGAATTTTTTTAAATGATAAGTTCATAATTTCATGATCCCCGCTCCTAGTTTTTTTAATCATTAAAATAAACTCTAATTTGTTACATTTTAGACTTTTAAAGTAAAATTATTTTAGTATTATCATTTTAGGACAAGGCATGTGAGTTAAGACATGCTTTTAGACATGTTTTGGATTGCTAAAATGAATTCTAATTTGGATAAAATTTAGATTTTTAAATATTTTTTTTATTATCTTTCTTTTTTTAGGATAAGGCATGTGAGCTACCTTCAAGCATATTTCGTTGCATTGAAACACAACATAGTTCAAATATACTTTACATATATCTTTGGAGTTTTTTTGTGTTAATTTGTTAAGCTCATTTTAAATTTTGAATCCCTAGAACCAATAGTTGGGGTAATGAATTGGGAATGTATTGATGTCATCCATTGTCAAAAACGATTTTTGTATATATGAAAAAATAAGATTCAATTGCCATAATGAAATTAAATGCATTCATAATTCAAAATGATAATTTGAAAGTCAATTGCATTTGGTCAAGATTATGGTATTTAAGATTTTTATTCACATTCTTGACTTCCAAGTGCCATTTTTCAAATTATTTGAGGAAGTTGTGACTTCCATTCTTTTGATGTTCAATTTTTGAATATGATGTTATATGGTCTCATCATAAAAGGCAATAAAGATGAAACTAATCACCACACCAATGTTTTTTAAAACAAATACTTGATATTACAAAATTGAAAATACCATAACATCATACATTTATTATTTTAAAACTTTTAATGATGTTTCATATGCAATCATCTCAATAGGGATTTAACATTAAATGGCGACATGTTTTTACAACCCATCCAAAAAGTTAAAAGCTAATGTAAAAACTTTAAAATACTCTCTAATAAAATCCAAATAGAAATGTGATAAAAAAATTTGAATTGTTTTTCAAATTTTGAGATTTTTTTCAAAAAGTTATAAAATATGCAAAATGATATACCTTTTTTAATTTATATTTTTCACATTCGTGCAAAATTTTGCATTAAAAAAGATTGTTACTATATATGAATAATTGGAGATATGGTTATTCTAATAATGATTTAGGCCCATTTTAGATAAGGAATCAAAACAAAGGTTGAATTCAAATCAAGCATTCCTATTGGTGCAATCATTGAAATCAACCTCAAAGGTTTTACATTGAGAATCAAAATGGAAAAACAAATAATTTCTTAAAAATCTATCATTTTATGACCCTAATTTGGCTATGAGGCAAAATGTTTTTACTTATTTAGGCCCTCTTTAAACCATGAATTGGCACAAAAAAATCTTGGGGCCAATAATGGGAAATTTGAACATTTTTTGGTTCATTGTTTGACCCCAAGATACTAATAAAGTATTATTTGTTTGGGGGTTGATGAGTTCATGGGTAAAGCCATTAAGGCCAACAAATAGAGACCAAGGATTCAACCCTTCGTATTATTTCATTAATTCTTTTTTGGTGTCATTTTCTTTTCATATTTGCTTCCTTTTTCAAGCTAAACCTTAAAAGTTGGACCACCATGGATGAACATAAACACAATTTTTGTAACTCTTATGTTTTTCATGGTTGTTTGACATGTTGTTGTTGTAGTTGTGGCATTGCAACTTGAACTTCATCAATGGTTGTTTTCACTATGGAAATAAATGGAACAACAAGAGAGAGATTTGTCTCGAGCTATGAATGAACAAATGGTTTTATGGAGAGGCAACTTTTAGGTAGTTATTCAACAACGATGTTCAAACAATGAACAAGATTAATTATAACAATTTTTCATTACTTGTAGTTGAGGTCAAGATAGGCATATTAACTCTTATAGTTATAAACATTTAAATAAGCATGAAAAGCTATAATGAGTGAAAACCTATATTTGACACACCTTTTTCATGCAACACTCCAAAATCTTCCATATCCCAAGTAGAAAAATAAAAAAACTCCCTCCATCATTCACAAACAAGCACAAACATTCAACAAGAAAAGAAGAAAAGCAAGTGAAGATATGAAATGAAAAACAAACAAGATACGGGGTTTGGTATAAGGTTTATTTTGACTCCAATGTGTTGATTTTAATTAAATAACAATGTTTTATTAGAACAACATTGGTCCCAAGGGTTGGAAATTGATCTCCCAAGTTGATAAAATATGCAAAACTAGGGTAGAAACACCCAACATCATCCATAGGCCCATCATCTCACGTGGATTAAAAAAATAAAGCCCAAAATTTCACACCAAGGTGTTCAAATTTTATTTTTTTGTGTTTGGTACAATTTAGGTGCAAGGGCATGTGGTCAAGAATTTTTTTTAATTCATTTTCGTTCATTTGTTGTTTGGTGGTATAATTACATATAACCATTTAAAGGTTGTTAAAATGTGAGGAGGGGTGGGTGGCATAACACCCAAGATGGGGGTTTTTTGGGGGATGAAACTAAAGATGATGAAGTGGTCAAAAGTCTACTAAGGGGGTGTAAGGTGAACACCCATGGAGGGCTTTTATAATTTGGTGAAGGGGTTTCAAATGTTTAGTGAAAGAAGGGGATATCAACATATAAAGGAAAAATCCATAACTATGTTAGGGTTTAATTATTAAACACAACAACAAACTAGAGAATCCTAGGGATTGGAACAATATTTATGAGCAGCATAAAGGCCATAAAATGAAAATTCCCCCCATATTTGGACATATTGAATTCCCTCCAAAAAATATTAGAAGGATTCATAAGTGCAAAATGAAATACAATTTACATTTTCGTTTTCAATATTTGACAATTTCAAATTTTACAACATGTCTAGTTAAAATATGAACTCCAACCTTTTTAGAGATCCTAATTCCACCTTTAGTAATCTTGATAACAAATAGAAATAATCAATAAGCATTAATAAATGTCAAGGTAGAACCTAAAAAGGAAATAAAGCCATATTTTGATGTTAAGGTCAAGGGAAAAGCTAAAAAGGATGAGAGTTAGATTTTAATTATGTAAAGGTAGAAGGCGTAGAGGATCAACTTTAACCATTAGATTCACAAACACTTTGCAAACCAAAAGGTGAAGAAAAAGTTGGAAAATATCTCAAAATTATAACCATAGATTAACTTTATAATTTCAAATATAAAAAATTCTTATTTTATCATTGGATACAAAAGTTAGTAGTTCCAAGTTATGGGGTATAAACTTTAAAAAAAGGGAGATTTTTTAGGGCTACAATCTTTTGAACTTGAAATACATTCCAACAATTTGAACAACAAATGATCTCAACTTAGTATAAGAGGGTTTTGAAGATTTTACAATTTGATCAAATCCACTTTTCTATTATAATCACATTTTATTTCATTTTACCTTGATTTAACATATTTTTTGTAATCTTGGTTATATCACAATAGGCTCAAGGTTGTACCCCTTATAGGGCTAGAAGACACACCTACTTGTTGGAAGCTTGGGCCAAGAAGTAAGGGACAACCATGATATTAATTATATTTCATAAGCGAAAAAATGGTGCATCATCACAACCAACAACAAACAAAAAAAATGTCTTGCATGTAAATCAACCACACACAAATCAACTAAGGCTAATATAACTTTTACAACAATTGGAAGAGGGAAGTGGACATATCAATTTTTGGAAGAAGCAATGGAAGTGGTGGAAAGTGGAAGAACCACAATGAGAGGAATATCTAAGTTATGGAACATGCCATTGTTTTCCCTTGTAGATCATTTGAATGGCTAAACAAGGAACATGAATATTGGATTTTGGGGAGTGTTGATAGAGGAGGAAGATGTTGTTGTTGTAGTTAGTTGGGTATTCACAATGTAAGGGGTAAGACTATTTGTCAACATACAATGGTTAAAGTTGAAAGTGGCAAACCTCATTCAAACCAAACCCATTTCATTTCAAAATGGAATACCTATAAATAATTGGTGATATTGGTTCAAAGTTTAAACATCATCATCTTGAACTTAATATTTGTTAGACAGAGGGTCTTGAGGTTTATAGAGCCCAAGGATTAACCAACATTGTTTGCCAAACAATTTATATAGTAAACACAACTACATGGCATATCACATTTGGAATTTTGGGGTTGATGTGGGTTTAATGGCTCATTTTTGGTAGACAAAAACTCCATACAAGTCCATAACACTTTTTTCAATATGTGATCAAATGGACAAGATTGTTATTTTTAAAATTTCAATATTGTAATCTTTCACTACCAAATGTTCACCCACTTATGAAACCTCTTATACCTAGGTCAAAACATATATCAAAAGCTACCGAGCTAAACATGACATTGTAGATAGTGATATGGTTTTAGGTTTCCACTTTATATAGTTAACCAATTCATTTTTTGGACTACCCACCTTTTGAACTTTGGTCCTTCAATATATTATAAATTTTTTTTTTTTTTCATTGGTTTTTTTAACATTTTTTGATCCACCCATTTTTGTACATCTTTTATCAATATAATATTTTCTTCTAGTCACATTTGTTTGACGGGTATATGGTTAATCATATATGTTTTCTTTTTTATCATCTTCTTAGTGCTTTAGATGTAATAATCAAAACTTAAATAGTCCCATATGCAAATTTTATAATTAATTTGTGTAAAGTTTACAAAGATCAAAATGAACATTGTGCAATAACTACATCCTTTCTATTCTAACTTCCATAATACCATTTTAAATATGCAATACCCGCATCTAGGTCTCATAAATAGTTGTTGGTTTTTTACATCCATTGTAATACTCACATATAAGTCTTGTAAATAGTAATTGATTTTTTAAACATCCATTACAATACCAGCATATAAGTTCGTAAATAATTGCTGATTTTTTACATCTTTTGCAATACCCACATAAAAGTTTCCAATGCAATATTTACAGGACTGATATGACATAATAATCTAGTCTAAGTACCACCAAATAATGTCATAATTATGGAATTAATAACAAATTATTTCAAATAATGTAAATGATTGATTATCATATTTAGAAAATTATTTATTTCTTAATATTAATTAATTGATTATTTGGTTGAACCTTAATTATTTAGATAATTAAAATATAAATTTAAAAATCAAATTGATAATGTGATATTTAATTTATTATCTTAATTAGATTTTTTATGTTGATAAGTTATTCAAATCATTATTTTAAATAATTATTCATGATAATTAATTGTCATAAAATTAATTTAGGTATATAAAGAGACATATTTTGGGTACCCAACCATTTATTGGTTATTTTGAAATGACCTTACATGTGGGTATTGCATTTAAGGTTGATTATTCACTTAAGGTTGCCTAAATTACCTATGGATTATTTGATTATTTTAGAATGAACTTGCATGCATGTATTACATATAGGCCTTGGTCTTCATTCAAAAACCACCCAAATTATATATTGGTTATTTCGAAATGACCTTACATGTGGGCATTGTGTTTAAGGTTAGGTATTCATATAATTTGCAATACCCGCACATGTACCTATTTTCACCAATTAGAAATTTGGCCTTAATTTTTTGAATAATTAAATAAAATTTGTAACAAAACACACAAGAAGGTATGCCTCTTACCATTTGGTAATATCTCCAAGCTGACTTTTAAAAATAAATAAATAATGACATTACATTGTTTTACATATGTTTAAGCTTTAAAATTTCCCCCAAAATGTACCTTAGATTTATTTTAATTATTATAGACTTGTAAAAAAATGCTAATTAATTAATTTGTCTCAAATTCTAAACTTAAACCATAATTCTAACATTAAGTAGTAAATTTTACATTAAACCTTAACCCCCTATACCATCAATGTGACCAATTTTGCATTATGTTTATTTTTATATATGTTAAATCATATTATAAAATGAACAAATAAGTTTGCAAACATGAATTTCATGATGTATTGGCAAGGAGTCAAATATTTTTTTAAAAAAATTATGTTTTATGGTCGATGAATTATCACAATATGATATGGGTATTGCATTTAAACAAAAGTGGGTTAAGAAATATTGAACTTTAACAACTATGGAACATATGGAAACAAAAGAGATTCATAATTATGGTATAGATCTAAACAAGTGATAAGATCAAAAACTAATACAATGAATAAAGTCTAAAATATAAAACTTAAGCCCTTTTATATATGAACCAAATTCCTAAACATTAAATCATAAGACATAACCCCAAAAATCCAAATGATATTTTTCCATAAGGCCTATTACAACCTTAACAAAAAAAAGTCCTAGTGATATATGCTTTAAACCCAGAAAACTATGCAAAATATACAAATTATATAATGAAAAATAATTAAAAAAAAAGAATGTTTGAAAATCATTTAAACCAAAAATTTAAACATTTAAACAATAAACATTTGTTGACAAAAAAAAAACCTTAATCTTTAAAAAAATCAAATAAATTTTGTAAAAAACCAAAAGAAAAGATATGTTTATTACTTTTGTGTGATCTCTCTAAGCTAATTGTTTCCCACTTTCTTTGGAGGAAACATAGAATGAAATTATATTATTTCACATATGTCTAAACCTTAAAAATTCCCCCCAAATTTAACCTAGCTTAGGTTACTTATTATATATTTGTGAAAAAATTCCTAACTAATTCAGGTGTCCCAACCTTAAGCCTAAACCATAATCCAATAATACATATTTATAATAATTAAAAAGATGTATTGTAATGTCCATTCCATAAATAAATTAAGTAATTAAAAAAACATTAATTAAACCAAAATGGCAACAATTATGACATTGTTTCCATTATAAATTGTTTGTAATACCTACATATGGGGACCTATATTCATCATCCATGAATTGGGGCGAACCTTAATAAATTGATAGGTAAAATTAAGGGGCTGGGGGTGGGAAAAGTGAGTTGGTAATT
>Ga0116226_10002304_pt1 | contig 16572 bp, 5 predicted proteins | sample S1TSphfallax_FD_89692 | JGI IMG/M metagenome (GOLD analysis project Ga0116226, IMG submission 89692) | Host-associated microbial communities from peat moss isolated from Minnesota, USA - S1T2_Fa - Sphagnum fallax MG | ecosystem: Host-associated > Plants > Peat moss > Unclassified | place: USA... | reverse complement strand
CGCGTATGCCTCAGTGGCCGCGCATGGGTGCCTGGCGCGGGCGCTTGATCTCGCCGGCCTCGGCAGCGATGCGCTCAGGCTGGTCGCCGTCGACAGCCGGCAGAGGATCTCGCTCGAGACGCTGGCGGCGACGATTGCCACCGACCGGCAGGCGGGCTGCACGCCATTTCTGGTTATCGGCACAGCGGGAACAGTTGACACCGGCTCGATCGACGATCTGGCCGGCCTCGCTGCGTTGTGCGCGCGCGAGGGGTTGTGGTTCCACGTGGACGGCGCATTCGGCGCGCTGGCCGCTCTGGTTCCGGAGCTGGCGCCGCGCCTGCGGGGCATCGAGCAGGCCGACTCGCTGGCCTTCGACTTTCATAAGTGGGCACAGGTGCCCTACGATGCAGGCTTCCTGCTGGTGCGCGATGGGAAGCTTCACGCGCAGGCGTTTGCATCCTCGAGCGCCTATCTGCAGCGTGAGGAGCGCGGTCTTGCGGCTGGATCGCCCTGGCCGTGCGATCTTGGGGTCGATCTTTCGCGGGGATTTCGCGCGCTCAAGACCTGGTGCACCCTCAAGGTCTACGGCACGGACGCGATCGGCGCGGTGATCCGGCATACGTGCGCGCTGGCGCGTCAGCTCGCGGCCCGGATCGACGCTACCCCGGAACTGGCGCTGGCGGCTCCGGTTGAGCTGAATATCGTCTGCTTCCGCTACTGCAGCTCTGGCGAAGACGAGGACGCCAGCCAGCTTAACCGGCAGATCGCGATTGCGCTGCAGGAGGCGGGCCTGGTCGCACCGTCCACGACCGTGATCGGCGGCCAGGTGTGCCTGCGGGCGGCCATCGTCAACCACCGGACGACTGAGCGGGAGATCGACATGCTGGTCGAGGAGACGCTCCGGCATGGGCGCGCGCTGTCGCAGCAGAGGACCCCGCAGCCGGCAGCGGCCGCGCCGGAGCCGAAGGAGTGGCAGCCCTCGGTCGAGCGCGCCGTCCGGCTCCGGCAGCTCGACGCGCTGTTGGGCGGCAAGCTCGAGAAGGACGAGGAAGTGGCGCTGCTGGTGGAGCGGGCGACGCTGCTCACCGCTGCTGGGCGAAGTCTTGAGGCGCGTAGCGATTACTTTCGCGTGCTGGTGCTCGCGCCGACGCATCTGCCGAACCTATTTGGACTTGGACGCCTGCTGGCGGCGACGGGACAGCGCAAGGCGGCGCAAGTGGTCTTTGCCGAAGCGGTCAAGCATCATCCGGGCGACCTTGCGAGCCGCGTCAACCTGGGCAGCATGCTGCTCGAGGGGCAGGAGCCGGCCGCGGCGCTCGAGCAGTACAAAGCAGCCCTGGCGATTGACCCCAACTTTCCCCAGGCGCACGGCGGCACGTACTACGCGCTCAAGAATCTCGGCCAGCCGGAGGCCGCGGAGCAGCATCGCGCTAGGGCCTTCGGCCAGAAGAACGTGTTTACCGCGCCGTATCGTGGCGAGGGCCCGCCGATCCCGATCCTGTTGCTCATGTCGTCAAATGGCGGCAACACGCCGATTGAGAAGCTGCTCGACGAGCGCATCTTTCAAACGTATGTGGTGGTGGCCGACTTTTTCGATCCGCGTCTGCCGCTGCCGGAGCACCGGCTGATCTTTAACGGCATCGGCGATGCCGATGTGGCGATGCAGGCGCTCGCTGCGGCCGAGTCGCTGCTGCGGCAGACCAGCGCGCCGGTGCTCAACCGGCCGGGCGCGGTGCGGGTGACAGGCAGGTGCGAGAATGCGGCGCGTCTCGGACGCTTGCCCGGGGTGAGCACCGCGAAGATGGAGAGCTTGCCTTACGCCTCGCTCGCCGGTGAGGGTGGTGCGGATCTGCTCGCCGCGCATGGCTTCAGCTACCCGCTGCTGCTGCGGGTGCCGGGTCAGCATATGGGCAAGGAGTTCGTCCTGGTCGAGACGGCTGCCGCGCTCCCGGAGCGGCTGGAGGAGCTGGCTGGATCAGGTCGCCGGGACACGAGCCTGCTGGCCATGCAGTACCTTGATGCGCGCGGGGCGGACGGGTGCTTTCGCAAATACCGGGTCATGATGGTCGCGGGCGAGATATTTCCGCTGCACCTGGCTATCTCTGATCATTGGAAGGTCCACTACTTCAGCGCCGATATGAAGGACCGCCCGGAGCATCGTGCGGAGGAGGCTCTGTTTCTGAACGACATGGCTGCGGTCGTGGGGCCGAGAGCGATCGATGCTCTGCGTGCGGTCGAAGCCGAGCTTGGCCTCGATTATGCCGGAGTGGACTTCGGCCTGGGGCCGGATGGGGATGTGCTGCTCTTTGAGGCGAACGCGACGATGGTCTTTGGGCAGCCGGATGGCGATGCCCGCTGGGATTACCGGCGCGCGGCGGTCGCACGGATTGAGAAGGCTGTGGCCGCAATGTTGCGGAGCCGCTGCCAGGCTCCCGCTGTCCCGCTCTTAGTGCGTGGTGAGGAGCAGATTCAGAGGCCAGCTTCGCGGGTTTAGAATACTGTGCAGGAAGGTGCGAGCGGAACTGGTTTCGCTTGTGCTGCGGTGACGATGAACAGGATTGTGGCTAGGGCTGGCTGCGGGCTTTTGAAGGCGAGCCTTGCCCTGGGGGTAACTCTGCTGGGCTCCGTTTCTGGGGCAAACGCGCAGGTGCCATCTGCCTCCACGCAAGCCGTTCGTCCGGCGCCTCCTACCCGCGACCCGCACACGCCTGGATATGTAACTGCCACGGATCTACCTGACGGCAGCAATGCTCCGGCGAATGCAGACGGAAACTTTATCCTGGGACCCCCGCACGATCCCGCACCGGAAGCGTCGGTCGAGCCAGGTGTGCCGCAAGGATCGGTGTACGAGTTCACGATGAGCTCGGCGGACAGCCGGTTTTACCCGGGTATTGCGCGTGACGCGAATACCTTTGGCGCGGTCGATCCGGCGAATCCTGCGCGGCTGCTTGTGCCGACGAGCCACCCTGCTGCGTATACGCGTCGTGTTACCGTCTACGTGCCCCGGCAGTATGTGCCTGGAACGCCGGCGCCGTTCATCGTCGGAGCAGATGGGCCTGACCGGCTGCTGTTCACTGTGCTCGATAATCTGATTGCCGCGCATAAAGTGCCGGTGATGGTTGCAATTTCGATAAGCAACGGGGGCGGTGATGCGCAGGGCAGCGAACGCGGGCTTGAATACGACACCATGTCGGGCACATATGCGGAGTTTGTCGAAAAAGAAGTGCTGCCATTGGTCGAGGCGCATGCTCACGTAAAGCTGACGGCTGACCCGGACGCGCGCGCGACGATGGGAGGCAGCTCCGGCGGCTCCTGCGCGTTCATCATGGCGTGGTATCACCCGGAGCTCTATCACCGCGTGCTGACCTATTCGGGCACTTACGTAAATCAGCAGTGGCCTTACAATCCGCAATCACCGCATGGCGCGTGGGAGTTTCACGAGCATCTTATTCCGGACACGCCGGCCAAGCCGCTGCGCATCTGGATGGAGGTCGGCGACCGGGATCTGCTCAATCCGAATGTGATGCGCGACGGGATGCATGACTGGGTTCTCGCGAATGAAAGTATGGCGAAGGTTCTGGCTGCGAAGGGGTATCACTATCAATTTGTATTTGCGCGGAACGCCGGGCACACTGACAACGCAGTGAAGCGGCAGACGCTGCCCGAGGCTCTCGAATATCTGTGGCAGGGATACGCGGGCGCAGCCACTGGCGCGACAATTTCGTCGCCGGCGAGCGACGCCATGGAGTTCTCGGATACGCCGAACTTTACCGTAGCCGGAGTTACGGATTGGACGGCGATTGGTGGGCATGGATCGGACGCCACCTTACGCACGAGCGAGGATCTGGCGCGTGCGACATTATCGTTGAGGCCACAGAACGCCGCTCCGGCTGCTGTTGCAAATAACGGTGAGCAGGCGCGGCTGCTGGCTGACTTAGCTGCGAACCCTAAGAGCTATGCAGCCAACCATGCGCTGGGTGAATATTATTTGCGCCATCAGCTGTATCAGCAGGCGATTCCGCTGTTGGAGTCCGCTGCTGCGATGAGCCAAGGCCGGGCGGAGGACGAGTCCGAACTCGCGCAAGCCTGCGAGGGCGCGGGTGATGATAAACAAGCTTTGCAGCACATAGAAATTGCGCTCGCGCAGAAGGACTCGGGCACGTTGCATCGAGTGGCCGGCGAGCTGGACGAGAAACTCGGCAATCCCTTCGCTGCCGTCAAGGAGGAGGAGCGAGCGGTTCACCTCGATCCGTCTGAGGAGAATTACTTCGCGTGGGGCTCGGAGTTACTTCTGCATCGTGCGGTATGGCAGGCTGTGGAGGTGTTCAAGAACGGAGCTGCTGCGTATCCGGCATCGGCCCGCATGCTGACTGCCTGGGGCGCGGCGCTCTTTGCCGGAGCGCTTTACGATGAGGCCGCGCAGCGCCTGTGCGCTGCCTCCGATTTGCATCCGGCTGATCCGGAGCCATACATTTTCATGGGCAAGATTGCGATGGCGTCGCCGGCGCCGCTGCCCTGCGTGGAATCAAAACTCGCGCGCTTTGCAGAGACGCAGCCGGAGAATGCCAGGGCGAATTACTTATACGCCATGGCACTCTCTCGGCGCGAAGAGCCCGATCCGGAGCGCGTCGAAGCCCTGCTTGCGAAGGCGGTGATGTTAGATCCCAAGTATGTTGACGCCTACCTGCAGTTAGGCATCCTCGCGTCTCAGAGACGTGACAACACACGAGCGGCTGATTACTTCACGAAGGCGATTGCTCTTGATCCGCAGCTTGCGGAGGCGCATTATCGCCTGGGCGTTATCTACGATCGAGCGGGCGAGTCAGCCAAGGCAAAGCGCGAGTTAGAAATTCATGACGAGATTGAAAAGTCGCAGGCCGACGCCGTAGAAGAACAACGGCGCGAGGTGAAGCAATTTCTCGTAGTGTTGCAGGGAAAAGGGTCGAGTTCGAGTCAGCCATGACGTCGTGTTCTGCACAACTCATTCAGGAGCGTGGCTTGAACGACGCGATGATGCCCGCGCCCTCTCGAATCGTCACTATCTGATTGGCCGCGACCTGCGTAAATCGCTCAATCTTTTGCGTGGTGGGCCACTTAATTTCAACCGCGTCGATGACCTCCACTTTGCCGAGGCCGAAGTGCAGCCGCAGGTCACTCTGCGACATGACACTCGTGCCCGAGTGCACTTCATCCATCTGCATATGTTTGCCCGTAATAACTCGCGCGCGCGCCCCGATAGCGGTGCGATTGCACTGTGCCCCAATCAGTTTCAGCTTGATCCAGTTCTGCTTATTTCCGCCTTCGTTGCGCAGCAGGGATGGTGGGTCGTTCATGTTGAGAATGAGCGCATCGATGCAGCCGTTATTTCTGTAGTCGCCAAATGCTGCGCCTCTGCTTGAATAGTGCTCGCTGATGCCGGGCCCCAGCTCCGTTGAGACATCCTTGAACCGCCCATCGCCGAGATTCTTGTAGACCAGCCGGGGGTTTTTGAATGTCTGTCCGAAGTGATAGCTGTCGATCTCCGGATACACATGCCCATTGATCTGCATGATGTCGGGCCATCCGTCATTGTCGTAGTCGATGAAGCCACAGCCCCAGGCCACGTAACTATTATTGACAGCAACCCCAGCCGGAAAACTCACGTCGCTGTACGTGCCATCGCCATTGTTGTGGTAAAGGTTGCAGGTATCGTCTGCGAAGTTGGTCTTGAAGATATCAAACCAGCCGTCGCAATCGTAGTCGGCGACAGCAACGCCCATGCCGGCCTGCTCGTGGCCGCCCTCGCTGTAGGCGCAGCCCGCCATCTCGGCAACATCGGTGAACGTGCCGTCGTGATTATTCTGGAACAGGATGCTGGGCTGCGAATCGACAGCAACATAAATATCCGGCCAGCCATCGTTGTCGAAATCATAGGAGACCGCAGTGATTGAATAACGAGGCCCTGGCTTGAGCACGCCAGCCTTCTGCGAGACATCGGTGAACGTACCGTCACCGTTGTTGTGATAGAGCAGATTGGTATCGCCCGGCAGTCCACGCGGGCCGCACAAAATGGGAACGCCCTTCCACTGGCAGAAGTGAGTATCGCTGGCTGGAGGAATCTTGTCCGGGTCAAGTCGCAGGTAGTTGCAGACAAATAAATCAAGATGGCCATCGCGATCATAATCAAGAAATGTGCAGCCTGCGCCCCATCGCACCTCTTCCCGGTAGAGACCAGCCTTGCGAGTGACGTCGGTAAAAGTGCCGTTGCCATTGTTATGAAAGAGAATATTGTGGCCCCAGAAGCAGCAGAACAAATCGTCCCATCCGTCGTTGTTGTAATCACCAACGCAGACGCCGGTTTGCCAGCCGGTTACGCCGAGTCCTGACTTCTCGGTGACATCGGTAAATGTGCCATCGCGGTTGTTCTTATATAAGTGCGAGGTTGGCGCGTTGCCGGCCGGCCAGTGTGTGTCAAGGCGGTCCCCATTGGTGAGATAGATATCGAGCCACCCGTCCTGGTCATAATCGAAGAATGCGAGTCCGCTGCCCTTGGCTTCGATAATCGAGCGCTTGTGATCGATGCCGCCCCAGACGTTCGGCACGGTCAGCCCCGCTTGCTGCGCAACATCGACAAACTGCACCGGAGAGGAGGTCGCACTTATTCCCGCTGCCTGCAGCAGCGCTGGATCTCTCCATTGCCATAAAGGCGTGGCCAGCGCGTCTGTCAGCGTGCTGCTGAGCATGCATAGAGAAGAGCCAAGAAATCGTCGACGGGGAAGATGCATATGCGTAATTATAAGGAGTGAGGCGTGTTTCGCGATCAAGGCATCGACTCGAGCGTTGCGAGGCCCTGCTTCGCGCCCGCATTGTCCGGTTGCAGGCGTAGCAGATCCTCGAGCGCCTGTCTCGCCTTATCTTTTTCGTGCTCGACAGCATAGAGGCGCGCGAGATTGAGGTAGGACTGGTCGAATTGCGGCGCCATGCGGATACAGCTCCGGAAGCGGGCCTCGGCCTCTGCGTAATTCTGCTGCCGCACGAAGAGAACGCCGAGATTATTCAGGGCTTCGGGATAGTCAGGACGCAAGGCGATAGCTTTTTCAAGATATTCAGAGGCCTGCTGCAGTTGGCCCTGCTGCGCGTAGAACATGCCCATGCTGTAATTCGCTTCCGGATCGTCGGGCTCAAGCGCGAGCGCGCGGGTCAGGGTTTGCTGCGCGACCGCGATTTGTCCATTGCGGCGATACACATTGCCGAGGTTCAGCAGCGCGGTGGCATAGGACGGCCGGAGGCGAAGCGATTGTTGGAAATTGTCGATCGCTTGCTCGGGATGACCTTGCTGCGCCGCCATCATGCCCAGGTTATTCCAGGCCTCCGGATAATCCGGCTTCCGTTTCAGAGCCTGCTCCAGGTATTGCCGCGCCTGCTGAAAATCATTTCGCCGCAGGTTGAGAGTTCCGAGGTTGTAATAACCTTCGGCGTCATCCGGCTTGTTGGCGATGACCTGCTCAAACGATGCCGCCGCCTGCTCCAGATACCCGTGCTGAAACATGGCGATGCCGAAGGTAAAGTCATTGCGCTGGAACTGGCCTTGATAGAGCGTCCCGGGAAATGGTAAAGCCCTTTGTACGCGGCCGTCGGCCGTCTCGGGAATCGATTGTATATCCTCAAGCACGCGCTCCGGGCTGAGTTCGCCTTGATACACGGCGACGATCATTCCCTCTTTGTCGATAAGAAACGAGGTAGGAATAGCGAGGTCCCGGCGGCGATCAAACAAGTAACGGTAGACGATGTTGTAGACGCCTGCTACTTCCTGGGTCGCAAGAAGGACCGGAAATGCGAGTTGCTCCTGCGCGGCAAGTGCGCGAACGCTGCTGAGCAATTCCGGACTATCCAGATTGACAGAGACGGCACTAACTTGTCGCGTGGCGAATTGTGCGCGTTGCTGTTGCAGAAGCTTGAGCTGGCTTCGGCAGAGCGGAGAACCAGTAGCCCAGAAATAAAGCAATACGAAGCCGCCCCGGAAGGACGCGAGTGTTTGTTGTGCGCCGGTCAGGTCTGGCAAGGAGAACTCAGGCGCCTTCAACGGATTGATCAGCCACGTCGCAATCTGCGTGGGCAATGACTCCGGCGCGGGGGCTGCTGCAGCCTTCGAGTAGGCAGGGGCAGGCGCGGCGAAGGGTTTGATCGTGAGATTGGCTGAGCCTTCTTCAATAGTAATGCGGCTGTTCGGCGGCAAGGCGTCGAACTGCTGCGTGAGCCCGCTCGGCCAGCGGACCGTGGCGCTAATTTCTCTCGCCTTTTGGCCCAGGCCGAAGAAAACTTCCTTTGTATGCTGGGCCAGAAAACCCGTGCCCGCCTGCAAATACCTGGTTTGACGGATCTCTGACGACTCAAGAGTGATCGCGGCGCCGATGCCATCGCGATTGCTCTTTGTCCCCTTGAGCCGGAAGGCAATCGAACCACCGAGTTGCTGCATGTCGTTGTGCAGGATGCGCAGTTGCGGAGCATTGCGGTTCTTTACGATGACCTCAAGGCGGCCGTCATGATCGAGGTCAGCCAGCGCAAACGAGCGGCTGTCCTCAAGAAAGTCGAGCCCCACAACTCCGGAGACCTGTGAAAAGGTTCCGTCGCGATTGTTGGCAAACATTACGTTGCGCTCAAAGCCGCTCCACGAGTTATCCGAGCGAATAAGTTCGTTGAGCGCATTCCATCCCCGCTCATAGCCTTGTGAGGGTGTCGCATCGTTGGGGGATCTGCCGACGACCTGACGCCAGAAAAAACTGCCCAGATCGGAGTAGGTTTCGCTCTCCCTGGGTGACGAGATGTAGCCATTGGTGACATAGAGATCAGGGTAGCCGTCGTGGTCGAAATCCCAGAAATCCGAGCCCCAGGCCCAGCGGCCCATCTCCACGCCAGCCTGATCGGCGACGTTGGAAAATACGCCATCGCCATGATTGCGATATAGCGAATTGCCGCGCGCGTGCCGCTGGTAGAGCGCCCGGATCGCGTCCGGGGCCTCGGGGTGAAAGGGCTGCTGCTGCGAAACTCTTTGCCCCGCAGCCGACCACATATTCGCGACATAGAGATCGGGCCGGCCATCGTTATCATAGTCAGCCCAGCAGGCGCTCATGCCCGCGCCGACATCCTCTACATGCGATTTCGAAGATGTCGCGGTAAAGGTGCCGTCGCCGTTGTTGCGATAGAAAGTATTACGGCCGAAGTCGTTGGCAACATATAAGTCGGGCAGGTTATTCGAGAGCGATTCACCCCAGGCGCAGGCAAAGCTGTAACGGTCATTGTCAGTTTGCAGCCCGGCTGCTGCCGTTCTGTCGACAAATACGCCACCGCCTTGATTATGCAGCAGGAAATTGGGCGGACCATTGCGTGCGTCGAAGTAGGGCGCAGGGTAATGATATTGGTCGAGGCCGAGATAATAGCTATAGAGGCAGAAATAAATATCGAGGCGGCCATCGCGATCGTAATCGGCGATGGCGGCATGGGTAAACGAGCCTTGCGGCGGGGTGGCGAATTGAAATGCATCGCGCTTGAGCGTGAAGGTTACGTTGCCCTGGTTGAGAAAGAGCAGCGGCCCGCTGCTGCAGACTACGAGCAGGTCTTGCAGGCCGACATTGCGAAAGTCGGCAAAGAGCGCGCAGGCGGTATTGTCGAGCACGCCCACGCCGGCCTTCTCGGTGACATCGTCAAAGGTGCCGTCGCCGCGATTGCGGTAGAGCCGGTTCGGCAGCCCGGCCGGCTGACATATATATAGATCGTCGAAGCCGTCATTATCAAAGTCGCCGGCCGAGACCCCGTTATTGCCGTAGACATCGATGCCGCAGGCTCCGTCGAGCACCGTGCGCCAGTAGTCAGCGCCGCGCAGCAACTGCTCTGTGTACGAGGGCGCGCTACCCAGCGCCTGGCGCGTTACCTCCACAAATCCCGGCCCGGACGCAAGGCTCATCGTCTCCTGATTCGCTTGCAAGCGGCGGAGCTTCCACTCGCCAGGAGCGGCAGCGCGTGACCATTCGGTGAGCCACGATCCGGTGCGCTCTTCACGAGTCTTCTCGCCGCGGCGGCTGACGATGCCGTAACGAATCTCAAGCCGCACGCTTAGAGGCGCATCGGAAATTACCTCGATCGAAGTGATCTCGAACTCGGCGGTCTCGACCTTGGCGTCCTCGCCCAGCCAGACGGTGAACTGCTGGAGCAGCCGGTCTGCCCCCGGTTCGAGGTCTGCGGAGAACTCCCGCCGCGAGCAATCGAGGCCGAAGCCGCTCCGCAGCGAAGTTACTTTGGAGGGTGACAGGGTGGATGCCTGGAGCGTCGAATCGAGCGACCCGGCGAGCGCGGAAAGGTCGCCGCTACGGAAGGCCGCGCTCCAACGCTTGAGGATGGCCGCAACTTCGAACGCGTAGGCCTCGGTGATGTAGGCGTCCGAGCCCGGAGGGACCAGACGCAGCACATCCTCGAGCGGCGAGCGGGCGGGGTAGTGGGGAACCAGCCGCACATCGTCGAAGGATATGGCTGCCGGCTCGTCCGGGAGGGCAGGGAGCGAGCAGGAAAAAGATTCTGCCGGGGAAGAGCCATAAAACGGGGCGGCCCGGAGCAAAAATGGCGCCACGCCAAGACTCTTGAGCAGAGCACGCCGGCTAAGGTGCGGGGGGTCGTGTTGTTCAAGCGCCATCCTGTTCCGTGACGAGGAGACTCCTGGACCCTACGTTAGAGCACAGCTTACGTAGATGCAAACACCGGGCGGCTCGCCGTTGAGCCGGGCTGGCTTCTGCCGGGGCAGGCCGACGAAGAGGTTGAAAGACCTCATGGCTGGGAGTTGCACCAAAGGAACGTGTCCACCTTTTGATTGACAACCGCTGAACCGGTACCGTAGCTTCCTCCCCGTGGGTACTAGCAGGTTGACTCTCATCAGCTCCATCGAGGCCGCGAGGATGCATCAGTGCGCGGACCGGGAGTTGAGAGAGTGGAGGTCTTTTCGGATGGCTTTTGATCGCAATTTTTGGAAGTGGACGCGGCAACTAGGGTTCATCGCAGTCGCAGTCCTGGGTTTCCTCTGGATGCACCCGCAGGCCGCCTTTGGCCAGGTGGACGAGGGATCGGTTACCGGCACAGTGCAGGACCCGACCGGGGCAGTGGTGCCGAACGCCCAGGTGACGCTGCTCAACACGGATCAGGGCCTGACGCTCGAGGGCCATACCGACGGCGCCGGCAACTATACATTTTCGCCGGTCAGGATCGGACACTACACGGTGACGGTTTCAGCGCCGGGATTCTCGACCACCACGCAGAAGAATCTCACCGTAGCGGTAGGCCAGCAGCTGCAGGCGAATATCTCGCTGCAGACCGGCTCGACTGCGACCACGGTCACGGTCACGACAGCGCCGCCGCAGTTGCAGACCGAGGAGTCCTCGGTCGGCCAGGTGGTTGATGAGCGCAGCGTCAACAGCCTGCCCTTGAATGGCCGCAACTTTACCTTCCTCGCGCAGCTTGGCGCGGGCGTCAACACGGCGCAGGCTGACACGCGCGGCAATGCTGCTTCCGGCGCATTTACGGCGAACGGCCTGCGCCCCGCGCAGAATAACTACCTGCTCGATGGGATCGACAACAATTCGAACGCGGTCGACTTTTTGAACGGAACGAACTTCGTCATCCTGCCTCCGGTCGACGCGATCCAGGAGTTTAAGGTGCAGACCGCCGACTACAGCGCGGAGCTGGGCCGGGCGGCCGGCGCGGTGTTGAACGCGACGATCAAGTCGGGCACCAACCAGTTTCACGGCGCGGCCTGGGAGTTCTTCCGCAACGACAAGCTGGACGCGGCCGATTATTTTGAGACGGCGGGCAAGGGCGAGCTGCGCTTCAACCAGTTCGGCGCCGAGATCGGCGGCCCGATCATCAAGAACAAGGCCTTCTTCTTTGGCGACTATGAAGGGTTTCGCCGCGTGCAGGGCAACACGGCTTCCGGTATCTCGGTGCCGACGGCGGCTGAGATCAACAGTAACTATCAGGATTTATCGGATCTGATCTCAGGCCAGGGCGGTCTTAACCCTGCTAACGACCGGACAGATGCGCTCGGACGCGCCATCCCCTTTGGCACAGTGATGGACCCGGCGACAACGCGTAACGTGCCGAATGGCAGCGTCGACCCCGTGACTGGCCGGACAGCAAGCCAGGCCAACACCCCCGCAGGGCAGTTGCTGCCGGTGCGCGACCCGATCAACCTGACAAACTGCGCAGTCAACGCCAACAGCTTCGACGGTTGCACTCTCAACCAGATTCCAGCGGGGCGTCTCGACCCGACAGCGGTCAACCTCCTCAAGCTATTCCCGGCGCCGACCAACTCAAGCCTGGCCGGCAATTATGAATCCAGCGTGCCGCTCTTTGAGCACCGCAACGCCTTCGACGTGCGCGGTGATATCAACCCCTCGCAGAAGGACCAGGTCTTCGTCCGCTTCAGCTATGTGGATGACCCGCAGTTTATCCCCGGCCCGTTCGGCGGCATCGCGGATGGCGGCGCCTTCCAGCAGGGCGTGCAGACGGCCAAGTCCGACCAGGATGTGATCGGCTACACGCATGTCTTTACGCCGAGCACGATCAACGTGGTGCATGCGGGCTTTAACCATCTGCATACGACTCGTTTCGGGCCTGAGGGCTCCGTGACGGGCATCCCCGATAAATACGGTATCGCGGATATCCCGCAGGCGACCGAAAATGGCGGCCTCCCGGCGATCGTGATCAGCGGCCTTGCAGAGCTTGGCAGCAACGACTATCTGCCTTCGGACGAAGTCAGCCAGACGCTGCAGGTGACCGACGACTTCACCAAGATCTATGGCAAGAACAGCTTCAAGATGGGCGTCGAGTACCAGGACGTGCACTTCAATACCCTGCAGCCGGCCTACTCGCGCGGTGAGTTCGACTTCAACGGCAATTATGCCGGCGTCCCGAATCAGAGCGGTGATAACACCGGCAAGGCGCAGTTCCTGCTGGAACCTACGGCGAGTGCGGTTGGCGGCCCGGATTATGTCGGCGGCGCGAGCGATGTGCATGCCTCGAACATCAGCAAGACCTACGACGTACGGCATTACCTGGCGGGCTACTTCCAGGACGACATCAAGGTCAACGAGAAGCTCACGTTGAACCTGGGCCTGCGCTACGACTACTTCACGCCTATCTCCGAGTCCAATGGCGGACAGGCGAACTTCGTGCAGACCGGCCCTCCGAACGGAGCTGCGACTTACCTGATTCCTGCTTCCGGCAAAGATGCGCGCACGCTTTCGCCGAGCTTTATCGCGCTTGCCGCCAAGGACGGCATTGCGATCGACTCGACGAGCAGTTACGGCAACTCACTCGTCAAAACACAGAAGGCAAACTTCGCTCCGCGCGTCGGCTTCGCCTATGAGATTTCGCCGAAGCTCGTCGTTCGCGGCGGTCTCGGTCTCTTCTACAACGCATTTGAGAATCAGGGGTATGGCCCGAATATCGGCGAAAACTATCCCTTCATTTATAACTTCAACTTCCAGGGTCCCAACGATTCGACCAACTTCGGGCAGGGTTCGAACCCCTATGCCGGGTGCGGTACTTCTGTCGGTGGAAGCGCACCGATCGAGGTCGGACTCTCCTGCGTAGCGTTCACGCCTGTCGACGTCAACGCATCCGGTCTCGGATTGCAGGGCCTGCAGTTCAACTACCAGACGCCGCGTACCTTCAGCACAAACCTGAGCTTCCAGTACGCGCTCACGCACTCGCTCGCCGCACAGATTGCCTATGTCTTGACCGACGCGAGCAACCTGCAGGTCGGTATCGGTAATAACGAGCCTTTTGCAATCCTGCCGGTTGGCACTTCACTCACGCCGACCTCCACGCAGACCACCAGCTACATTCCGTTCCCTGACTTTGGGGAAGGCAGCAGCTACCAGGTCACCAAGGGCAACAGCGTCTACAACGGGTTGCAGACCAAGCTGGAAGAGCAGCTCTCGAACGGGCTGAACTTCCTTGCGACGTACACCTACTCGAAGACCCTGACCGATGCCGGCGACCTGCTGAATGGCGGCAGCACCAACGGCTTCCGTGCACCCTGGGTGGCGGGACTCGGACCTCGATTCGACTGGGGTCCGGCGAGTTTTGACATCCGCAACGTCTTCCACTTCAGTGGCGGATATGAACTGCCCGTTGGCAAAGGCAAGATGTTCCTGGGCAACTCCGGCAAGCTCGCCGACAACGTGGTTGGCGGATGGAGCACGAACTTCATCGTCACCATGCAGAACGGCCAGCCTCTTGGGTTCGGCTGTCCGTCGTCAACCACCTCCGGCACCAACTGCAATACGCTACTGCTGCCGGGGCAGAATCCGAAGCTGGGCCTGCACAAGGACAGCAATGGCAATCTGAGCTGGATCGGCAACGCTGCCGCCTTCAGCCAGCCCTGCGAGCTGGGGACAAACGGTCTGCTGAACACGCCTACGGGCTGCGTGCCGCTGATTGGCGCAGGCGTGCTCGGCGCCGGTCCTGCAGTGACTTCCGGGCCGGGCTTCCACCGGTTCGACTTCTCGCTCTTCAAGGCGGTTCAGGTGAGCGAGCGGGTCTCGATGCAGTTCCGGGCGGAGTTCTTCAACATCCTCAACCACCCGAACTTCAACGCGCCGAACTTTGGCGGCAATGGCGTCACGTCGATCAGCGGCTCGGGCAGCTATAACAACTCCGCCTTCGGCGAGATTGGATCGACCCGCGATGCTCCTTACGATCCGCGGCAGATTCAGTTTGCGCTGAAGTTGTACTATTAAGGCGAAGAGACGCTCCAGGCAACGCGCCCGGGAAAAGCCTTACGGCTTTCCCGGGTTCTTTGCGTACGAGGGCGTGCAGTTTCGGGACCTCTTTGTTGTCTCGGAGTGCTGTTGTCTCGGACTGCGCCGGCGTTTGTTTCTGGACGCAGAGGTGGATAGTGATCACTGATTTGCGGTCACGGCTGATCCTTGCTGGCTCCTTTGCGCTTATCGCAGTCTCCGGCGCAGCTCAGAATGCGTCCACTCACGCGCAGGGCATCGATCAGGAGTTTCAGGCCGCGGTCGCCAACTACCATGCAGGCAGGCTGGCCGAGGCCGGGGCCGAGCTGAAGGCCTTGTTGCCGCGTACCCCGAAGAGCTTCGAGGTCCACGAACTTCTGGGGCTCATCGATGCCGCGCAATCGCAGGATGTTGAGGCCGTCGAGCAACTGCGTGCGGCGGTGCAGTTGAAGCCGGACTCGGCAACGGCGCACACCAACCTGGCCACGGCGCTCGCGCACCAGGGCCTGCGTGCCGAGGCCGAGGCACAGGCGGAACAGGCGCTGGCGCTCGCGCCGAACGATTATGACGCCAACCACGATCTGGCCGAGTTCTACATACAGTCCAACAGGATCGCTCAGGCTCTGCCCTTGCTCGAGGCCGCGCAGCGCGCCCGTCCTGATGCGTACAGCAATGGGTATGATCTCGCGCTCGCCTACCTGCTGACCGGTAAGACTCAGCAAGCGAGGCAGCAGGTGGATAGCCTGGCCAGTCAGAAAGATACTGGTGAACTGCACGCTCTGCTCGGCCGCATCGACGAGCAGGAGGGTAAGTTCATCGACGCCGCGAATGAGTTTGAGGCGGCGGCGCATCAAGATCCGAGCGAGGATAATCTCTTCATCTGGGCGAGCGACCTCTTGCTGCACCGGGCGTATGTGCCTGCGATCGAGGTCTTCCGGGCCGCGTCCGCGCGGTATCCCCAGTCGCCGCGAGTGTTGATCGGTCTCGGCATGGCGCTCTTCTCTCGCGGCGAGTACGAGGACTCGATTCAGGCGCTGCTCAAGGCAGCGGACCTGAACCCGAAAGACCCGCGCTGCTATCTGTTCCTGTCGAAGGCCTATCTCTTGTCTCCGAGCCAGGCGCGGAATGTGATCGAACGGTTCCGGCGCTATGCGGAGCTTGAGCCCGGCAACGCGATGGCTCAGTACTACTATGCGGTCAGCCTGTGGAAGGGAATCAGGACCGGGGACACCTCGGTCGATTCGCACACAGTGGAGTCGCTCCTTGAGAAGGCGATTGCGCTCGACGGCTCGCTCGCCGAGACGCACTTGCAGTTGGGCATCCTCTATAGTGACCAGCGACATTATGACAAGGCGCTGCCCGAGTATCAGCGAGCCTTGCAACTCGATCAGAACCTGGCGGACGCGCACTACCGGCTGGGTCAGTACTACGCGCATGCCGGGGACAAAGAGAAGTCGCAGCAGGAGCTCGATCTGTTCAGAAAGCTGCAGGAGGAGCGTCTGGCAGCGGTTGACCGGCAGAGGGCCGAGGTGCAGCAGTTCGTGGTCGCGGCCGGCTCGTCCTCAAAGCCCTGAGTGATTCACGCGACAGGTCTCCAGCAAATCAACGATGATACGCAGTAACAGGATGATGCCAGCAACCCGACTGACCGGAGAGGAGATCGCGCGGCAGCTTGGCCGCAGCCGGCGGGATTTTCTGCGCAACGCCGCCGGGCTCGCGCTGGGCTCGGCGCTCACGAGCGGCAGCCCGTTCGTTTACGGGCAGAAAGCAGCCAGACAACGCAAGGTGATTGTGGTCACGTTCGGCGGGGGCGCCCGCGACCAGG
>Ga0116226_10002303_pt1 | contig 16574 bp, 11 predicted proteins | sample S1TSphfallax_FD_89692 | JGI IMG/M metagenome (GOLD analysis project Ga0116226, IMG submission 89692) | Host-associated microbial communities from peat moss isolated from Minnesota, USA - S1T2_Fa - Sphagnum fallax MG | ecosystem: Host-associated > Plants > Peat moss > Unclassified | place: USA... | reverse complement strand
TTTTTGGTTGCAAAAGAGCTTCAACTCCTTTTGAGGAATGTGAACATGATGACCAAGATTTGATCTAGGCCAATTTTATGTTTCTTCTATTTGGCCCAAACCATGACCTTCACTGCTGAGCTGTGTTTTGTTTCAGGTGAACATTTGTCACTCGAAAACTAATCAAATCCAGTGCAACTCATAGAAAGGATTTTTGGTGAAAAACATGTGCCAAAGTTGTCATATTTGGAGGGTGGAAAAAAAATCGCAAAATTTAGACAATAGGTTCCACCAGGTTGCTGAAATATACTGCATAATTCTTCTTTTTTTCTATGCCATAATAGTATACATAATATTCGATGGCATTTACGACTAGGACAAAAATATGACTAGTGGATAAGCGATGTGTCCATATGCACTACATAGTCATGTAGTCATGGATGGCACATATGACTACAAACCTAGTCATGGGTGTAGCCATATTTGGCATGTTTTGGCGTAGTGTAGAATGGTAGATTACTATTAATTACTAAAATGGTAGATGAATGGTAGAATGGTAATTATTAGTTACTAGGAGGCCTATGGAACTACTAGTCTAGAAAAAATCTACCCATTAACAAATGGTTTACATGAATCAAAAGTGGAATAGTTGTGAAAGAAGTTTTAAAAAATTGAAAGGCGTTGTTAGCTTCAATTCCCCATGAAAAGGGTTGATCCTTTCGAATTAAATGAGTAAGAGGAACCATTATCATAGAATAATGGGCAATGAAATGTCAATAAAAGTTGGTGAATCCAAGAAAACATTAAACATCACAAATAATTCAGCCAAGGTAGCCCAATTGACAATGGTCTAAACCTTGTAAGGATCCATGCAAATACCATCTCCAAAGACGATGTAGTCAAGGAATTCCACTTCAATTTGATGAAATTCATGTTTTTCCAACTTGGCATAAAATCCAACTTCCTTAAGTTTGTCTAAAATAAGTCGAACATGTTGTTCATGTTCTTTCAAGTTCTTGAAGTAAATGAGGATGTCATCAATGTAACAAAACACAAATGATCCAGGTATTCATGAAAAACATCATTCATGAAATGTTGAAAGACAATGAGTGCATTCGTAAGGCCAAAGGACATCACAACATACTCAAAATGACCATAGTATGTACAAAATGCAGTGTTCCATTTGTCACCTTATTCACTAGACACCAAATTGTATGCTCCACACAAGTCAATCTTGGTGTACACCTTGGCATGACTAAGTTGATCTAATAATCCTGAAATCAAAAGTTACGGGTATCAATTATTGATGATGAATCAACTTAGGCCATGAGAATCCACACACATTCAAAGGGATCCATCCTTTTTCTTGACAAATAGGATTAGGGCACCAACTAGAAACTTGGAATGTTGAATGAACCATTTTTTGAAATTTTTGTTGACGTATTCACAAAGAGTTGCAAGTTTGTCTTATGCCAAATTATAAATGGGTCCAAATGGGGGTTGTGCACCTTCTTCCAAGTCAATTGTGCAATCACATGGTCAATGTTCTAGTAAAGTGTCAACATTTTTCTTTTCAAACACATCCTTGTAACCTTTGTATTGATAAAGACCTCATGTTGTTGTGGCCTCGCATTTGTTGCAAGAAGTGCATAAATAAAAAGTGGATCCCCTTTCTTATAACATGCATGAATGCCCCTACTCCCATAAACAATAACTTAAAAAACTTGGATTTTTGTGCACCAAGAAGGTTTTTGAGATTTGGCATGCGTTCAACTTCACTCAAATCATTTTTTGAGCACATGACATAGAAGTTCATGTGTTTCACCAACCATTCTTTTGTAAGTGGCTTCACAATTCAAAGGCTCTTGCTTAGGTGTTTCAAAATGGATATTTTTTGTATGCCAATCCACTTGTGGATTATGTAAAATGAGCCAAAATAACCCAATGATGATTAGGTTTTTTGAGAACAAAATAACATGAACATGACCTTGCTAAAATGTGACCCAATGGTGATCTCCAACATGACAAAAACACACTAAGGTGTCACAATTTCGACGGATTAGAATCCCTTTTCAAAGTTTTTTTTTAGTATAGTTGAAAATTAGCTTTAAATATGAATATTTAAATGATACTGAAAACACATTTACTTCCATTTTTAATTTCAAATCATGATGCTATAAGACATATAAAAAATATCACAAAATATTTTTTTAATAATTATTTTTAAATGCTTAAAAGGGCTTTTTAAATAATTACAATTTTTGAGATTTTTAAAAGTCCATGACATAATAAATTAAAATCACATTCCATTCATTCAATGGATCTTTAATTTCTTAAACATGACTCATCCGATTCCCCAAAGTTTCAAACACATAATATTAACACATTGTAAGATAAAAGTCCATATCCATGAGTTTTGCAAATGTGACAAAAAGCGTGTCAAAATTCGATAGTCCATTACTTATTGGCTATCCATGATTTTGATTTGATGTTTTCATTTTTGGAAGGTTAAGTATGATAACTTTAGATAAATGAGTCCCTTTTTCTATTATTTCAATGAATTTTATTTTATTTATTTTCTTGTATCTAGGGAATATAGGAAATTTTGACATTGTGATGTCCATATAAGGTCACCATAGTGTGCAAACACCCAACACCTTGGTTTCATGTGTCACAAGTCCTAAGGAAAAACTTCAACTATTAATGACTTCAACTCCTACCAATGCCACTTTTTTCACCAATGCCAACTTATGTTGTTGCATCAACTCCTTGTCAACAAAACATGGAAATGCACTAGAATTAAATAATGTTTAAATTTTTATTGTCATGGACTTATTACATTTTATCATGACTAGTAACAATAAATTAGGTGTTGGATTTGAAAACAAGTTAGGACCTTTCCTAACACATGATGAATCAAAATTTAATCGTAAGGTCCCTATTGAGACTAGATGTCCTCATTTTCTAATTTGCAAATTTTGAGTTAATGAAAGAAGTGGCATGTGTTATATGTGGACCTCGTGTCTTTAGACATTCATGAGCCACATGACTTGGTCCTCCACAATTTAAACAAAAATTGTTTTTGCATCATTGTTGCTTCTTATGTTCAACGAGGTGTTTGAATCTTGTTTCATCAATTTGCATGGGATCATCTTTTGTTGTTGATAAAATTGGTTGGGCTAAAATGGGGCCTATGAAAATTTTCTATGATGGCAATGGCTCCCAATGCTTCTTTTAATGACGTTCAAAAAAATGATTGTCACAACAAATAGCTTGTGTGATTACTTGACTCAAGGCTATGGGATCTGACATGGTAAAAAATAGGTCCTTCATGTCACTGCATAGCCCAAACTGGAATTGACTCATGAGTGCAATTTCACCCCATGATATGTCACATCCTAACTGCTATAATTCAAACATGTCCACAAATGCAAATTGTGATCCCTAATGAAAAGATTGCAACTTGTTGGTAGATGTGTGTTCTCTATCCGAATCTACAAATGTTGTTGTGAATTCTTCAAGAAATGTTTCAACGTTGTTTAAAAATGATGATTATCATTCAAGTAACAGTGTAAACAAGTTTAGGGTAGTGCTTGATAATAGAATGATAATGAGTCAAACCTTGGGTTGGTCCATCTAGATAGTGATGAGGATGAAGTCAAATGACCAAGTGCATTTTTTTTTATAAAACCTCGAAACTTTGAACAAATCCCATCTAATTAATTAAGAAGATTCATTCGAGGCTCCTTTATTGGAATTTGCATTGTTGGAACACACCTTGATGATGTTGATACTTGGTTATTTTGGAGTCATGAAGAAATTGTTTCTTTTGTTGGACATGTCGAGAAATTGCAAGATTTTTTTCCCTAGACGCCATTGTTTTTTTTCTAGATGTAAACATATATACAAGGTCAAAAATAAAAATTAAAAAAAAGTAAAAAATGTAGGCTTAATGGGGGTAGTTTGTTCAAATTATCATCAACACAAAAACAACCAAAACTACATGATTTTTTAATCAAAACAAGAACAAGGGCATGCCTAATTTTAAATCCAAATCATGAGATTTTTTTTTAAAAAAAACAAGAATGCAACATGTGCAAAACAAAAATCCAATAAAAATTATACTACAAAAAAGGAATAGAACAAGGTTATGATAAAGAAAAACAGACCAAAAATTAATGTTGAACAAACTAAAGGTAACGGGGAATTCTACCTCTATTTATACCTATTAAACACTTAGCTCAAAGAAATTTCTTCATAAACTTTCAACCTACATGTGGCCCATGTGTGGTTCATGTGTGAATTATGAGTTAACTAAAAGTGAATTAAAATTCAACTAAGAGTGAATTAATAATTAACTAACAGTTAATTAGAAGTGAATTGAAAGTGAATTAAAAATTAATTAAAAGTGAATTAGGACTTGATTAAGAATGAATTAAGAATTAAATAGAAGTGAACCAAAATTTAATTAATTATTTACTAAAAATGAACTGAGAATTAACTACAAGTGAATTGGAAATGAACTAAAACTTAATTAAAAGTTAATTGAAAGTTAACTCAAACTAAATTAAGAATTAAGTACAAGTTCACTACAAGTCATGGATGAACATTCAAATGAATTAATTCCATGGCATTAACATATGTGATAACAACTTATCCAAATGTGGTGATCGCCTACAAAACTCCCATTGTCCATTAACCCTTAAACTTTAATTAAAAACCTAATCCAAACCTTAAACCTTGATCAAAAGTTTTAAATTAAAAACCTAGCCCAAACCCTAATTTAAACTCTAAAATTATAACCTAAACCCAAACCCATGCAACTAAAATCAAAACCCTAATCTAACTAAAACAAAAGCCCTAATAAAAAATCTAATCCCAAACCTTAAAACTAAAACTTTAAACCCTAACCCTAACCCATAACCCAAAACAAAAATCTTAAACCCAAACCCTAATCCAACTTTAAAACTAAAACCTTAATCAAAATTTGAACTTCAAATTGCAAAACAAAAACCTTGAAGCTTAATCCAAAATCCAAAAACCCACCACAAAACCCAAAATGTGAAACAAAATCCCTAACCCAAACCATAAAACTAAAACCATAATCCAAACATTAAATTAAAAACATAACCTCAACCCAATCCCAAAAATTAAAACCCTAATCCAAACATTAAATTAAAAACATAACCTCAACCCAATCCCAAAAAATAAAACCCTAATCCAAGCCTTTAAATAAAACCTTAATTCAAAACTTAAAATTATAATTATAATCCAAAATTTAAATTAAAAACCTAACTTAAACCCTAAAACGTTAATCCAAACCCTAAAGTAAAAACCTACCATTAAAGCAAACCTAAACCCTAAAATTAAAACTTTAATCCAAATTGTAAAACTAAAATCATAATCCAAAATCTAACAATAGAACCCAAACCCGAATCCGAACTCGAACCCTAATCCAAATTCTAATTCTTGAACTAAAACTTTAACCCAAACCCTAATTGAAAGTCTAAAATTAAAACCCTATAACCAAAACCCTAAATCCTTAATCCAAAACCTATTAAACCCAAGCTTTAACCTTCAATTTAAAACATTAATCCAAACCATACAATCTGAAAACCCTAATTTAATTCGTTGATCCAAACCCTACAATAAAATGCATAATTTAAAACCCTAATTCAATTTTTTAATCTAAACGTTACAATGAAATGCATAATCCAAAACCCTAATTTAATTCATTAATCGAAATCCTATGATGAAATGCATAATATAGAACCATAATTTAAGTTTTTAATCCAAACCTTACAATGAAACACATAATTGAAAACCCCAAACTGAATATTGAAATTCAAATTTCTAATTTGAAGTTACATTGTAATGCCCATTTGTAAATTGGCATAACTTACAATGGTGGGCACCATTAATGCTACCAATTTGTTAAACTACACCAATGTGAAATTGGTTAATGTTTTGAACAACCCTAAAGTTGGCCACATAATAATGAACACATTTCAAACTCCCACACCTAGGTCCATTAATTGACTTGCACCCTTTTCTCATTCATTGGCATTAAACATGTGAAATGAGTTGGCCACAAAAATTACATATGCAAAAACACATTTTTTTGCCTATCCACATCCACAAACAATTGTTCCAAGATCTCATCATCACCTGAGCAATATGAACTAAAACTATCTCCTATAAAACTAGAACCATGACTTGAAAATGAGGTTGTGATCTCCAAATGGAAATATCTTTTAGAAATGAAATGAAAAGAAGTAGAATGTGGGAGGTGCTTCCATTTATATAATCCAACCTTATAAAACAAAACTTATGGGTTTAAAGCAAAGGTCATGGATTAGGCTTTTGGATTAAGTTGACAACTAAACTTTTAGATTTACATTAATTTGTATTGTGATTTTTGGTTTATGAATTATGAGTAGGGATAGGGTTAGGGTTTTGTATTATGATTTTGGGCTAAGATTATGGTAGCCTTTATATATGTTTAGGTAAGCCTTATGTAACACCCTAAGTAACCTTCATTTAAATAACCAAATAGATGCAAGTTACATGGCTCAATATCATGACAAAACAATGTTTTTTTCCTAGGTACCCTTTATTCAAATGCACATGATGATTAATATATCCTTAGATCTACTAATTGGGAATTGGACCTAAATTAACAACTTCATTATGAATAATTGTATTGTTATTTATTGATAATAAAATTCATGCATTAGTAGTAATGGACTTTTGAAATTAAAATATATGGAATGGTCATCTGACTATAACATCATAAAATGAAAAAATTATATTGATTCACATTCCAAAATGTTATTAGGATTCAATATATAATGTAATACAAGATGATAAACTCATATGAATAATATTTTATTTGAAAACCTTAACTATTTAATAATTAGGGACTTTTGAATGGTTAAAATTTAACCATATTTTCATAAGTTTATATGAGTTGTAATTTTTGTTTTTTTTTTTTTCAATTTCTTTGTCCCAAAAGCATATTTATTTGAAAGATTTACATGGGGCATTATTCACACGGACTTTGTGAGTTTTCCCTTTAAAACCTCCAAATTAAAAATGACATAAACTACATTAAATACAAGTTTTCACATAGATTTGGGAAATTTTATCGATGATTAAACATGTATTATTCAAAGATTATAATAATAACATTTAAAAAAATAACAACCACGTCCATTTGAATCATTTTAAAAGATCTTGTATGGACTTATTAAAAAATTAAATTTTGTCAATATTGAGCCATTGTACCATACACTCACCCAACCTTCTAAATAGTAATCAATTATCCGTTAATTTAAATAAAATATTTTGTGATTTAAAGATAGCCCTTATGTAACTTTATAAGTAACCCTTAAATATCCCGTAGGTACCCCCTAAATTAATAAGTTCGTAAATAGTCTTTTTCTATAGTCCCTTAATTAACCCCAAAATGGCCACAAAACAACCTTTAATGTAGCCCTCTAAATAATCCCTAAATAGTACCTTAGGTGTACCCTAAATAACGCCATAAGTAAACCCAAAAAAAGTCCCTAGGTAGTCTCTAGGTAACACCAAAAGAACCCTTACATAACCTTAGGTAGTCTCTAGGTCTCCCCTAACTTAAGCAATGGACCTTAAATAGCCCTTTAAATGGACTCAAAATAACCGAACATAACCCTCAAAATATTCCCCCAAGTAACCCCTTACATAGCCCTACAAGTAGTCCCTAAGTATCCCCTAATTTAGGAAGACCATAGGCAAACATTTATATACACTCTAGGTGTATAGACCCTATAAAGCTCCCTAGGTGGTCCCTAAATGACCCATGTGTAGATAAATATGTAGACCATAAGTAGCTTTCGGGTAGATAGGTAGGTGACCGATGAGTACTCTTAGGTAGGTACATAGCCCAAAGTTAAGAAGGTGGGTGGGTATGGTAGGTGGGTAGCACATAAATAACTAGGCAGGTGAGCCTAACCTATTTCACCCCCCTGGTCTGGTCTGTAGCCATGAAACTTAACTCGCCCATGGTTAGAAAAAGTGACCATGGTGGTTAGATTTTACAAAGTTGTCCTATGTTTTCAGGGCTGGTCCAGTCAGGAGGCAAAGTAAAAGCTGAAATAATAATAAAATATTGCAAGATATTTTGTTCTCTCAAAGATTGTTGATTTTTCCTTCACAAAACTTTTGTTTTTTTAATAAGAAAAAAAAAAAACATTGTAGGTAGTGAAAATCTCAAAACTTTCCCTGAATTTAATATAATTAGTTGTGGAAGGCTGCCAAGTGAGTACCAACTATAGACACAGATATGACATACCCATTACAATCCATTGTCATGACATACCGACTATCATTATAGTCCATTTGTCATTACCCACCGACAAAATAATAAACTTCAATTTTTTTTTTATATTAGTAAGTACTTCTTCAAGGCTAAAAGACTAGCTCAAGTGTTTTGAGTCATGGCCACCCCCCAAATATTTAAACTTGCAAAGTAGCTTCCTATCAAACTTAAGGTGTTTTAGTTGTCATGATGGGTGGTCACACACACCCCCCAAGAACCAAAAAAGACAAAGGGAAGACCCCCCCCCCTTCACTCCAGGATGCTCACTTCTCATTGGTTGCATGGAAATTCTAGATTACACACACACACTCACCATTCTTCAATGTTGTTTTCATAAGATTCAATTGCTATTTCTTTGGGCCCATTTGATCTTTGAGATTTGCTTTGCTTGTAATATGATTAAAATTTATTGTCATTGTTCAAGCAAATTTTTTGGGGGTGTCAAAAGGAAAATGTTAAACAAGCCAAGGGTCTTGAATGTTGCTGGTTCGAAAGGACTACCCCCACGTCACCATGATGTCGTCCTTCCTCTCACCCACATAACAAGCTTTTCTTTCATCGACATTAATGACACCCATGTTACCTATTTTGCATAATGGACCATCAACATCTCCATCCCCATGGTACTCTTGTGCCATGCATGTCATACCACCATCATGACAAATCTTTTCACTTTAGGGCATCGTCATCCTCCTTCATCATTGCACATATTTCTCACTTTGTATCACACAATCCTATAACTTCTCCCTCCATTGTTTCTTTATGCACCTACGCTTATTGTCAAATGTTCTCACAACAACTCTGGTTCTTCTCCAGTGCCTTTGTCATTGATCAATTACATTGATACAACTGCTGCATGTGCTTCTAAAACACCCTATCCAGGTGCATGCATTGCCCAATTTGAAGGTCTTGCATTGCTTGTAGTTTGTTTGTAGAAATTACTTGTTATTAGCTTGGTTCTAGAAATTACATGTAGAAGAAGTTATCTCTATTTGGTAAGCTTGGATGCATAAATTACAACTGGATGGTAGTTTTGCAAAGGATTTGAACTTTTGACATCTTCTACAACATGCCATTTTTTACATTATAGATTCATCTTGTTTAGTAATTCTTTTTCTGAAAATTCAAAATCAATGCCCTCTTGAAAAATTTGGTGCTTAAGATGTATTTTTGTGATTTTGACCTATGATCTATATATATTTGTCTTCTCATTGGTAGTACATGTTACAACTTCTCTTGCATGAACCACCAAACTTGTATGACCAACTCAATTAATAACATGTTGGAGGTGTGTTGTAACATGTACAAACCATGTCACAAATTATGTTCCTTTAATGTTAGTTTAGGTTTTGTATTCATGGGACTCCATCACACATGTTACAATGGATAAGGTTACAAAAGAAGTTTTGCATGTTACAAAACATGAAGACAACAAGGTGCATGTGTACTCAATGGTATAGATTATACAAAAAATATTAATGCCAAATTTGCAAAAAATATTTTTGCTATTTACAAAAATAGTGATGCCTTCTACAAAAAGTATTGTTGCATTCTACGTATCAAACATGCAAGTTGATGCACCAAACCAAACTCTGCAAGGTGGTTGAAACAACTTATAGTATTGAGTGTAATTCATTAGAATAAGCAAGCAAATGTTACATAATGTACTTCACCTATTACAAAGTACAAGAGACATTCATTTTACATGTTACAAAAAACATACACTTCACATGTTACAAGGTATAAGAGATATACATTAACTATTCGAGACTTAAAAAGATTATTATGCAGGTTACAACATTCCAAATTGCATTTAAATTACTAACACAAACTACTGTGACATCATGCCAAATGTTACGATAACCCCCAAAAGTTACAACTATTGTGTTTTCAACTCACTATGAACTATTACGTGTAGTTACTACACATGACGTACTATGTACTTACAAATTACATTAGAAAGGACCCATGCTCATTGACAAACGTGTACACATAATAGAAATTCAAGGTGTTTGTCTTAACACATGTTACAAGCACATATTAAAGCTTGTAATTGAATTAAACACATGATGTTTGCACTATGTAACACACCAAATACCTATAATGCTCACTTTTCATAAATTTATCAATCACTTTCTAGAAAATCCCTATGACACTTTAAGCTTTAGCCATTATTGTTTAGGTTGCATTTGAAAGTTGACACCTTGTGAAAAGGATGTAACATTCCATTCTAAATTTTTGCTTGAAGTGTTTTTTGCTTGCCACTAATATTTTGCAATGAAAAAACCAAATGTTCCATCAACAACTTGTTACCTTGTGCTTCCTCCAACAACTCAATTTGAAGGCGACAAATTTCCCCCTCTAAGTCCACCTTGGATGGTGTTTTTAGGGTCCTTGATGTTGGTGGAGTGTACCACACATTGTTTGGCAAGTTACCTAATTGTTTAATAGGACTCAATAGATTTTTTGAAACCTCCATGAATTGTCCCTTTCAAAGCACCACATTAACATGTTAATGTACCTTCCACAAGCTTAGGATGAAGAAGTTGGAGCACTTTGACTTGGTGCTTGCAAATGTTCCCATGTTGTGCATATAGGCAATTGTAAGATGCCCATTCAAATTCTAGGTTGTGAACCCAATACTTTTTCTAAAGTCATTTCTTGGATGTAACTAATGCCATTCCAAAGTTGATGGTTAGTAACCTGACATAAGCATCTAGAATCATCTTCGCCTTCAAGAGCACATTAATGACAAATTGTTCTTGTTTTCTATTAACAACAAATCCATGGTTTCTTCGCAAGGACTTGTACCAATAATGAACCAAAACATCACCAATTAGTCCATGTATTGCCCAATCTACACATCTCCCATGGAATCTACCCTTTGAGGAACAGAAGATGGCTTTCAAATTTGCATGGTAATTTTCAATGGCTGCATTAGTATCATGCCCTGCATAAGGTAAGTTACAATTACCCACATTTGAGTTTTTTGTAGCCAATTAGACTTTATGTAACTCCAAAAGGAATTAGTAATGGACATTTCATTTGTTACCTTTACTAAATCAATTTTTGCCCATGCATCCAACTCTTGATCATTTGGGCAATTTGTGTTGTACATTATATTTCCCAACACCTTGAGTGCACTTGCACAAGTAAAAACATCCTTAATTTTAATGCATGTTTGCTTCAACCAAGTTCTTTTGACATGCCACAAACATATGAAGATTTTTGTTCCTAGCCACACCTGCCTAATCACATGCAATCAAACTCCAGTTACGTAAAATGAACATAGGGGTACATTCAAGAAGCTCCAATTATAGTAAGATAATTTTAGTAATGTAATATGTAACAAATTTGCAATGCGGAAAATACCAAATGTGTAGAACCTAGTTACAAACCAAGTAACCCACAAACTTCACATGCAAGAAGTTGTGGTTACATGCAATGAACCATATTTATCATATAAAATATTATAGGGACACAATATTTGATAAAATTAAAATATGTTATCTAGATAGTTAGGTTGGATTGTTTATAATGTTTTGAAACTTGTTATTAATGTGATAGAAAACCACTAATGATGAGTAGAAGTGGTTGTGTCATTATGTACCTTAAGCTATTTATTTATTCTTGAGCATCATCAATAATGAATGCATTAGGGTGCCAATCAACCATAACAAGAAACAAGTTTTTTTTCAAAGCATCCATCCAAGGGGACAAATCACATGTCCTATAGTTTGAAGTGATTATGTAAGCAACAAGCACATCATTATGCCATTCATTGAAAACCATCATGGTGTACAATGGAAACTGTGGACACAAGAACACCAAGTTGGCATGTTATATAAAAGACAATGTTACTAATTACAAGTTACAATGGCATGGCGAGACAAAACTTATAACATGCCACATGAAAAGCTACAAAAATAAATTACAAAATTACCATTTACATGTTAGAAAATGATAATCATCAACAAAACATGTTAAATGTTAGAATGGAAGGTAGACAACAACATATGTTACAACGAAGGACTTGTAACATGCACACATTGAATATTAAGATATTCACATATATTGCATGTTACTAGAACAATGTATCCTTAAAGTAAAGAAATATGGCTACCTTTTTGTCATTTGTTCCAAACGTAGCATGAATACACACACCACTTTCATGTCCATGACATAGCATCATCTCCTCTTGCCACTTAGTTTGTATGCCAATTGTGAAAGGCATGTTACCACCATGCAAGTTTCCTTCAACTTAAAGACTAGATTCTTGGTAGAAGAAAACCTTTTCCCTATTTTTAATGACCCACATTTGAAAACTTTTTGCATCATTTTCATCTTTCTTGTAGGTTTCTTTTGCAAGCTTTCTTGCCAAGTTACCAATGTCCTACTCACATAAAAAAAGATCCCTTGACTAGTCTCCATTGTTTTCCATCATCTCCTTAACTCAAAATTTGTGTTTGTTCATAACTTGATATATAGAGAGGCCCATGCAAAGGTTTTCCAAAACAAAGGATCTAGTTTCCTTTGATACACGGGCTGAGAATGTTAACCTGTAACTAGATTTGACATTACCATGGACAACAAGACCCAATTCGTTGACATGTTCAAAAGTGGCATAAGAAATTTCAACAACTATCAGGTGAAGGTAAAATCTTTTTAAAATGAATGAACAACACCCTTTTTTCTATGAATCTCCTCATTTTTTCATGGGTTCGAGCACCCTTACGCCCTTGGCTAGCAATCTCATTGCCTTTGTTTTTCCTCTTGGTTTTCTTTGAGTCCATATTGGGTTGGAGCATATGCATGGTGCTAGAAGAATCTGTTGGTCCATATTCATAGTGATACATGCATAGAATTCAATGCCATCACGCACATTGGTGGATGCATACAAACCCGAATAGTTAAACTAAAATGTATTATAGCATGTCACAATAATTTAAACATGTGCATGCAATATTATATGCTAGAAATAAATGGTTTGATAAAGCTTAATTGACATTCCCACTTTATAATATGTTAATTATATTCTACATCTACATTGTAACAAGTGTAATGCTTTCACATAACTTTAATGAACAATGACAATTAAGATGAACTAATGCTTTAATTCTTGCATGAATGTTTTATGTATGTTTTTGAAATAATATGTATAATCATGTTACATGTTATGGACCATTAACTCTAAATTGGTTTACTACATGCTTTTAAAATAACTATTCCATCGTGGATTTTTTTAGGTATTCATCGACATGATTGTCTTTTTAGATAAATTTGCATTGCACATCCCCTTTTGATTCTTCCCCAACCAAGAAATCATGGACTTTGTCCCATGGAATATATGCCACATAAACCTTCTTGTGAATGCATGTGCCATCGACACCATGTTGTGGGGTTACACGGTGGTACTCATTCCACTAGCAAATGTCTTTATAATTAAAAGGACCTTGAGGGGGTTGGTTTAAACATCCCATCATTACTTCCAAAGTTTTTATATGTTGATCCATGTACACCTTCCCATAATCTGAAGTTTTAGTAACATCAATGCCACCTTCTTCACTTGTAGTCTTTTCCATAATTTTTTCTTGCATTTCCCATTACAAGAAGCCTACACAAGTTAGGAGACACTATTAGATGTTATAGCAAATTGGAATGACCATATTATCAAAGTAAGGGGGACTAGTTACCACAACATCAAACAAGTTTCCCCATACATTTGAAAGCTACTTTACAAGATTGGATTGACATTATTTAATTATCCATGTTACACCTAAGATTTTGTACATAAATTGTGGGCATGATAGAAAGGATAAATTGAGTACCTTGTTGAGATGAGTTACAGGTTACAAACTATGGCTTAGTGGACATGTAGGGACAACATTGGAATTTTGTCAGATGTCACATGAAAGATTTAGGGTGACCACATCAAGGCAAGTGGGGATGGTTACAAGAGAAGGCAAAGTAAGTTACATACCTCACTTAACAAAGTATAAGAACAATTTATGAGTAAGGACATGTTCCAAGACATGTTGTGAGATGTTACATAAAATTGGGATCATTGCATTATCTAAGCAAGGGGACCTAGTTACAACACCATCAAACAAGTTCCATCAAATGACTCAGAACGTAAAATATTCTGAGAGGGGGGGGCTTGTTACAAGGCATGAACATGTTACTTGGAATTTTAATCATTTAGTATGTCATGTTTCAACTAGGATTGAGTTGACATAATAAGGCACTTTAGGCAAGATAACAAATTAAACACAATTTGTGGGCATGTTACAAAGGATAGATTGAGGTTGCTTGGAATGAGTACCTTGTTGAAATGAATTGTAGGTTACACAATGTGGTTTGATTGATTTGCAGAGGCACTAGAAAAACAGTGTCAGCACAAAGTGGGGACAATTTGTGGGCATGCATGTTATAGGGGAAGCCTATGATTGCAATCCAATTGGCTGCTTTGTTTCAAATGAGTTGTAGGTTACAAAGGATGTGAAAAAAAAAAACATGGAAACAAGAAGATTTAATAGTATGTATATGTTACAAGGGAAATTATTGAATAATGCACACCTTTTCAACTTTAGGGATCACAAAGAAGAGCTAGATCTTTCATACAATGTCATTGAATATAGTTGAAATTGATGAAAGAATAGCGTTTGTAGGAAACATGCAATAAAGGAGTTGTTATCTATTTAATCAAGAAGGGGGAACTCGAATCACTTTGGGAGATGTAAGATGCTGAAGACTTTGACCAAACTAATGAAGGTAACAATGAAGAAGGAAAGAGACATCTCCATGTAGGCACACAACATTTGAACAAAATTGTGCACTTGGTAGCTTTGAAAAGGTACTAAAAAACGATCTTCCACTTGTAATTCATGTGTCCAAGCTTGCCAAACATAGATAACTTCTTCTACATGTAATTTCTATAACCAATCTAATAACATGTAATTTTGACAAACAACCTACAAGCAATGCAGGACCTTTGAATAGGGCAATGCACACATTTGGATAAGATGTTGTAAAATCACCTATAGTAGTTGTATCAATGTAATTAATCAACGAAAAAAACATTGGAAAAAAACCAAAGTTGTTGTGAGAGCATTTGATAATGGGTGTAGGCGCATAAAGAAATGATGGAAGGAGACATTGTAGGATTATGCGATACAAAGTGAAATACATGCACAATGACAAAGGATGACGATGACATTCTAAAGTGAAAAGGTCTGTCATCATGATGGCAAAAGGACATGGTGGTATAGCATGCATGGCAGAAGAGTACCATGGGGATGGGGATGTCAAGGGTCCATTATGCAAAATAGGTGATGTAGGCATAATTGATGTCAATGAACAAAAGGCTTGTTATGCAGGGAGGGAAACAGAGGGCCCAAAGGTTACACAAATGAGGGGAAGGACGATGTCATGGTGACGTGGGGTAGTCTTTTTGTACTGGCAACATTCAAGACCCTTGGCATGTTTAACATTTTTTCATGTCAAAACATTTCAACATTTCATTTTTTTGTCTTTTGATTACAAATTTTAAACAATTTTAATGCAAATAAGTAAATTAATGAAAAAGATGTGGTTTTGAAATCACGAAGGAAGGAGGTTTCAAATGGATGCAAAAAATATCAAATGTCATTTTCAACAATGAATGAAGCACGACTCTATGGTTTTTATAGTCAAAAGTTTTATTTATCAAATTTTAGACATTATTGCTTCAAAAATTGAAAGGATTTTTTCTTTGGTAGGAATATTTACTAATTTTAGAAAATGTCGTTTGTAATCGAATAATTGTGATAAATTAATTTTATGAATAAAAATTTGCCCAATGATCTTAGGGTTGGTTGTAAACTTTTTTCTAATTTAGTGGAGCTAACTAAAGCTAATGCCAAGTTAGAAAAGTTAAAAGAATTTGAAATCAATTTTAAGAATATGATTTATTATTTTTTTAAATGTGTAACATTTTAATCATTCTTTAGACAAGTTTTTTTATTTTAATTATTTCTAATTGAATTATTTAAAAATAAATATAAAGTTGAAATCTGAATTGTAAAAAACCAAATCAATTTTCTCAAGAGTTGAGAAGAATTGGAACCAATGATTCTCATAAAAAAGAAAGAATCACCCAACACTCGTCATGATTTTATAAGCCATAACCTTCAATGTTTGTTAACAATGTACTAGTTAACACAAGGTACCAACCAATGTTGGTTGATTATTGAAT
>Ga0116226_10002302_pt1 | contig 16574 bp, 14 predicted proteins | sample S1TSphfallax_FD_89692 | JGI IMG/M metagenome (GOLD analysis project Ga0116226, IMG submission 89692) | Host-associated microbial communities from peat moss isolated from Minnesota, USA - S1T2_Fa - Sphagnum fallax MG | ecosystem: Host-associated > Plants > Peat moss > Unclassified | place: USA... | reverse complement strand
TTACAACGGCAATAACGGCCGCGCGGCGATCGAGGCCCCGGGCGGCGGGTACTACCTGGTCGGCAACGCCGGCAACGGCAACGGCAGTGCCCAGACCACGGCCAACGCCGGCGTACAATTCCTGACCAGCGCCGCGACCAACGGGGGTCTCGGCAGCAACACGCAAGTGGGCTCCTTCAACACGACTCAGGTCGGTAACCCCGCCGACAAGCCGGCGAAGGACAACAACTTCCGCGGCGAGACCGTGTTCAACAACACCCTCTACGTCTCGAAGGGCAGCGGCTCGAACGGCGTCGACACCGTATATCAGGTCGGGTCGACCGGAACTCTCCCGACCGGTTCCTCCAACCCCATCAACGTGCTGCCGGGATTCAACACCTCACCGGCGAAGACCGACACCGCCGGTCCGCATCCCTTCGGCCTCTGGTTTGCCAATTCGACGACGCTGTATGTGGCGGACGAAGGTTCGGGCGCGACCACCGACTTCGGCGCGAACCCCACGACCCAGGCAGGTGGCCTGGATAAATACAGCCTGGTCAATGGCACCTGGCAATTGGACTACGAACTGAAGGGCTCGCTCATCGGCAGCAGTTATACGGTGAACGGGACCGGATCGCTGGCCGGGTCGAGTTTGACGACGACCGTCGACGGACTGCGGAATCTCACCGGCAGCGTGAACGCGAATGGCACGGTCACCCTGTATGCGGTGACCTCGACCATCGGGAGTGTTCTTGGTGACGCCGGCGCGGATCCGAATCAGATCGTCGCGATCACCGACACGCTGGCTGATACCTCGGCACCGACCGGCGAGAACTTCAATGTGCTCGATACGGCCGCTCTCGGCCAGGTTTACCGGGGTGTAGCGCTCGCTCCCGTACCGCTGCCCGCTGCCGGCTGGCTCCTGTTGAGCGGTCTCGGTGGGCTCGGGCTCGTGGGTCGTCGCCGCGCGCGGCGCCTCGCGAGCGCCTGAGGACCTCAGCCGCGGTCACCGAGCGGTCACACAGCTGACGTACGGTGGTGAATTACTTCCGGCGAGTCAGTAGACGTGCGGCTTCTGCAGTGGGTCATTGCAATAGGATGTCTCAGCGTCGCGTCCCTCGGGCGGGCCGCCGCGCCGAGCGGGCCTGAGTCCGCCCTGGCCCAGATAGGGCGGCTGATGTTCTTCGATCCCGCGCTGTCGGCGTCGGGGAAGCTCGCGTGTGCGACCTGCCACGATCCGCGCTACGCCTACGGGCCGCCGCCCGGTAAGGCACTAGCATACGGAGGGCGGGACATGGCCCAGCCGGGAACCCGGGCCGTGCCGTCGCTCCGCTACCTCGAGGCGATGCCGGCGTTTGCGGTGGAGTATCACTTCCTCGACGGCGACGTGGGACCCGTCGGGGGGTTCACCTGGGACGGGCGGGCGGCGAGTCTCCACGATCAGGCACGGATACCTCTGCTCGCTTCCAATGAAATGGCGAATGCGAGTCCGGCGGAAGTGGCCCGCAAGCTCGCCCATGCGCCGTATGCGGGCCTCATGCGGGCGGCGTTCGGTGCGGACGTCTTCAAGGATCCCGAGCGCGCCTTCGCATCGGGCCTCGCGGCGCTCGAGGCCTTCGAGCGCGTCCCCGCCGAGTTTCATCCCTACAGCAGTCGCTACGATGCGTACCTCCGCGGCGACATCGAGCTTACCGACCAGGAAGAACGCGGGGCGGCGCTCTTCAAGGACCCTGCGAAGGGAAACTGTGCGAGCTGTCATCTCGGCGTCACCCGCGCGGGTAAGCCGCCGCCGTTCACCGACTACGACTTTGCGAATGTGGGCGTGCCGCGTAACCCGCGCATCCCCGCCAACCGAGATCCCAAGTACTTCGACCAGGGACTTTGCGGGCCGGCGCGGGCGGACCTCGGCGCGCGGCGTGAGTTCTGCGGCTTCTTCCGCTCGCCGACCGTACGCAACGTCGCGATCCGCGACGCGTTTTTCCACAACGGCGTGTTCACGAACCTGCGCGACGTGATGCATTTCTACGTCGAGCGCGACTTACAGCCGGAGAAGTTCTACCCGCGTAACCCGGATGGAAGCATCCACAAATTCGACGACCTGGCTCCGGGCGTTGCGGTGAATGTCGATCGCGATCCTCCCCTCGATCGTGATCCAGGCGCCGCGCCGGCTCTCACGGAGTCCGAGATCGACGACGTCATCGCTTTCCTCAGGACCCTGACGGACCAAGACGTCGCCGCGGCGCAGGCGAATGTCGCTGCCACCACGACTGCCGCTGCTCGTCCATGAGGGGCGCGTTGGCCGGCCTCACGCTATCTCTGGTAGCGGCGTTTGGGTGGGGATTGGCGGCGGCGGCGGCCTGGGACCCACCGCGGGGGTCGGCCGGCGATATTCGTCAACATGCTGACGAATTCGCCTGGCGCCTGTTCATCGCGCTCTCCTGGCCAGCCGACTCTAAAACTCGCGGTGTCCCCGACGGCGAGCGCCCGCTCGGCGCTGCGGGCCCGGTGGTTTGGGAGAGCTGGCTGACGGCGCGGCAGGTTTATCGGGAGGACGGCGCCGATCCCGGACCCTGGACCGCAGCCGGATGGCGGTTGGAACTCCCCTCAGAGCAACGGTTCGAAACCCTTTCGCTCAAGGACTTTCCGCACGCGCGTCAGGTGGTGAACGGCCGGATGGTGGATGTTGCGGATCCCATCCAGGGCGCGCGCCGGCTGACGGAGATCCGGCTCAATCGCGCCACTTATCAATTCATCCGCGCGCATCAGTTTTATAATCTCGAAGGCCAGTTGCACGCCGTCGTCGCTTCCGAGGCAATCTCATTCCCGTACGGTGCAACCGAAGTGAAGGCCAAGTGGCGGCCCATCACGGAGGCTGAACGCTCCCGTTACCACAGTCTGAGGGTTCGCCAAGCCGACGGCTCGACGCGACTCTACGGGCTCACGGCCCTGGCCATCGCGTCGAAGCTGCTGCCGAACTGGCTGTGGGCGACCTTCGAGCACGTGGACAACCCGACTCTGCCGAACCATGAAGGCTGGCAACTTCCGTCCCACGATCGGTTTGCGTGCGGGAACGAGCCTCCCGACTGCAACCGGGTTCCGAGCGGCCTCGGCCTCGAGGGTACGGTCTGGCAGTTCTACCGGCTGCGGGGTACCCAGACGGACTTCTTGAATCCGGCAGGCGAGCCGAATCGGCTCGCGAACTCCGAGCTCGAGTCGGGATTCCAGACCACGGCGTCGTGTATGACTTGCCATGCGCGCGCCTCGGTCGCCGCGCAGGCGGCGGTCACCGCGTTGCGACTGCCGATCTTCGACACGGGGCCGACGGTCGCGGCAGCGGACCCGCTTGCAAGGCGCGGCTTTGTCGGTGCTCCACGGCGCGAGTGGTTTGCGCCGGCGGCGGCGGACGCCACGAGCTACGTCCCGCTCGATTTTGTGTGGTCGATGTCGCAGGCGCAGCCCCGCGCCGCGGGTGGAGTGCCGCCTTGAACCGTACCTGCCTCGCCTTCGTTGCGTTCGCGTTCGTTGGATTCGCGCTCGGCATCACGCCCGCCGTGGCCGAAGACGACCCGGACGCCCAGCCGATAACCGCGCCCGAGCCGGCCGCGAGCGCCGCCGCCGCAGCGGCCGCGCCGAGCCTGCCGTCGACGCCGACGGTGCTGCCGATCTACCCGCCAAGCATCGCGCATCGCCCGCGCGGCAAGCCCCCGGAGACCCTGGCTGAGGTCGCTGCGCGTGATCGCACCGCCGACGCCGCTGCTGCTGCTAATGCCCCGCTTGCCTTTATCGCGCAGGAGAAGTGGGGCCTCGCCGGCTACAACAACGACGAGCCGTTCTACACCGTGCTCGTGACGAACCACGAGCCGCGCGCGCTGCGCTGCACAGTGTTGCTCGAGGGCACGTTCCTCGACAACGGGACCAAAGTGAGCATGTCGGACCGGCAGACCGCCACCGTGCAGCCGGGCGCGCAGACGCCGCTCGGCAACTGGCAGGGCATGGACCGCGCGTCCGGCGCTCACTACTCCGTCAAATGCCGGCCGCTGTGAGCGGGCCGCGCCGCCGTTCGCCGCGCAAGCTGCGCCGCGCGAAGTGCGCGCGTTGAAACAAAACCTACTTGGAACTGTAACCCGCCAATCCCGCCCCTGCTTTATCGTCGTGCGTCTTCGGGAGTCCAGATTTTTTCAATGAGGGGGATTGCATGCCTGGTAAGGTTTTCGGCGCACGCGCGCTGAGCTGTCTGATTCGGCCGACGTTGGTCGTCGCTTGTAGTTGGCTCGGGACCCTCGGCGTGGCCGAGGCGCAGTACGATCCCGTGATTTTCAGCTTCTCGACCGTTGGCGACAGCCGCACCGATCCGGGCAAGCCCGATGCCACCACCCTGCTCGCGAACCCCAGCCCCACCGCGCAGGGCGGCGTTCCGAGTCTCACCGGCAGCATCCTGCCGCAGGACAACCAGTGGGTCACGAACACGATGGCGTTCGGACAGATCCTGCAGGGCATCCAGCAGCAGGCGCCGAACCTGCTCTTCTTCAACGGCGACATGATTTTCGGCTACGGACGTCCGACGCTCCCGACCTCCTGGGCGAATGGCAAGCCCAACTCGTGGACCAGTTCGCAGACGTTGAACCCCGATACGATCTTCGAGTACATCCAGTACGCTTACTGGCGCGGCATGGTCGCAAACCTGTTTCTGAACGGTACCTACGTGATCCCCGTGCCGGGTAATCACGAGACGCAGTGCAGTTACAGCGCCGAGCCTTACACCAGCGCTGCGCCGAATCCGAACTGCACCGCCGCAGCGGCGACGCCGACCAACGGCTCGTACCTCGCTACTCAGGGCAACTACACCGGCAAGACCGCCTACGTCGAGAACGAGAATGCCTTCCGTTACAACATGGGCGACCTCATCACGGACCTGACGGCCAACCTGCGTTTCTCGAACGTCTCCGGCTTCTTCGCGCAAAACGTCAACGGGACTTCCCCGGGGACGGCTCCGGCCGCCAGTACCTACAACGGACCGATCACGAGCGATCAGACGGACCTCAGCTACTCGTTCGACATCGTTCCGCAGACGGGAATGCTGCTCCACTTCGTAGTGATCAACACCGATCCCGCCGGTTCCGACTCGACCGCGCCGGCGGACTGGCTCGCCACGGACCTCGCCGCGGCCAAGAGCCGTGCGGCCGCAAGCAGCAGCGTCATCAAGTACTTCGTCTTCGGTCACAAACCGGCGTTCACCTATAACTACGACCAGGCTACCGGCGGCAGCACCGCGCCGGGTTCATCGACTCCCGGGCCGGCCGGACTCGACGCGAACTACGTGGTGACGGTGACGAACGGTGTCTCGAGCTATGGTCCTCCGACCTACCGAAATCAGTTCTGGAGCGTCATCGCGCAGTACGGCGCGACCTACTTCTCCGGCCACGAACACACCGTGAACGTCGCGCGCTGGGCGGACCCGACCGGCGTCTCGAGCAACACGCCCTACCAGGTGGTCGTTGGCTCCGGCGGCTCGCCGTTCGACGACAAGCTCGTGGGTAGCTGTTCGGCCTCCCATCCGCCGGGCTGCACCGAGCCGACGTTGACCCATATTTACGATCGTTACTATGCCTGGGCTACGGTTTCGATCCATGCGAGCGGCAACGTGTCGCTGCAGGTGAGCGGCTTCGGTGATGGCTACGCCTATCCGACGCCCTACAACGCGTCGACTCCGCTGCCTCCCGGGCAGTTTGGGCCCGTCCAGGACCTCCCCATCTACGACGTGGGTTCCCTGCAGTAGCCGACTCGAACAGAACAACAAGGTAGATCCGACATGAAGCTCAAAACCGCTTTGATCCCCGTCGCGGCCCTGACCGCATCGTTGCTGCTACCCGGCGTCGCGAGCGCGGATTTCGTCCTCGATACGGGGGTACCCTCAGGGAGCTCCGGACCCGTGGTCCTCAATGCGTCGAATTGGTATGCCGGAGAGTTCGCGGCAACGGCGGGCGAGACCATCACCAGTCTCTCGGCCTACATCCAGAGCAACGCGAACGGCGCATCCAGTTTCACCTTCGACATTTATTCCGCGGCGAGCTTTCTCGGCGTGCGTGGCGTGCAGCCTTTGTTCTCGACCACGGCGACCTACACCGCCAGCGGTTGGAACACTGCCGCCGTGAACTGGGTCGTGCCCACCGCCGGCGGCGACTACTGGCTAGCGGTCCAGATGTCCTCGAGCTCAGGGCGAAACCCGCCGTCTTTCGATCTGACGAGTGGAACGGGGAACGGTACCGTGCCGGCACTCGGGTTCGCCGACTATGCCGGGAGTTCGTTCTCGACCGGCCAAGCCTTGCCCATCGGTCTCGAAGTGTCCGCGGTGCCGCTGCCCGCTTCCGCCTGGCTGTTCGCGAGCGGGCTGCTCGCCGGTTTGGGCGCTGCAGTGCGCAGACGTCGGGGAAATTCGTAACTTACTGACCAGATTACTAATTATTCTCGTCGCGGATAACATCCGGGGGTGATTCCGAGTATCGTGCGGCGGCCAAAACCAGTATTCTCGGGGCTTGCACCCTGCTATGCCCGGCCGCTACTTCATCAAGACCTTCGGCTGCCAGATGAACGAGTACGACTCCGCCCGCATGGCAGACGTACTCGCGTCGGCGGTCGGTCTCGTGCCCGCCTCCGAACCCGCGGAGGCCGAGCTGTTGCTCATGAACACCTGCTCGGTGCGCGAGAAAGCCGCGGATAAAGTGTTCTCGCTGCTCGGTGAATGGCGTCTGCTGAAGGCGGCACGTCCTGAGGTGATCATCGGCGTCGGCGGCTGTGTCGCGAGTCAGGAGGGGGCGGCGATCACGGCGCGCGCGCCGTTCGTGGACCTCGTGTTCGGGCCGCAGACCCTGCATCGTCTCCCCGAGATGATCGCCGAGCTCAAGCGCACCGGCCGTTCCGTGGTAGACGTGAGTTTTCCCGAGATCGAGAAGTTTGACTCGCTGCCGCCGGCGCGGGCCGCGGGGCCAACCGCATTTGTCTCGGTCATGGAGGGCTGCAGCCGCTATTGCAGCTTCTGCGTGGTCCCCTACACGCGCGGCGACGAAGTGAGTCGGCCGCTTTCGTCGGTGGTCGAGGAGATTCGCGGGCTCGCGGCCCAGGGCGTGCGCGAGGTAACACTGCTCGGACAAAACGTGAATGCCTATGCGGGGCGGATGGACGACGGCGCGACCGTCGATCTCGCGACCCTCATTCACTACGTGGCGGCGATACCAGGCATCGGACGCATCCGCTTCACCACTTCGCATCCCCTCGAGTTCTCGGATAGTCTGATCGAAGCCTTCGAGAATGTGCCGGCGCTGGCCAATCACGTGCATCTGCCGGTTCAAAGCGGGTCAGATCGCGTGCTGGCCCTGATGAAACGCGGCTACACGGCGCTCGAGTTCAAGGATCGGGTACGGCGACTGCGTGCGGTACGGCCTGACATTACGCTGAGCTCCGATTTCATCGTGGGGTTCCCTGGAGAAACCGAGCGCGATTTCGCAGCGACCCTGAGGCTCGCGGAGGAGGTCGGCGTGGATGAGTCGTTCAGCTTCCTCTACAGCCGACGTCCCGGGACACCCGCTGCCGCGCTGCCCGACGAGGTACCCATCGAGGTTCGCCAGCAGCGTCTGCAGCGTCTCCAGGCGCAACTCGCAGCCCAGGGCCGCGCGATCAGCGAGGCGTACGTGGGTAGGGTGGAGCGGGTACTGGTCGAGCGCCGCTCACGCCGCGACGCGCAGGAGCTCACCGGCCGTAGTTCCGGGAATCGCTCGATCAATTTCCCGGGGCCCGCGAGTCTCATTGGCCGTTTCGTGGAGGTGCTGGTGACTGAGGCGAGGCCCCATACTTTGCGCGGCCGGCTGATCGGCTCGAGCGATGCCGAAGTGCAGACGACGGCCATGCGCGCCGCGGTGGCCGGGCTCTGATGGCCTCCACGCCCGCGACACAGCCGGCGCCGGGCGGCGCTGCGTCAGCCCCCGCGCCCGCGCGCGAATTCGAGCTCTCGCCCGAGGACAATGCGCGGCTCGCGAATCTCTGCGGCCCGCTCGATGAGAATCTGAAACTGCTCGAGAGCCGGCTCGGCGTCGAGATCCGGCGACGCGGCGGGAGCTTTCGCATCCGCGGCGAGCAGGCCTCGGCCGCCGAGGACGTCCTGCACAATCTGTTCGAACTCACCAAGACTGAAAGTGTTACGCCCGAGCGGACTCATCTCGCGCTACGCGAGCAGGAGCACGACGAGGTGTCCGCGCCGGCCGCCGGCGAGCGTGAGGCGGGCTCGGTGCGCGTGCCGCGAGGTGCCATCCGCGCGCGTGGGCCGCATCAGCGCGAATACGTTGCAAGTATTCATTCCAAGGACCTGAGCTTCGGCATCGGGCCGGCGGGTACCGGCAAGACTTATCTCGCCGTCGCCTGTGCGGTCGAGGCGTTGCAGGCGGACCGTGTACGCCGGATCGTGCTGGTGCGTCCGGCGGTCGAAGCCGGTGAGCGGCTCGGCTTCCTGCCGGGAGATCTCACGCAGAAGGTGGATCCCTATCTGCGCCCGATGTACGACGCCCTTTACGAGCTCATGGGCTTCGACCGGGTGGCGCGGTTCATGGAGCGCAACGTGATCGAAGTGGCGCCGCTTGCCTTCATGCGCGGCCGCTCGCTCAATGACTCGTTCATCATTCTCGACGAAGCGCAGAACACTACCATCGAGCAGATGAAGATGTTCCTCACCCGTATCGGGTTCGGCTCGCGCGCAGTGGTCACGGGCGACGTGACCCAGACCGATCTGCCGCCGGGTAAGATTTCCGGGTTGCGGCATGTCATCGAAGTGCTGCGCGGGGTGGAAGGTGTCGCCTTCACCCATTTCGATTCCTATGACGTCGTCCGGCACCCGCTCGTCCAGCGCATCGTCCAGGCCTACGAGGCCCGCGGCAGCGGACCGTAGCTGACGCCATCCATGGACCCGGACAAGGGAGCGGGAATCAGCGTGGATCTGCGGCGCTCCACCCGTGGCTGGGCCCCGGGCGCGGCGCAGATCGCGACTTGGGCGGAGGCGGCGCTGGGGCGGCGGGCCAGCGGCGCGGAGTTGGCCGTGCGGGTGGTCGCCCGGTCCTTCAGCCGGCAATTGAACCGGACCTGGCGCGGCCGCGATGCGCCGACCAACGTGCTGTCGTTTCCGGTGGCTTCGGGCAAGCTCGCGGCGGGTTCCGGACCGCGCCCGATCGGCGATCTCGTGCTCTGCGGAGCCCTCGTCAGAGAGGAGGCGCGACGCGACGGCAAGAGTCTGCGCGCGCATTGGGCGCATCTCGTGGTGCACGGCGTGTTGCATCTCGCCGGCTACGATCACGAGCGCGATGACGAGGCCGCCCGCATGGAGCGGCGCGAGATCGCGGTGCTGCGCCGGCTCGGGTTCGCCAACCCCTATCTACCCGCGCCGCGTGTGGCGCGGCGGAGCGCCTGAGGATCATGGCGAAGGATCCGAGTCCCACCGGGCGCTGGCTGAAGCGAATTACTCAGAGCCTTGCCGGCGAGGCCCAGGACCGCACTGAGCTGCTTGCGCAGCTGCAGGATGCGTCCGAGCGCGGGGTGATCGATACCGAAGCGCTGGCGATGCTCGAGGGCGTGCTCGGTGTTGCGGACCGCCAGGTCCGCGACATCATGATTCCGCGCGGCGAGATGGTGGTGGTACGGCGCGACATGACCCCCGGAGAGATCCTGCCGCTCGTGGTGGAGTCCGGTCACTCGCGGTTTCCCGTGGTCGACGACGACCGTGACGACGTGGTCGGGATCCTGCTCGCGAAGGATCTCCTCAAGCTCACCGTCTCGATGGAGCCGGAAGAGTTCGATATTCGGGAGTTCCTGCGGCCCGCGGTATTCGTGCCGGAGGCGAAGCGGCTCAACGTGCTGCTCAAGGAATTTCGCGGCAACCGCAACCACATGGCGATCGTGGTGGACGAGTACGGCGGTGTCGGCGGCTTGGTCACCATCGAGGACGTGATCGAGGAGATCGTCGGTGAGATCGACGATGAGTTCGATGTGGAGGAGGCGGAGAACATTCGCAAAGAGGAGCCGCGCCAGTACTCGGTGCGAGGCGCTACCCGGATCGAGGAATTCAACGAGTATTTCGGCACGCATCTGACCGATGCCGAGTTCGATACGGTAGCCGGCCTCGTCATGAAGGAACTCGGACGCCTGCCGCGTCGCGGCGAGAGCGTACACATCGATGGCCTCGACATGAAAATAGTGCGCGCCGACCGCCGCCGAGTCGATCTCATCCGGGTCACGACCCCGCGCGATGTGATCTCACCTGACGAGCGTTCGGCCGACGGCGAATGAGGTTTGCCGTATCGCTCCTGCGCGGCCGCGTGCGGCTGCTCGCGGCGCTCGGCGCCGGTGCCTTGCTCGCCACCGCGTTCGCTCCCTTCGACTGGTGGCCGTTCGCCATTCTCTCCCCCGCGGCGCTGATGCTGCTGTGGCAGAACGCGGCGCCACGCCGCGCGGCGTGGGTGGGGTTCTGGTTCAACGTCGGCACCTTTACCGCCGGCACCTACTGGCTGTACGTCAGCATCCATGTGTTTGGCGAGGCGCCGTTGTGGATCGCATTCGGACTCATGGGCGCGCTGGTTGCGATCATGTCCGTCTACCATGCCCTCCTGGGCTACGGCGTCGCGCGCTGGCTGCCCCCGACCGGTGCGATCCGCTGGATGGTGGGCATTCCCGCGCTGTGGCTGTTGGTCGAGTGGTGGCGAGGTTGGTTCCTGTCCGGTTTCGGCTGGCTGTCGCTCGGTTACTCGCAGACCGACACCGAGCTGCGCGCCTTTGCGCCCGTGGGCGGGATCTACCTGCTTTCCGCGTTGCTCCTCATCATGGCCGGTGCGCTGGTCACGCTGCTGCGAGGCACGCGTCGCGAGCGCTGGGTCGCGGGTGCGACGCTCGTCGTGCCGTGGCTCGCGGCACCGGGACTCGCCGGGATCGCGTGGGCGCTGCCGGCTGGGCCGCCGGTGTCCGTAGCGATCGTGCAGGGCGCCATCCCGCAGGACCAGAAGTGGCTCGACAGCAATCGTGAGACGACACTCGATCTCTATCGCCGTCTAACGGTGGACCACGCGCTCGGGGCGAAGCTCATCGTGTGGCCCGAATCGGCACCGCCCGACCTCGCCAACAACCTCGCGCCGTATCTCGAAGGCATTTATCGGGTCGCAGCGAGCCATGGGTCCACGCTGCTCATCGGCATCGTGCGCGCGGACGCCGAGACCGATCGCTACTACAACTCCATCCTCGCCCTGGGGGACGGCAAGGTGGCCTTCTACGACAAGTATCATCTGGTGCCGTTTGCCGAATTCTTCCCCGTGCCCGCGTTCGTGCGCAGCTGGCTGCGGCTGATGAGCCTGCCCTACGCGGATTTCACTCGCGGCGCCGAAGCGCCGCCGCCGCTCGACGTGTCGGGCCTCGCGATCGCCCCGACCATCTGTTACGAGGATGCCTATGGCAGTACGCGACTGCCGGAACTCGCGACCGCGGAACTCCTCGTCAACGTGACCAACGACGCCTGGTTCGGGCATTCGACCGCCCGCTACCAGCACCTGCAGATCTCGCGCATGCGCGCCCTCGAGTCGGATCGGTATCTGGTGCGGGCGGCTAACGATGGCATTTCCGCCATCGTCGGGCCGCGGGGGCAGATCGTCGCGCGGGCGGCCGAATTCACGCCGACCGTGCTGCGCGGCGATATCGTGCCGTTGCGGGGTTTGACGCCTTATGCCCGTACCGGTAACGCGCCTGTCGTCATACTGGCCCTGGCGGCTGCGGCGGTCGCCGCGGTGTGGACGCGGCGGCAGCCTGTCCCCATTGCCAAACCTGAACTTCCGGAGTCTGCTTGAGTCTACTCGGGCAAGACTTTTGCTAGCCCTGAGTACTTTTGCCCCCATGCGTTCAAGACAAGACCAACAAGGATCTCTACCCATGTCGGACCAGCCGGTCGCCCGCCGTTTCGCCGGCGTCATTGCTCTCGTGGCGCTCCTCAGCGCCTGCTCCCCCCAGTCCTCCACGGCCGCCGACCGTCCGGCCGGGGCGGCGGACGCTCCCGCGACCCTGCGGCTGGCCGATGCCGCGGGCTCGAACCATGCCGCCGCGCCGGCGGTGAGCGCCCAGGGCTTGCCAGACTTCGTGCGCGTGGTGGAGGAGTACGGGCCGGCCGTCGTCAACGTGCAGGTGATCGAGAAGCCGCAGCCCTCGGACGGGGCGGGGGGCTTGTCCCCTAACGATCCTTTCTACGATTTCTTTCGTCGCTTCGGCATCCCGAATCCGCACGGTGGCCAGGGGGGTGGTGGGGGCGGCGGCGGCGGCGGAGCGGCCGCACCGCCGCAGCGCGGTGAGGGGTCGGGATTCATCGTGAGCCCGGATGGTTACATCCTCACCAACGCGCACGTGGTCGCCGACGCCTCGGACGTGACGGTGAAGTTGACGGATCGGCGCGAGTATACGGCGAAGGTCGTCGGGGTCGACACCCGCTCGGATATCGCGGTGCTCAAGATCGACGCCAAGAATCTCCCGACCGTGAAGATCGGCGATCCGAACAAGCTCAAGCCCGGCCAATGGGTACTCGCTATCGGCTCACCCTTCTGGCTCGAAAATTCAGCGACCGCGGGTATCGTGAGCGCGACCGCGCGCGCGCTGCCGAGCGACAACTACGTGCCGTTCATCCAGACCGATGTCGCGGTCAACCCGGGTAATTCGGGCGGCCCCTTGCTGAACCTCAATGGTGAAGTGGTGGGCATCAATTCGCAGATTTACAGTCGTTCTGGCGGTTACATGGGACTGTCGTTCGCCATTCCGATCGACGTCGCCGTCAATGTCGAGAACCAGCTCATCAAGAGCGGCAAGGTGACGCGCGGCCGCATCGGCGTCGCGATCCAGGAAGTGAACGCGCAGCTCGCCGATTCGTTCGGCCTCGATCGGCCGCGCGGCGCGCTCGTGAGTTCGGTCGAGCCCGGTGGCCCGGCGGACAAAGCCGGCGTCAAGGCGGGCGACGTCATCCTCAAGGTCGATGGCAAGGATATCGATCGCTCGGCCCAGGTGCCGAGCATCGTCGCGGCGATCAAACCCGGCGCGACGGCGGACCTCGAGGTCTGGCGCGATCGCGCCGACAAGCGCATCGACGTCAAGGTGGTGGCGCTGCAGGAAGACGGCGAGAAGACGGCCTCGCGCGAGTCGGGGGAGGCGAGCCCGAGCGACAAACTCGGCCTCGCGGTACGGCCGCTCGAGCCCCAGGAGCGTCGCCAGGTCAAGACCGATGGCAACCTCGTCGTCGAAGATGTCGAGGGGCCGGCGGCGGTTGCGGGAGTTCAGCCGGGCGACATCATCCTCGCCGTCAACAGTTCTGCGGTGAAGACTCTGTCTGACTTCGAAGCTGCGGTGAAGAAATCCGGCAAGACGGTGGCATTGCTGATCCAGCGCGATAACGCGCAGATCTTCATCCCCATCCACGTCGGCTGAGCGGTAACGTCGCGGGCTCGAGTTTCGGGCCCGCGGCGCACTCGAGCATGGTCTCGACGACCGGCTGGAGGGCTGCAGCCCGTTGCGGCTCGCCTGCCGATTCCGCCCCGCGCAGCGCCGCCAGCGTCCAGAGCGAGGCGTAGAAGTACACCGCCCGCAGGGCGTCGCCTTGCGGATTCCAACAGCGCAGCAGCTCGGCGCGGTAGCGATCCCCGTTGACCAGGCTCGCAAGGTGGGCGAGCGTGGTACCGACCGATAGCAAGGGGTCGCCGTAGCAGACGAAGTCCAGATCGATGATGCCGCTGACCGCGCCGTCTTCGATCAGCAGGTTCTTGGTCGTGAGGTCATCGAGGAAGCACACCGGCCGGACCGTCGCGAAGTAGCCTTCCAAGGAGCGCCGTGTGGCCTGCAGCTTCGACAGCAGTGGGTCGGCAGCGGGCTCGGTTGCCTGAGGGCCGAAGATCTCCGACCAGGCGCCTGCTGCGGGGTTGCCTCCTATCGGTGCCCACCCGTAACTGCGGCTCTGGGGCAGGTTTGCGACCCGCCGCTGTACTTCGTGCACGGTCGCGGCAATGCCGGCGAGTTCCCGCGCCGAGAGCGCCGGCAGTGCCTGCGCCAGGTCGACACCGGGAAGCCAGTCGAGCACGATGAATGAACCGGTCGCCGTCGCGCCCTCTGCGCGGCAGGTGGGCACGGGCAGGCCCAGTTCTCGCAGAGCGGCGAGATTGCGCTGCGTATAGCGAAACGTGGCGGGGCGCGGACTCATTCGCATCGCGACGGCTTCGCCGTTCGCGAGATCGGCGCGGAATACGGTGTTACCGCTGTCTGTCAGCGCCTGACGCTCGAGCGCCACGGCGTCGAGGCCCAGCGCTGTGCGCAGCAGTCCGCGCGCTTCCTCTTCCCGATTCGCGGCATGCATGGGGAGGGCCGGGTGACGCCAGGCGCCGCGGCGCTAGGGGCGGCCGCTGGCGGCGCTCTGTATCGCGCTCGAACGGGGGGCGACGAGCTCGGTCTCGAGCCGGTGGCGGATGGTCTCAAAGAGTTCGGGCGCGACCACCGGCAAGCTCTCGAGCCCCGGCTTGGCAAAGAGATAACCCTGGAACAGCCGTATGCCGAGATGCCGCAGCGTCACCGCCTCCTCCAAGCTCTCGATGCCTTCGGCTACGACCGAGATTTCGAGCGACCGGCTGAGTACGGCAATGGATTGGACGATGGCGAAGCGCACCGGGTCGGCGTGGATGTTGCGGGTGAGGGCCATGTCGATCTTGAGTACGTCCGGTTGAAACTCGGCCAGAAGGTTCAATCCCGAGTGGCCGGCGCCGAAGTCGTCGATGGCGGTGATCATGCCGTGCCGCCGGTATTCCTCGAAAATGGCCCGCAGTTTCGCCGGATCGCGCGAGGGCTCCGCTTCGGTGACCTCGAACATGAGATGGTGGACCGGAAACCGGGCCGCCGCGGCCGCCTCGAAGGTCTTTCGCAGACAGGTCGCGGGCTGGTACACGGCGTTCGGCATGAAATTGATGCTGAGGAAGGTGTCCAAGCCGAGCCGCGCAGCGAGCTGAATCGCCTTCACCCGGCAAGCCTGGTCGAAGGCGTACATATTCACGGAGTTGATCTGACTCAGGATGTCCGCAGCGCTGCCCCCGCCCACGGGACGCACCAGAGCCTCGTAGGCGTAGATAGAACCGAGTTCGACATCGACGATGGGCTGGAAGGCCATCGTGAAATCCGGCAGCTCAACGTCTTCGCGGCATGCGCCACAGCGAGCAGCGTCGGACGGGACTTTGGACATTGTGGACTCTTAGGGACCAGCGTCTAGGGAAGGATCGGCGGCAGCGCCTCACACTTGAGCCTCGGGCTTCGATACGGCCGTTATCCATCCTCTGTTGCAGGACGACGGTCGGACCGTTAGCGTTGCGCTCCGGCCCTAGCGCTGACCCTGGAGTAGATTCTGTGACGAAGATCTCGCTCGCCCCGCTGGCGACAGTAACTCTGCTCGTGCTTGGTCTCATCGGCCAGACCGCGCGAGCGGTGACGCCCGAGGAGGGGCTCGCACACGCCCGGGCCGCCATCGATGCCCGCCGGGCGAAGCCTGCGTTCGTCGCCCCCGGGCCGCCCTTCGACGCTCGGCGCTGCGCCGCGGGCAAGAAAATGCTGTCGATTCCCAATACCAGTGGCAACCCGTTCCTGAAGGGGATCATCGATCGCGAGATCACGGCCGGCAAAGAGGTCGGCCTGACGGTTCAGGAATGGCAGAACGAGGGGCAGCCAAGTCAATGGATCCAGGCGATGGACTATGCGATCCGCAACGGCTTCCACATCGTTGACCTGATTTCCGGTATCGATCCGAAGACCCTCGAGCCACAGATCCGCGCCGCATCCAAGGCCGGGGTCAAAACCATGGTGAGCCACTTCTACGACCCGTCGCAGCCGGCGAGTCCGCTGGTCGCCGCCTCGCTCCCTATCGGCTTCAATAGCGTCGGCAAGCTGCTGGCCGACTGGACGATCATGCAGACCGGCGGGAAAGCGAACATCCTGGTGGTCGAGAGCGATGAGGTGCCGCCGACGGCGCCGCTCATGCGCGGCTTCGAGGATGAGCTCAAGGAGTACTGCCCTAACTGTCGCATCGTGCAGAAGATCAACACCGCGGTCACGGAATGGGGCGTCAAGATCCGCCCCTCCGTGCAGTCGGCCCTGCTCGCCAACCCCAGCATCAACTTCGTGGTGCCGATCTACGACAGCATGGCGCAGTTCGTGGTGCCGGCGATTCAGATTACCGGTCGGCAGGGCAAGGTTCGCATCGCCACCTTCAATGGCACCCCCTTCGTGCTCGACTATGTGCGCGATGGCAAGGTGGACGTGGACATCGGCGAGAGCCTTGACTGGATCGCCCACGCGACGATAGACGGTTATTTGCGGGCGGACTGTGGCCTTCCCGTGCCAAAGGAATTGGGAGTACCGTTCTACGTCATCGACGCCTCCAACGTCCGCGACGCCGGCGTTCCCGCTCAGTTCGACAAGGGCTATGGCGATGCCTACCTGCTCGGGTATCGCGCGGCCTGGATGCTGAAGTAAGCCGCGTATGAGGGTCCCGCCGGCGCTCCTCGTGCGCGACT
>Ga0116226_10002301_pt1 | contig 16575 bp, 17 predicted proteins | sample S1TSphfallax_FD_89692 | JGI IMG/M metagenome (GOLD analysis project Ga0116226, IMG submission 89692) | Host-associated microbial communities from peat moss isolated from Minnesota, USA - S1T2_Fa - Sphagnum fallax MG | ecosystem: Host-associated > Plants > Peat moss > Unclassified | place: USA... | reverse complement strand
GCGATTGAAGATAAATTGAATCATCGACCCAGAAAAGTGTTACACTACAAAACTCCCTTTGAGGTATTCTTTGCGCGACAAAAATCTAAACCCTCTGTTGCACTTCACTGTTGAATCGGCGCATTATGAAAAGTCGTCAAATCCCAATTTATCTTGATTATTTAGAACTCTGCAAACCTCGTGTAGTTGCGCTAATGCTACTCACCAGTGTAGTTGGTATGTGCCTAGCTACACCACGCTTAGTTCCTTTGGGCATGTTGCTATGGGCAAATCTTGGTATTGGATTAGTTGCAGGGGCTGCAGCAACTTGTAATCATCTAGTTGATCGTCATATCGATGCGCTGATGGGTAGAACAGAACGACGACCCATACCAACTGGTCGCATTACTGTTGCCCATGCCATCATCTTTGCTGTTTTATTATGTGCTCTGGGCACACTGATATTAATATGCTTTGTTAACACACTTACAGCAACTTTAACATTGCTCACTTTAGTTGGTTATGCGGGTATCTACACTTTATATTTAAAACGTGCAACTCCGCAAAATATTGTTATTGGTGGTGCTGCCGGCGCTGCGCCACCATTGCTAGGCTGGACAGCCGTGACAGGGCATATTGATCCTTATGCATTACTATTGGTATTAATTATTTTTATCTGGACTCCACCCCATTTCTGGTCGCTTGCGATTCACCGTTATAAAGACTACGCACGCGCTCAAATACCTATGTTGCCTGTAACACATGGTATTAAAGTGACAAAGTTACATATTTTCTTATATACAATTTTATTATTTGTTGTTAGTTTGCTGCCATTTATTACTCATATGAGCAGTATTTTTTATCTGATTTTTACTATATTGCTCGACCTGGTTTTTTTATATTACGCTGCAATACTACTGTTTACAGAAAAACCCCAAGCTGCCATTCAATTATTTCGCTATTCGATTATTTATTTAATGAGTCTATTCATTATCATCCTAATTGATCATTATTCATGTTTTGGAGAAAAGTTATGGTTATCTTAAATAAGATATTCTCTTTTTTATGCCTATTTTTCATAGCAACCACCGTCAACGCTGGGCAACTTAAAAATCTGGATACTCAATCATTAACTGGAACTGTTATTGATAAGCCTAAATTAATTAAAGACTTTTCTCTAACAAACAGTGATGGTACCCCATTTACAAATAAAAATTTAAAAAACCATTGGACCTTTTTATTTTTTGGATTTACTCGCTGCGGTTATGTATGTCCAACCTCAATGACTGCATTAAAACAAGTGTATGCAGAGCTACAAAAAAATCCCAATCTATCCAAACCGCAAGTAGTTTTCGTATCTATTGATCCTGAACGAGATGATTTCTCACGCATCCATCATTATGTAACTTCTTTCAACCAAGATTTTATCGGCGCAACGGGAAGTAAAACTGCGTTAAATCAATTAACCAGTCAATTAGGAATATTGTATATGAAGATTATCCGTGCTGATCAGAAAACCAAAACCTCTAACGACTATGATATCGACCATACCGGTTCTATTTTACTAGTAGATCCTGATGGCGAATTAATCGCAGTTTTCTCTATGCCACATCAAGCAAACCGTATTGTCAAAGACTATAGTGCTATTACTTCACACTATGCATAAACACCGAGAGTGTCTTTAAACTTATACTGTCCTTCCCACCAAATAGGAATAACTCCTTAGCGGGAAGGACAAATAATAAGCAAAAAGTAGGATAGCAATACGATTGGCTTAAGTTGTATTAAGCCGTTTCGACTTCTTCTTCTTCTTCGATTTTCGCTTTCTCGCCATCGGCTAAAACGTTCGAAGCATGAAGCCCTTTGGGACCTTTAATAATATCAAAGTTAACTTGCTGACCTTCGGCTAGGGTTTTAAATCCATTGCCTTGTATAGCGGAGTAGTGGACAAAGACATCAGATCCATCACCGTCGTTTGTTTCAATAAATCCATACCCTTTAGCATTGCTAAACCATTTTACCTTGCCAATTGCCATATTTTACCTCATTTAGGAAATTTACTAATTTTAAGACCGCTGCCTAAACGGTTACCGCCAACTCCAAGCCAGCAAGTATCGTGTTCCTGCAGTTCCCTGCCAGTATAGACAAACTTATAAAAAAAATATACTGTTCCGTGCATTTTAGTTTCTTAGTTTGTATTGTCAATGTTAGTTTTCTTACTAACCTAACCACTCTATTTAAACAAATCCTTTACAGCAATCCTCGCTGTTCTAGCCACTCATAATTAAATGCTTTTGACAGGTATTTATTGCCAGTATCACAAACAAAGGTTACTACTCTTTTTGGTGTTTTCTGTGCACGACAATAACTTAAAGCAGTGTGCAATAACGTCCCCGATGAAGAGCCCGCCAAAATTCCTTCTTTCTTCAATAATGTTCTAACACTAGCAAAAGCATCCTTATCAGTAACAACGATTGCTTCAGAAACCAGTGATAAATCACAATTCTCTGGGATGAAATCTTCGCCAATTCCCTCTACCAACCAACTTCCTGCTGGCTTAAATTCTTTTGTTTTCACAAAATGTGCCAGTATTGAGCCTTCTGGATCAGCTAAAACAATTTCTAAAGCTGGATTCTTTTGGCGTAAATAACGTCCTGTTCCTGTTAGGGTTCCGCCCGAACCAACTCCAACTACAAGGGCATCAATCTTTCCTTGAGTCTGTTGCCATATTTCTGGCCCAGTTGTTTTTTCATGAGCTGCAGGATTTGCAGGATTTGCAAATTGGTTAACATAGAACGAATTAGGAATATCTTTTGCTAAACGTTCAGCAATATTTTGATAGTAATCTGGATGCTCTTTAGTAACATCCGAGCGAGTAACAATTACTTTTGCACCTAACGCGCTCAAATGCGCCATTTTTTCTGCACTCATTTTATCTGGCATAACAACCATTAACCGATAATTTTTTAACGCTGCAATTAACGCTAAGCCAAGCCCGGTATTGCCTGCAGTGGCTTCTATCAATGTACTCCCTGGCTTTAATTGCTGATTTTTTTCGGCTTCATTAACCATTTCTAAGGCAATTCGATCTTTTATCGAACCAGCAGGATTTTGACATTCAAGCTTTAAAAAAAGCTCACAAGCTCCTGTATCAAAATGCGTTAGTTTCACCAAGGGAGTATTGCCAATCAAATCAAGAATATTTTTTTGCGCTATCATGTTTATTAGTCGTCTCTAAGGTAAGCTTATGCGAAATGTAAGGTTTTAGATTGTTTTCGGCAAATACTTGCAGCATTTTTTGTTGCAATTCATTTTTTAAAATATCGTAATCTTTTTCTTTTACCCATACTGAAAACAATATCGAAGTACCATCTTGAATAATAGATTGCACAGCGAACCCCGGCGCTGGGTCTTTTAAACAACGTGAATCGCTTGCTATCACTGTAAACCATAAAGATTTAATGGTTGATAAATCATGTTCATAAGGCAACATGACCGTTAAGTCTAAGCGACGCTCCGAAAATCTTGATAAATTTGCTAATTTAGATTTAATCAATGCTTCATTGGGCACACGAACAAACACGTTATCAGCTGTTTTAAGTTTAGTAGAAAGCAAATCAACTGAAAGCACCTCGCCAGTTATTCCATCAATCGTAATGATATCACCCTCAGATATAACGCGATCAAAAATCAAAAATAATCCACTAATAAAATTTGAAACAGAGGTCTGTGACGCAAAACCAATAGCTACCGAAAGAATACCTGCGGCGCCTAATAGAATATTCAAATCAAATCCCACTTGGTCTAATGCAGAAAATAAAAACAGCAAAAAAATACCATAAAAAACTGCTCGTCCAACTAATTTTTTATATTTAACTATACTCAGCTGAAGCAACAATTTTTCAGCTAATGTTTTAAGCATGCGAGCAAATATATAGCCTAAAACTAGGATAATTCCTGCTTTAAGCAAATTAATATAATCAATATTCAATCAAACCTCTCGATTTTCTTTTTTTCTATAAAATATACGGACTAAAAAACCTAAAATGATGACAAAGGCAATCAATAAAATAACCTGCTCAATATTATCTATTATAAATTTCAACATATAGTCCCAATGCTGGGTTGAAAAATAACCCAAAGCGAGAAATAACGTAGTCCACAAAAAAGCTCCAGTATAAGCAAAAATAGCAAATTGCCTAAAATTTAATTCAGTAGTTCCGGCAACATAACCGGTTAAATGGCGAACTCCAGGGAAAAAATAACCTACTAATAATGTCCATTTACCAATTTTCTCAAACCAAACATGTACCCGACTAATTTTTTCTTCAGTAAGCCCAATGCGATGTCCATGTCGTTTAACTAAATAAGTGCCAAAAGTTCGCCCAATAAAATAACTAATAGTAATTCCAAAAAAACTTCCCAAGTAAGCCGCAGCAACTGTGGGAATCATTTCCAAATTACCTTTAGCAATCAGTACTCCAGCAAAGGTCATAAGTGTTTCATCGGGAATTGGCAAGCCCACAATCCCTAGTGCAAGTAATCCAAATAAAGCAAAGCTCCCATATTGTGCTAACCAAACAACTAATGAATCCGGTGTTAACATATCTGTAAGCCTTTACTCGTTAATAATAGATAAATTTTTTTCCGGAAATTCATCAATTAGCTCACTTAGTTTTTTCCCTGTCGATAAAATTAAGTTAGGTGCTATATCATATAACGGCACTAAAACAAATATTCTTTTATGAAACTCAGGGTGGGGCACAATCAAGCGTGGAGTATTGATTGATAAATTATCAAATAAGATCAAATCCAGATCGAGGGTACGCGGCCCCCAACGTCTAGTAGTACGCGTTCGACCATGTTCAGTCTCAATTCTTTCAAGTTCAGTTAAAAGGTCATGCGCGTTTAGGCAAGTTTCCATTTCTGCCACAGCATTAATATAATCAGGCTGTTCTACGGGCCCCAGCGGTGGACTTTGATACAGATTTGAAACGGCAGTTAAATGGCTTTTAGCAATCTTACTAAGTTCTTTAATAGCTGATTTAACTTGATGAACTGGATTATCTAAGTTACTACCAATAGCAATATACACTTTATGCTTCGCTTTCATAAGGCTTCTCTTTTTCCCCATCCAATGTTTGCACATCTGTCCACCAAACAGCCTGTTTCTCCACATTTTCTCCTGCTTGTGCGCGCAATAGTAAAAAATCATAGGCAGCGCGAAACCGTGGATGATTCATTATTCGCAAAACATGCTTTTTCTGAATATTTTCAAGACGACTTTGCAACAACCAAATTTCTTGAGCGCCGGTAGTAAACCGCCTTGGAATAGAGGTTCTCTGTGCTTGCTTACTCAATACCTGATGAATTGCCGTCATCAAAATTTCCACTTGATTAGTATGATGGTCATGTTGCAATTCACGAATAGTTTTTTGTAATGGATACCATAAAAACGCTGCCAAAAGAAATGCTGGGGTTACCGTTTTTCCAACAGCCAACCGTTCATCAGTATTATGCAAAGCCTGCTCTAATAGTGGCAGCATCATTTTAAAATTATCCTGCTCAAGACAAACCACTGTTTGTGGGAAAATATAATGGAAAAGACCATAGTTCTGTAGTAGCGCAAAAGAAGCAAGCGCATGCCCTTTTAAAAAAAGCTTTAAAAATTCATCAAATAAGCGCGCAGGTGGTACATGCTCAAGTAAATAGCCAAGTTCAAATAGTGGTGCTTCTGTTTCTTGCGCCATGTTAAATTTTAATTTCGCCGCAAATCGTACAGCACGCAACAACCGCACCGGATCTTCACGATAACGTACATTTGGATCTCCGATTAATCGCAAAGTTTTCCGTTTCACATCTTGCATGCCCTGACAAAAATCAACTACCGAAAAATCCGCAATATTATAGTACAGCGCATTCACAGTGAAATCACGACGCCAAATATCTTCCTCAAGTGTCCCATAAACATTATCATGCAAAATCATGCCATGTTCAGAGTGATTTGAAATTGAATCTTTTAATGTGCCTCGAAATGTCGCAACTTCAATAATTTCTCTGCCAAAATGAATATGTGCTAAACGAAATCTACGACCAATCAATCGGCAATTATGAAATAGTCCTTTAACCTTTTCTGGCTGAAGATTTGTTACAATATCAAAATCTTTAGGGTACTCCCCCAACAAAATATCTCTTACCCCGCCACCTACTAAATAAGCTTCTGCACTTGCCTCTTTAAGTCGGTATAAAACTTTTAATGCATTTGGGCTAATTAATTTTCGCGAAATGTTATGCCCACTTCGTGGAATAATTTCAGGATTAGTCATGAATAATGTTGTTCTCTAACAATCTAAAGCAAGGTATACTTTGGGTAAAAAATACATAGTATAACAATAAAAAGGACAGTTCATATGATCGCGGATTTTTTAAGTTTTAGACGGATGTTAGCTCCGTGGCTTATCATCAGCATTTTTTGGTTAGGCACAGCTATTTGTGTTTCTTGTGGCATTTATGACTTTTTTAAAGCTGGTATCCTAAAAGGACTAGCTATCCTGCTATTTGGTCCACTTGTAATAAGATTAATCTGTGAAAGCTTGATTGTGTTCTTTAGAATCAATGAGACGCTAACAGAAATTAAAAATAAGCTGCCTAGGGAGTAAGAGCCTGTTCAAAATACATAAACATCAAAGCGACTAAGCTTCCCGCTCACTGAAAAACTTGGTTTGATATCGCCAAGTGGATGAGCCAATCTGGGTCTTTTAACAATCACGCGATTTTTTGCCGTTTTAAGCGCAGCCTGCAATAACGAAGAGGCATCAGCATCATCTCCAACAATCTCGCGCAAAATTTTCATTTCCTTGCGCGGCAATGCAGATTTAGTTTTTTCCGGAAACATAGGATCTAAATAAATCACATCTATAATAATCTTTTTTGCTAATTCAGGTAAATAAATTTTCGCATCTTGATGAACCAACTCCAGTGAAATAAATGAAGTAGCAGATTGATGCAGTCTAATTAACCCATCCTGCAATAGTGCTGCAAGTACTGCTGATCGTTCCAGCATAATGACATGATAGCCTTTACTTGCAAGAATAAAAGCATCTTCGCCAAACCCAGCCGTCGCGTCTACAATTAGTGATGATTTCGGATCAAGTGACCCTAACGCTTTTTGCAAAAGTTCGCGATGATTGCTTTTTTGCCTATAGCGAAGCTTAGCAGATAAAAAATCAACAAAAATTGGTTTAGTATTTTTAGTGCGCACATTCTTAAGCATCACTTTATCTGTACTAATTATCACGTAATCTTTAGTATTAGCTAACATTCGGTTAGAATCTCATTATAGCATTTATCATAAATATCAGTTACAAGAGCGAGCATAAAAGCTCATAACAAGGCAAAGGTTCGCAAAAAATGAGAAGTTTAGCAGCGCTAAATGACGAATTTTTTGCGAACCTTTAACGAAGTTAGGTGCTTTTAGGCGACGCTATCTGTAACTGATATTTATGATAAATGCTATAAACATGTCAAAACAATAAGGAAATTGATCTCATGGCAAAACTATCAAATATTTTAATAACGATTATTCTTTTCTTGGCTACCAATATGGTTTACGCAGACACCGTGATTCATATTTATTCAACTTCACAAAAAGATAAAGAGTTAGGAACTGTTACAGCCGTTGATACTCAATATGGTTTACTGCTTACTCCCAATCTTACTGGTTTACCGCCTGGCGCGCATGGATTTCATGTTCACCAAAACCCTTCTTGCAGAGATCAGGGCATGGGCGCAGGAGGTCATCTCGATCCTTATCATACTAATAAACATTTAGGCCCTTATAACAGTGCGGGACACTTAGGTGATCTACCGATTTTATTCGTTGACGAAAATGGCCGAGCCACTCTACCTGTACTAGCACCACGATTAAAATTGTCAGACATTCAAAATCATTCACTGATGATTCATGCGGGTGGAGACAATTATTCTGACAATCCTAAAATGGGTGGTGGGGGTAATAGAATTGCGTGTGGTGTTGTGGGCGGTTCTGTAGGTTAGCTAATTACTCCGGGCGTGGCCTCTAATTAATGTGCTTGTTTGTGCCGCAATTGTCTACGTGCCGCGGCTTGTCCGCGGCATCCAATTGAAGGAAGTAGTATGAAGAGATTTGTTGTTAATTCAAGATCGATCAATTGGATGCCGCGGACAAGCCGCGGCACGTAGACAGCGGGAGATCACCTCCGGCGCCACCTTTTGATTAATAGGTTTTTTATACTACATAACTAGGGCTTTTTGTTGTGAGTAATTATTAAAACTCTCACAATATTCTTGCGCTGGAGCGAACATCCATTGGTATGCTTCTTTCTGTTGCTTGGTTTCTTTTCTAGATAATTTATTAGGTAAAAAAGATTCTTTTTCACTAATAACTTCATCTAATTCATTTTCTTTATTCAATACTGGTTGTTGCTTTCCAAAAGTAAAAAATCGCTGTGCGCTCTTGATCCAAAAATCACTACCTAGCAACAACGAAGCAACACCCGCAAAAATACCAGCAACTATAGCAAGCGGTAATAAAGGTGGTGCCGCTATGCCGGCCGCCGCTAATAACCCTCCGAGTAATAGCACACCAAAATAAGCTAAAACTCCATTCACAGCACCATTAGTAACTACTAACAAGATCCCTGCGCCCCAGTTAGGCGCATTGATTAATTCTTTCCATCGATAAACGATGTGATCGCAAAAATCAGCGAGAAAATAGTGATAAAAATAAAATTCAGTAAATGCACCAAAAGTAAACGCTACTGAAAAACCAATAATTAAAGCAGGTAAAGCAGCCACCCCAACACCGGTAAGAAAAGTAGTAAGACCCACCGTGAACAATAAGCTTAACGCCATCACATTTCCTAGCGAGATAATCAAGCCAGCAAATCGGCCTGGGGTTAAATCTCTCCACCATCTTTTAATTGCGTCGGGGATAGAGATTTTTTGTTCAGTAAAATTTTCTAAAAGTTGCGTTTTGAAAGCATCTAATTGCTGCAAAATTTGCGTTATTTCTTCTTCCGAAATCTCCGCATTTTTCCAAGTTGGAATTTGTTTAATGATTGCTTTCTTTTTATTTAAATCCTTCTCTAATTTAGACAATTGAAGTTTTAATTTTTTCTGCAAAACCTCATTGCCAATTTCTTCACATTTTTGATTTAATATTGTTAAATCGAACTCATGTTTTTCCAAATATACAATAATATTCTTAAGAACTTTAACCGCTGCTTGTTCAGCTTCTTTACCTTCTTTTTCCTGATTTTTTTCGGCTTCCTGTGCAAGTTTTTCTTTTAATTTTTTCAGTTTTTCTATTAAAAAAACTTTTTCAAGCTCTATCTTAAGCGTTGTAAGTAGCTCAGGAATTTTGGTTTTATCTTCGGTATTTTTAATGTCATAAATGGCTTTATCGACCGTTAGAGCCACTGGATTATCAAAACTTTGCATCCAGGTTTCTAACTCTTGTGGAATCATCGCTAAAGTAACAAATACTCCGGCCACAATCGCAGCAATAGCTAATCCGCCAGTAGCGCCAACAGAAATCGCCGTCAAGCCAAATAAAATGCCAGTAATTACAAAAACGCCTATCCCTAAGCCCCACTGTATTCTTTTACCTACACCCGGCAAACTAGGTTTCCTTCCGGTTAATCTGTCCCAAAAAGATTCGAGTAATTCAATATTCAAACAAAAATTGACCATAGTACTAGCAATACCGCCAATCGCAGCACCTAATCCCCAGGCAGAAGCCATAGTTAAGGTAGTCCCACTAATAAGAAGTTCGGCAACAGCAGTTGCATTTTGAAAGCCAGTACCTAAAGCAGCTAACAACGCCAATAGTGTGACAAAAGCGGCAAGAAAAGCTGCCTTTCTCTTTTTGAAGAAATTAATAAAATCGGATACAGGATCTGCCATATGAGACTCGCGCTTAGTAAATTAAATATTTATTCATTATTTTGAATATTTAATCATTTTCATGATGGGTTGTCAAGAGGTAATCTCTTCCGTGAGGCCGGAATGAACGAGGCTTGCGCTGTTTGCAAGCCGCGGCAATCTAGTAAAAATATTTGGTTTCTTTACTGGATTGCCGCGCGCATCCTGCGCTCGCAATGACGGCCTCACGGGAAATTTGCAAATAAACACAGCCAATTAAAATCGGCAATAGTGCAATTAAAGTAATTTGAAAAGCCAACCTGGGATAGCTATTGGCAAGAAATGCTAAAGGCCAAAGCCAAAAAAGATTAATGCCAATAACTAATAATGTTACTTTGCGATGACTTTGCCAATATTGCGCTAGTATTTGATAGCTATGTGTGCGATGGGGCTGGTAAAAAGGTTCTCCCATAACAATACGACGAAGCAAGGTCAAAGTTGAATCAACTAAAAACACGCCAAATAAAATGGTGAACACCCAAAATGATGGTGGATATTCTTGGCTACTTTTAAGGGCTAAAACAGCAAATACATACCCTAAAAAACCAGATCCAACATCACCCATAAAAATTCGAGCAGATGGCCAATTCCAATACAAAAAACCAGTGGTAACCGCCGCAAGTGCGGCATATAACCAAACTTGGCAGAATTGATAACTTAACGCCCCGATAAATGTTACCGAAACAGCGATAGTAATTGCTTGCGCGCCAGCAAGCCCATCAATTCCATCCATAAAGTTATAAAGATTAATGAGCCAAACCATTGCTAGAAAAGTGATCACTGGGCTTAAGTGCCCCAAAGATAGTTGCCAATTACCTAACATGATAGTGGGCAACCCATCCAACCAATAAATCGCCCAAAGTGCAGCTAATGTATGCGCGGCAATGCGAAACCGAATAGGTAAAAACTTAACGTCATCCCACAAACCAATAATGGCTAAGATTGCCCCGCCACCAATCAATGCGATAAAAAGCTCCAATGAAATGAGATGACTATAAAATCCAATCCATGTTGCTACCAGAAAACTAATTACTATTGCTAACCCTCCTCCTGTTGCTACATTACCCTCGTGAGAACTACGTTCATCAGCAATTGCTACTAAGTGAAGTAATTTCGCGTAGCGATAAATAAGGAAAGTTAACCCAAAAGTAACAGCAAACAATACCGAATAAGGAAGAAGATTGTTAGGACTCATTAACATTAGAGTCCCCTCCAAACTGCGTCTTTTGCTTGATTTCATCGTTATGCGTTTGTCTGCGGTGCTCATTTATGCTCATATAAACTCCGCTCCTCGCCAAACGCAAGCCTTGAACTCAAGCAAAATACTGGGTTTGGAGAGGACTCTGTTCTTAAAACGGTACATCATCATTGAATTCACTTGGCGCTGCTTGCGGTAATGGCGCAGATTCATGTGCCGGCGACATAGTCTGATATGAAGATGCAGATTCAAAATTCCCACCTGCTCCACCACGGCTATCTAGCATTTGCATTTCAGCAGCAATAATTTCTGTAGTGTAACGCTCTTGACCATTTTTATCCTGCCATTTTCGAGTCTGCAATCGACCTTCAATATACACTTTAGTGCCTTTGCGCAGGTATTCTCCAGCAATTTCAGCCAATCGGTTAAAAAACACGACTCGATGCCACTCAGTTCGTTCTTGTGCTTCATTGGTTTGCTTATCCTTCCAAGCTTCGCTCGTTGCCAAACTAACTGTTGTGACTGCGCCACCACTTGGCATATAACGCACCTCGGGATCAGCGCCTAAATTCCCAATTAAAATAACTTTATTAATACCTCTAGCCATTAATGTTCTCCTGTTAAATACATGTTAATTACTCTGTAACTGACGTTAATAATACTCCGACCAACCAAACACTGGCGAGAATTGCCGTAAAAATAAATATGCCGGTAGTAGAGAAATAACCATATAGAAGGCCTCCCAAAAGACCCCCGAAAAAAATACCGATAAATTGCATGGTTGAATAAAGCCCCATTGCCATACCGCGCCCATTTACGTCAACCTGTTTAGAAACTTCGGCTGGCATCACCGCTTCAAGGAAGTTAAATCCTAAAAAAAACCATAATAATCCAATACTGATCTGCCAAAGATTGTAATGAAAAAACACCAATTCTAATTGCGACAGCATAATTAATCCAATAGATAATACTATACTAATGTTGAAGCGTTTTTTCTTTTCAACAAACATAATCCAGCCAAAAGTAACCAGAAAAGCCAGGAATAATACCGGTAAATAAATTTTCCATTGCTGATTTTGTGCCATATCACCATATTCTTTAAGCGATACCGGAATACTAACAAAAGTAAGCATCAAAACCATGTGAAGCAGCATAGAAGAAACATTAAACTGAATAATCTTCTTTTGGGTAAAAAGTTGCTGTTTTAATCGATCTAATACTGACAAAAATGAAAAATTTTCTAAAGAACGGTTTTTTACTGTAGGCACAGCGCATAATAATACGATGATAGCAACCACTCCCATGATCGCACACAGGAAGAAAATTCCAGGAACACTCAGCCAAGCGTTTAGTACAGGCCCTAATACGATGGCTAGCGAAAACGAAACCCCAATGACACCGCCTAAAATGGCCATTGCTCGAGCACGATAACGCTCGTCAATCAAATCAGATAATAACGCCATTAAAGCACTTCCTACCGCACCTGAACCTTGCAAAGCACGACCAACAATTAAAATAAAAATAGAGTCTGCAAAAGCCGCAATCACACTTCCTAACGTAAACAGCGCTAGCCCCAAGACAATAATAATTTTTCTTTCATTAAAATCTGAAAAAACACCAAATGGTATTTGTAAACAGGCTTGAGTTAAACCATAAATACCTAATGCAATTCCTAATAAAAACGGTGTTGTACCCGACAAATTCAACGCATATAAAGCTAGTAATGGCATGATCATAAAAAGACCCACCATACGTAGTGCCATTACTGTAGCAATTGAAAAAACTGCCTTATAGGGGATAACTGTGTTCATCTAAAGTCACTCAATCTTTATCGGCAAAATAATTAATTGGACCCCTTTTAGGTGAAGTTTTCTTTGAATGGCAAAAGCGGCTTCATTATGTAGCAATCTCACTAACCAATTATCATTAGCAAAAATTAACTTACTGGCAAAAAAGATCGTGTTTGGAAATTGCTTATGAATTTTTTCCGCAAGTTCAGTAAGTAGCGTGATTGGATCAGTCCCATAGCTACAAAGAGAAATAGCTGGTTGTCCATGTTGATGACAGTACTCAACAAAATAATTTAATTTTTCTCCTGCTTCTTTTTGCATTGCTTCAAGGCTATTTTGCCCACCAAAACTTTGTACATCTACGATACCACTGCTAATAAAAATAAAATTCTTAAAATGGTTTGGAAACATACGCTGCGCCCAAAGCAGAGTATGCATCGTTACACCACGATTTTTTCCTACCATAAAAACCGCAGTAGGTTGTTTAGGATCAAGTGCCGGTAAAGATTTTTCTGACACTTTCTTAAGTGGCGCAAGTAAAGCATCTAATCGATTTAATTGTTTATTGGTATAGATATAATGTCTACGAATAAGCCAACAAATAAACACCACGGCACTCGTGACCAGCACTGTTACCCAACCTCCATAGGTAAATTTTGAGATAAGTGTGATCAATAAAATACCAACACTTACGGCAAGACCCAGTATGGAAAGAATTAATCTTTGTTTCCAATTTGTCCGAGTGTGCCTGTGTTTCCACCAATAAATACAAAGACCAAAAATTGCTAGTGAGAAAGTTAAAAACACATTGATACTATAAAGAATAACTAACCAGGAAACATGCCCTTCACTCAATAAAAGAATTAAGAGTGATGCTACCCCAAACAAAATCACTCCATTTTGTGTTACTAGTCGATTTGATAAATGCCCAAATCGATTAGGAACCCATTTATCTAGCGCCATATTAGCGAGCACCGCCGGCCCACCAAGAAACCCGGTATTCGCTCCTACTAATAGCAATCCTGCTTCTAGCACCAACACAACCATTAAAAGGTAAGGGCCAAATTGCCAATCTGCTAAAATGCTGCTAAACACTGTCGCATTTAGCGTTTGACCCTCTGTAGGCTGCACCTGCCAAAGCAAATACAAGAGAATAATTCCTCCAGCGGTAAAGCTCAGTGAAATAGCCATATAAAGCATAGTCCACTTCCCCGTTTTTACTCGCGGCTCAGCTAATTGATTCACATTATTGGAAACAGCCTCAAGCCCCGTATACGTACCCCCGCCCAAAGAATAAGCGCGTAAAAACAGCGCAACAATAAACATCCACCCCATACTGCCAGCAATTTGCTGAGTTTCCTGGATAGTCTCAACAAATAACGCTGGTAAATGACTTTTATGCGCCATAATCCCATAAATAATCAGACAGCAATGTGAGATGACAAATCCAAGAAAAATTGGCATAAGGACTTTAACCGATTCTTTCATTCCACGCAGATTCAAAACAGCTAGAAGGCCAATGAATAAAGATTCTGAGACAAGCTTGTATGCTTGAAACCCAACCGGAAGGAAACTAAATAAAGCATCTATTGCACTCGCAACCGAAATAGCAATGGTTAAAATATAATCAACAATCAACGCAGCACCAGCAATTAAACCAGCAAAAGGGCCAATCAGTTGAGTACTCACCTTATATCCACCACCACCATTGGGGAAAAGCTCAATTACTTGATTGTAAGAAATCGAAATAATAAATACGGTTAATGCAGTAGCTAATGCAAGATAAAGACTTAAGTGGGTATGCTCCCCTAACGCTAAAAAGGCTTCTTCTGGACCATAACAAGAAGAAGAAAGGCCATCGGCACCAATACCTATCCAAGCAAAAAAAGCAATTAATGCAATATGGCGACGGGTTGCTGGATTAAATGGATTGCGCGGTGCCCCGAGCACATAGCGAGAAAAACTTTTTAATGAAAAGACTTTAGGATTCATAAGCTAAGACAACTATATACCAAACAAATTCATTAATATCCCACGAATCAAATAAACTATAGGGCCTACAATTTGTAACAAAAGACCTGTCGCTAAAAGCAGCAATAAAATAATAAAGCCATAAGGTTCGAGCTTACTTAACTGCCAAGACCACTTTTTAGGTAAAAGATAAGAAAGAACTCGCCCACCATCAAGCGGTGGAATAGGCAAGAGATTTAACACAAATAAACTAACATTCAGTAAAACCCCAACCTGCCCCATATAAATTAATGCGAGTGGCACACCGGTTAAACTATCCGTACCACTTGTCATAAGGGTTAACTTTGCGCAAATTGCCCAAGCTATCGCCATCAATAAATTTGCTAAAGGACCCGCGACTGCTACTAATGCCATATCGCGATACCTATGTTTAAAATTTTCATACGTGATAGGCACTGGTTTCGCCCAGCCAAAAACAAAACCGCCAAGCAGCAAAAGTGTTAACGGAACTAATACTGTACCTATTGGATCAATATGTTTAAATGGATTAATGGTCAAACGTCCTAACATCTTAGCAGTGGGATCGCCCAACATAGCAGCAACAAACCCATGGGCAACTTCATGCAACGTAATAGCAAACAAAAGAGGGATGATCCAAATCAGCAACTGTTGAATAAAAGTAGCTTGGTTCATAGGGCTGTCCCAAAGCTAAACATCAATATTAATGGCTGAAAGTGCATTCTTCTCAATAAATTCACGTCTTGGTTCAACATCATCGCCCATCAACGTGGTAAAAATAGCATCGGCTGTTACCCCATCTTCAATGGTTACTTTAAGCATTCGCCGCGTTTCCGGATTCATAGTGGTTTCCCAAAGTTGATCAGGATTCATTTCTCCTAACCCTTTATAGCGCTGAATAGACAACCCTTTTTGCCCTTCCTGCAACAAAGCCTGTACCACCTCAGCAAGAGTCAATACAGTTTTTTCTTGACCCTCTGCTATTTTCAATTTGAGCGGATGTTTAAAAAGCCCCGCTAATTTTTCGCCAAATTCACACAAATATTGATATTCATGAGAAGCAAAAAACTCTTGGCCAAAATGATAAGGCTCTGCAATACCATGAGTCGTTATCACAACCGATAAATAAATAGCATTACTAGCACTTGTTTCCGCAGTTACATGATATTGTATGGTAGACAAAGCTTCCCTGTTTAGACGTTGCTCTAAGTTTGCTGCAAACGCCTTAGCCTGCTCTAAATCAACTAGCTGATCAATTTTTGGCAAATAAATAAACTGCTCAAGAATACTTAAAGGATAACGCCGTGATAGTCGTTTGAATTTATGTGAAAATTCACGATATTGCTGAATTAACTTTTCAAGCCCGATCCCTGCAATTGATGGTGTATGTTTGTCTACTCGCAGTTCGGCTTGTTCTAATGCAGATTGTAATAAGTAATGCTCAAATGCTTCATCATCTTTAATGTACTGTTCTTGTTTACCCTTTTTAACTTTATAAAGAGGTGGTTGTGCAATATAAATATGCCCTCGCTCAATAAGTTCACGCATTTGCCGATAAAAAAATGTGAGCAATAATGTGCGGATATGTGCGCCGTCTACATCTGCGTCAGTCATAATAATAACTTGATGATAACGAAGTTTATCCGGGTTATATTC
>Ga0116226_10002300_pt1 | contig 16578 bp, 10 predicted proteins | sample S1TSphfallax_FD_89692 | JGI IMG/M metagenome (GOLD analysis project Ga0116226, IMG submission 89692) | Host-associated microbial communities from peat moss isolated from Minnesota, USA - S1T2_Fa - Sphagnum fallax MG | ecosystem: Host-associated > Plants > Peat moss > Unclassified | place: USA... | reverse complement strand
TTCCATCGAAATGCAAACCTGCCCCCAATCCTCGTTCGAGTTAATCATCGTCGACAACTCGACGGATATCGCGGCACAGAACAGTTTTCGGGACGGACTGGAAATCGCCTGCCACCATAATTACATCATTGAGAGCACCCCCGGTTTATCACGTGCGCGCAACATTGGCGCCCGGGCTGCCAAAGGCGAGTTTGTTGCCTATATGGACGATGACGCCCAGGCCAGTCCCCGCTGGATCGAGTCCATCATTGCGGCATTTCAATCCGGCAGCGATATCGGCATCGTGGGTGGGCCAGTAACGCCGATATGGCTGACCTCGAGGCCGATATGGCTGCACACTCATCTCGAAGGCTTTTTGACCATCGTCAACCGCGGACCCAGCAAGCGGTTATTGGCCCCACACGAGTGGTTGGCCGGGACTAACATTGCCTTCCGCAAGGAGGCGCTCATTGCCGCCGGTCTATTTAATGAAAATCTCGGAAGAATCGGCAAGATTCTCCTGTCGAACGAAGAATTATCCGTCTCGGATAAGATTCGATCCATGGGTTTATCCGTACTATACGACCCGGACGTCGCCATGGCGCACACGGTTCACGTAGAAAGGTTGAACCACGCCTGGATGCGCCGTCGGGTCTTTTGGCAGGTCATTTCTGATCTTTTTTCCGAGGGTGCCTCGGTTGAAATGAGCGCTTCAGACGGTATCCAAAAAATACTCGATTACAAGCAAAAACTATCTCCCAAGGATCGCGGCACCAACGGTCTGTTCCTGGACGTCGACGACGCCCATTTATTTGAAAAACAAATGGACGCTTTATCTTCCCTAGTCCGTTTAGTTGGGACGAGCGGTGCGGACTGGCAAAGCTACCTCACCGATAACGCCAAGTGAAACACCTGCATTTGACTCGCTCCGCACTCGTTCTTACGCCTAGTCCCCATATTCCACGCGAATATGGCAATCGTAATCGCGTCTTCCAAACAATTGGTTTCCTAAAGTCTTTTGGCTATACCGTATCCTGCCTGCTGTATCCTTTTGACGAGGACTGGGAGCGCGCCGTCCCTCCGTACTATTCAGATCTGACCGCCGAGTTCGATTATTTCGCCGTGATTCCGAATAGCAAACAGCTTCACCAGGGGGCTGCCGGATACCATCATCATATTGATGAATGGTGGGACGACAATATTGGTCAACACTTGAAGTGGCTCTTCCAACGAAAACGATTCGACCTCTTTTTCGTAAACTACACCTTTTTTTCAAAGGCCTTTGAATTTGCGCCCAAAGGCGTATTTCGCGTACTCGACACGCATGACCTATTCACTGGTCGGCGAGAGACGTTCGAAAGATTTGGCGTATCCCCGGAATTCTTTTACACGAATGCCCAGGAAGAGACAAAAGCGTTTGACCGCGCAGATACCGTCATTGCCATTAAGCAATCCGAACGTGAATTATTGCGAACGATGACGGCGAAGCAGGTCATATCCATCCCTTATTGGGATCACACGGCGGGCGGCGCCGCAATAGATCGTATATCCGCTGAGCCCCAGTTTTCTCACGATAGGCCCTTACGCTTGGGCTTCATAGGCGCTCAGAACTCTGTCAATATCGTGAATATTCGTACATTTCTCAAGACGATGGCGCGGTATGTCGCATTCTACAACGCACCAGTCGTCATTGTAGTCGCGGGAAACGTGTGCAGGCAGATCGACTCCAGCTATGAGTTCGTCAAGATATTAGGCCGAATTCCCAATATTAAGGATTTTTATCAAAACATTGATGCCGTGATAGCACCACTTGAATTCTCCACAGGAATCAAGATAAAGGTGGGTGAAGCTTTAGCTTGGCAATTGCCGGTACTGGCAACACAGAATGCTTTCGATGGCTTTCAACCATTTCACTCCACACAATCTGAAAATTCCGTTGCCGCTGTTTGCGCATCAATAGTCCGGCTCGCGTTTAACGAAATTTCCTATAAACAGCTCTGTCTGGCGGCTCGCCGATCCGCTCGGGCTGCGGATAAGGCCCAAGACGCCGGCTTTCAGCAACTACGCGAAAGCGCGCGCCAATCTGCGAGAAAAATACTCTTTATTACGGACCGCCCTTTCTGGCACAGGGCCACCTATGTCGACGAACTGGTTGCCCAAACGGTTGAGTACGTATCCAACGTTGCCCCCACAATCGTAATAAATCTGAGCTCTGAGGAGCCCAGCCCCGCACAGGTAGGACACGCCATTAGCTACGTACAGCTTCGCAGCGACGCACAATTTAAAATCTGGCTTTCAGATGCCGCCAGTTTCTTCAGGCTCATCGGCTCCATTCACTATGTGTCCAGCCAGAGTGTCCCTGGGTACATGAATACAATGGATGAACACTGCATTCCGAATTGGAATCTTTGTATTGGCCCTACTGCCTACCATGCGGCCTCGGTCGTCCTCTCCGGCGAATCACGAAAGGACTCAATACTCCTATCGACAGGCATCTTATCACCGCTCCGGTATGCACCCCTAAAGAGTCCCAATTCAGTCCGCACTCCCGGAGTGGCGATATGGGTTGCCAGTGAACTGAGTGAATGGGAGACTCTCATATCCTCCCTCATAGAAACCATCTCCCGAGGATATGGCTTTCCGGTCGCACGCGCAGTGATTCCAGACTACGCTGAATTCGATACCAGTTTTTTTTCGACGTCGATTCAAGACCGCTCAGACCGATGGATATTGCTAAGGCGGGGCAACGTCGCCGAGGCTTTCCTCTTGTATACCGCGCAATATCTCAACATACGGACTCTTGTTCTGGCCGAGGACTTTACCTGCCCCGAAGCCATTTCCCTCGCCACCCCGTCTGTTTCAAAATCGATTTCGGCATTCGTTACCGGTGAAGGCCACGCACACTATGCTGGTGGAAGCAATTCGGGATGGGATGCGCTGTGGCAAGCACTGGAGACCCGCCTGACGACGCCTGACTCCACTGCGCAACTCAATTCCCAGGTTCGCATTTCCGCATGACCTTGACCGATCACGCCATTCCATCGCGTGCTACCGCCTCTATAACCGCTGCCATATCGGATCCCATAGCTATATTCGCCTATTCCCATCTCTGCAATCGAATTGGAATCGCTTTACTGATGATGCTTATATTTGGGTTTCGCGTTGCATTAGCGGATCCGGGGGAAGTATCAATATCTGATACACACTTTATTCGTGACGGTCAAATATGGACCGCCAAGGGAATTGACCTGGTAGGCCGCACGGCACCCGCGGCTGTCACTCACGGCGATTATATGCAGGCGCGTCAGCGCTTCGGTCAAGCCGAAATCGAGAATATCAAGACACTCGGGGCGGATGTCGTTCGATTTCAAGTTAGTCAAGGTGGTACTGATCCCAGATCGCCAATATACTCCTCTCAGTATGTCCGGGAAATCGAGGACGCAGTTGAAATTGCCCGGACAGCCGGATTTTCAGTAATTGTCTGCGTTGATTCGCAAAGGCCGAGCGGTTTGGATGAGGCGGGTATGCCCAGCGAGGAGACCGCCCGTTCTTGGGCTACATTAGCCCCGATATTCCTTCGTGATAGGGGCGTCTTGTATGAGATTTTCAACGAGCCCAATTCTTCCAGAGACCGCAGCAAAGACGAGCACCCATGGGAACGATGGCGCGTAATGATGCAGTTCATCGTCAACCAAATACGTGCAATGGGTTCAGTGAATGTGATCCTACTGGATGGTCTAAATTGGGGACGACAATTGGATGGTGCACCAGATATAAAGGATGAATACCATCAGATCGGATATGCAGTTCACCCATACTACGATGCGTCCATCGCAACAGATTCCGGGCGGGACTCGACATTCGGCAATTTTTCGGGTCACCATGCTGTAATGGCATCTGAATGGGATGCGAGTGTTGCAGAGCATTACGGCTGCCAACTCAATCTGCCAAAATATGCTCACGAGACGGTAAGTTACTTGGACAGAAAGCGAATTGGCGTCATATTTTGGGCTTTCGATTATCCAAATACTATTTTTGAGGGATTCTCTGAGAAGCTGACTACTTATGATGGATATGCATGCAAGACTGCTAACCCGTTTGGCCCTGGAGCCCTGTTGCTTGAACATTTCAAGCACACGCCCTGAGGAAAGCTATGCTATGCCCAATTCCTTAAGGGCATCGCTGACCCGCATAAAATCGACCACGAACTCCTCGTCGTCAAACTTACCTCCACAATGAATGATTGAATGTCTCAACTCCGCGCTTTTGCAAAGATTGGCAAAATGGGGGGGCTTCCATCCGTTTTCTGGCATGAGTTCCAATATGGCGGCACCCGTTTTACAATATATTAAGTTGGTAAGGCCGGCGCCATGAGCGGAGACTACAACCTCGGCGTCCCGAAATAGCCTAATTTGCTCCGGAACACTGAGTTCCTCAGTAATGACGGTCCGAAACCCCATACCTGCCAGAAATCCCTCGAACCCTGCTTCATTTTGGATTTTTCTTTGCCTCGTCTTCTTTCTCGAAACATACAGCCGATTACGCCCCGCCTTACCGCCTAAATCATCGGCCTTTTTTCTGATCCAACTAAACCATCCTGGTACGTTCAATTCGCCCTCCACCTGGAAACACTTTCTGGGTATGTAAAGCCGCTCGACTGCTACCAAAGAATCCTGTCTTACCTGGAGGACGTTACGCTGTTTACCCACAAACACATCTAACAACCCGACTTGCCAATCGCGCTTACAATCCACGATAGGAAGTAAACTGCCCGTGTCCTCTTCGACATCGGCTAAAAAATATGCCGCTGACAAATAGTCGACCGTATGGTGATAATAATTATCATTCCCTCCTAGCAGGTAGCCATTAGCCACAGCGAGCCGCGGGAGGTGCCGGTTGTTCTTGATCTCCAATACATCGTCACGCGAAAAGTTATTTGAATTGCATACTTTCCGATCCAGAATCGAAAACAGCCAGTGCTGCACGTTCGGTAGAATGACCCGGTTTTCATGGAATATCAGCCAATCTCGCGTGTCGATGGTTGCTTCGTGTAAGACTACATACTTCGCCTTGCCAACTACGTCGCGGGCGCTAACCGATGGAAAAAAAGAATGTAATTTTTTATCGACTGCGGATTTGAGCATTTTATCGGCGTCGATGGCGTGAGCTGACTCTGGGGGTAATGCCGATGGAGTTTCACCGTTGAGAATCGACACCCTGGTGGAACGCGTCTTGTCGCCCGGCCTACTCCTAACTTCGTCAAAACTTGTCCGCCCATGGCGATCCATATCGTGTGCGATGGCACTTGCGAATACAGCTGGCTTAACTTTAAAGGGAGCCGCCGCCAAGAGGCGCCAAAGCGGAGGTATCCTTAATGATGGCATTATCTCCGATTCATAGAGATGCATCCCGCTTTCCAGGTTTTCCGCTAGCTTACAGGGGATATTTACTGATGCAGCAAAATCGACCCATTTAAATATGATGTCGAACGAACCATTCTGCCAAAACGCAAACGGCACGCCATAGGCCGCCGAGACAATTGCCCCATGAAGGGAGGCGCTGAGCACAAAAGCGGCGCCGCAGATCTCATCGATTACCCCCTCAATTTTTTCAAGCCCCCGGGGTATTCCCATCCTAAGAATTTTTGTACAGCCCGAGAGCGCAAGCAGTTCCGCATCAGTTCTATCATCAAGAAAATGAGGAATGCATAAGCTATGGCCTTCCCCGCTTTGCGGGCGGGCTTGATAAAGACTCGGCAACAGTAATGCCGGATCGCCGTATGGAGTCTCCTGGGGCAATCCAAGAGCTCTTCGCGTTAACGGGCCTCGAACAGCAAGGATGTCAACGTATGGCCTGAATGCGTCCGAAATTCCGGTCTTCTCGCGACAGCCGCAGCCCCAGTATATGATCTTGATATGACGTGCTACATCTTTTAGATATGGGTCGTGAATTACGCTGCCACAAAGATATACGATGGTGTTGTCCTGCGGAACTCCTGTAAAAACCTTCGTCATTAAATATTCCGCGATGTAATCGCCGAAATTTTGGACCTCTTGGCCTTTTAACCAGTAGGCAATTTCGCCTTTTCTAACATGGGTTTCCATTTTCCTAGCGTCCATATACGAACCAGCGAAATCGGGTAACGAATTCGCTAGCCATTATTTTTGACAAGGGCTTCGTAAACCGGCCGACAATCCGCCAGCGTCAGTTTGGTGCTTTGTAATACCGCGAAGAGAGTCGACGCGGAAACCACAATGTCCTCGTTAATATGATCCGCGCTTTCAAAAAATTTATACAGATCCCCCCTATAGTGAGGCGTGAGCGGATCCGCGGTATGAATGTGCCATATCCAATATAAGGAATATTCGGTCCACGTAGATGAATAGTCCTTGAAGTAACGCATGAGATACGGAGCCCAATCGGGCGCTCCAGCCAGCTTTTCGAGATGAGCCAGCATCGTCGCAACTGTCTTCGACCACAGAAACTCCGGTGTTACTCCCATTGCGTACTTGATGGAGACTGGATCCAGGCTGTCAAAGTCGATTTGTAGTGCCATGGCGGAAGCCCTGAACCATCCCTCAAATTTAGCGATGCCCATTGCGTGATACGGTAACGCCTTGGTGCTCGGCATTTTTGTTGTAATGTCGGCGGTTGCGATAACGTCCGCATCTAAAACCAGGACGATTTCACTTTCGCACTGCGCGACGGCTGCGAGCTTTATCAATTGCTGTCGCAGCCAGCCCGGCACAGTGCCAAAGGAGTCCTTGACGTACCCTATTGCAGGAGCCACGTCTTCATCTATCAAAAACTTATAATTAAATTGGGGAAAATGATCGGTCAGCTGGCGCTGTAATCTATCCAAGTCGTCGCGCGGACACGCAATAGTGACTTTGCCAACCAACTGTTCATACCCGAATCTGGCAAGCGAAGGGAAAAGCCCGTGCCTCGCACGTTCAAGATCGGATTCGCGTGCGTCGACCGCGCACCGAAGGGGGAGTACGATATCAAAATTATTGGTCACAACTGCGTCACTTCTGGATTGCTTTTAAGACGCTAATTCAAGATTCATACGTCAATCGAAACACGGTCTGATCTTGCAAATGCAAAGGGTGGCTCCATTGTCGGGTTGAGCGCGCAAGGCTCCGGTTCTGACCAGAGGCGACGTAGATCGAGTTAAAACGGGTCTTATCCATGGTAATTAAGACAAATAGGCACCAACCTCGACTATTCCTCACTTGCGATTTAGGCGGGTGCAACATGCATGGGGTGGGGCTAGGTGAAGGGATCAATCGACGCCTCATCCGCATGCCGAAATGTCAGAGCCCGGAAGCAGAATCCTAGCCTTCGCCCGTCGTCGTTCCATTTACTACCGGCAGGCCTGGTACTTTGTGGCAACAGCCACACCAACCTGGCAAAAGCCATATCGTGCCGAATGAACAGTTGCTCAGGCTCGATGGGCGTGTAGAGCGTGTATGACTTGCGCTCCTCAAATTTCCAGCATCCGATCCAGAATCCATTGCAATAGAGCGTCATTTCCTGACTCGGGCACTCCGAATCAATGAACGGCTCGCCCTCCAATTCCAACGTGTAGCGCCGATCCGGCGGCGGCACCGTCAATTCCATGATCGCGCCCGCGCCATCATTCCACAAGTGTGCGTCCTCCGGCGTGGCCCAGCCGCTGACGAGGCCCGACAACCCGATGTCGCCGTTGCCAAATAGGCGTGTCACTCCCGGCTCAAATGATGATTGTGGAACTTTCATGCAATCCCCAGGCTTGAGGTTGAGTACTCACTTCGAGGCGTCGAAGATAAAGTTGAGCGGTCCCAAATAGCCGAATTCCTCGGACCAGTACAGGCAGGCCTTGGCGTCGCAAAACCCTTGCTCGCGTAGGCTCGTAAGGATTGACCAACCGATCGGCGCAGCGTCGGAGGGCCGGGGGTCGCCTTCTGCCGTCACATCAAAGGGCGTCGTGAACACCAACCGACCTCCGTCAGCCAACTGATCCGCGACCACTGCCAGGCTCTCCCGTTGAATCCAGCGGGCATCGATTTCTTCCATTGAAATGACCAAATGATGTGCACGGGCAGGCGTCGAGTCATTCCGGGGCAGCAAGTCGACCACGCCGGACCAGCAGGTGAGATCGTGCGACTGCGCTTTGAGCATTGGAAAAAGCGCCCCGAGGTCGCCCAAACCGAGGACGCGGGTCCAGGGATGGAGCAACCCGCCAGCAAGAAGATAATGCAGTAAGGCTCGCTGACGGTTACTCAGCCGCTGCCTGCAATCGCACACCAATTCCTCACGCCAGTTCGGCACGCGGCCGGCGGCCACCACCTCGCCATCTCGAGTGGAGGCGGTAAAACAGGCCTCATTCAGGCACAGGCCACACGTTCCGCGAAGCACCACGGCATCGTCCAGCGTAGCCAGCGATTGCTCGTACAACCACCGGTCGCCGCGCACGGTTGCGGAGCGCCGCAGGTATTCGTCGTACTCCGCCCGCTCGCGAAATTCGATCATACGGAACGGCGCCACTGTCTGAATATCCATGGTGGCCTAGCCCACCCGGCCCGCATGCCGGGCTGGCTTCCACCGTACGATCCGCTGGTCGATCGATACCGCTTTATCCAGTAGATCGGTCCAAATCTCCGGCTCATTCATTCGCGGATCGAAGCCACCCATCTCGTGAAATACATCTCGTGCCACCAGGGATTGCAGTGGGTGATGCTGGGGTGTCGCCTCAGGGTCCGCGGCCGTCGTGGCAATGTACGACGTGCCGTCCACGGCTGCTTGCACGGCCTCGGCCAACTGCGCGGTCCCGACCGCTGCCGGCCGCACGAATGCAAGCCAGGTACCGCGAGCGGTCAACGCCGCCGCGTTCAATCCGACCCCGGGCGGGCTGCCAGGCGGTGATACGACCAACCGAAGATGCCGCAAGCGGCTGGGCAATAGTTTTGCCAGCGGTAGAGTGCCATCGTCCAAGAGAATAATCTCGCCGCCCACCCGACCGAGTGCGCGCGCGGCGTCGCGGATCGCGCCGGCAAGAGTCATCACATCGAGACAAACATCGCCCAATGCCGGGCGGACCACAAGGCTGACGTGAGGGCAGGCTGACCACCCGAGTTCGGTATCGGGCACGACCGCCATTTGTAGCTGACAGACCGCGAATACGCCCACCTGAGATGAATCCTCGGATGGCTGTGGCCGCCGCGACCAATGCGACAGCATCGCGCCCAATTCTTCCAAAGGCGCGGATCGCATGGGCAGCGTGGTCGATAAGTTGGCCAAGGCCGCGTCGGCGCCATCGAGTGCGGTCCCCGCCGATTTCAGACGCAATTCCTTGGTCGCACGAGTGCCATCTTCGCCGAAAACCACCCGACCGATGACTCGGCCGAAACGCCGCTCTCGCACTTCCACGATGGCATAGCCGGGCAGCTGGTCCTTCGCAGGCAAGGGCAGCTGAAATCCGCAATAGCCGTCACCCATGCCGAGATCCCGAACATCGGTTCGCAGCCGGGCCGCCCGCACGGCACGGATCGACCGGGCACCGACAAACACCTCGACCACGGCACGTTCTTCCGGTCGGTCCGGATACCAGCACCAACCCTCCCATTTCCCATCGGTGGAGATCGTGCTCTGACTCAGGCAAGGGACGGCACTCACGATCGGCCCATACCGAGACGCTGGCGGTAGGCTTGATCTATCGCCTCATCAAGCTTTCGGCCCCCCATCTGCAACGAGAAATCTCGCTTGGCGAGGTCGAGCCCCGCCGTCGACAGCGCCTGCCACCGCAGCGGATCGTCGTACAGATTGAGGACGGTTGACGCCATCGCGGCGGGTTCATCGGCAACCAGGACATGCTCGCCGTCGAGGAGACCGGCCCCCTCGACTCCGATGGCCGTCGAGACCACCGGCACGCCGTGGGCCAAGGCCGACAGGATCTTGCCCTTGGCTCCGGCTCCCACCCGCAGCGGGCAGACGAACACCCGGGTGCAGTCGAACACGTCGGCCAGATTTTCAACCAGACCCGTGACGATGATCTTGTCGCTGGCCATCTCCAATAATTCGAAGGGCGGATTGGCCCCCGCAACCACAAAGCGAATCTCCGGCCTCGCGGCATGGATGAGCGGCAGCACGTCGCGGATGAAAAAAAACACGGCGTCGACGTTGGGCGGGTGCCGATACCCGCCCAGAAAGCAGATGTCCCGCCGGGATTCGAAGCCCACGCGGGTCCCCACGACGTCGATCATCAGCGGCCAGACCGTCACCGCAGCTTCCGGGACTTCGTGCGCCAGAATATCCGCTTCCACGGTCGAATGAGTGATCGTGCAGTCACTCTGCTTGACCAGCTTCAACTCCCTCTGCTTGGTCACCTCCGCGGCCTCCAGTGCGGCGCTGTCGCCCTCCAATTGCGCCTGCCGTTGCTGGCGCAGGTAATGAAGGTCGGCGAGATGAAAGAGCACCAGCGCATTGGGCGCGAAATCGCGAAGCAGCGGCAGGCATTTATGCATGACCCCGACGCGATAGACGATCACCACGTCGAAGAGAAATCCATAGCGGCGAATGTAGTTTTCGAACCCCACTTCGTACGGCGCGTAGGCACAATCCACCCCTTCGCGCTGGATCTGCGGCGTGTAATTGGGCTCGAATAGCCAGTTATCCTCGGGCACGAAATGCGCCTTGTAGTTGAGCGCTTGACTGCAGCGCAAGCCGAGGACCGTCTGCACCGAACCCGCATCTTGATCTGGAGTGGGTGTGACCGCGTCCACGAACAAGATGCGTTTCGTGACATGGCGTTCCCTCTCAAAGAACGGCGCCTCGGCATTGCGGCGATGGGTCTCGAAGCGCGATCGCCAGCGGAGGAACAATTTTTTGAGGTTGATGACCTGATAGGCCTTCACGCCACCGCTCGTGTTGGTGCCCGAGGTTTTACCCTCATAGTGGACCACCCGCGAGGCCGGCTGATACCAAACCTCGAGATCACGCGCCAAGACCCGCTGGCAGAGATCGGCGTCCTCGGCATAGGCCGGCGTAAAGTGAGGATCGAAGCCACCGAGTTCGCGCCATAGCGACGTCGGCAGGGCGATGGAGCACCCCGAGATGTAGTCCACCTGTCTGGCGTAGCAATACTGCGGCCGGTTTGGATCATCTTCGCGGCCGTAATTCCAGGCACCGCCGTCGCGCCAAATGATCCCGCCGGCCTCCTGTAATGACCCGTCTGGGTACAGCATCTTGGAACCGACGAGACCCGCCTTCGGGAACCGGGTGAAGCTCTCGATGATTTCATCGAGCCAGTGCTCGACCACGCGGGTGTCGCTGTTGAGCATGATGACGTAGCCGCCGCGGGCCATCTCGCCGCCGGTGTTACAACTGCGAATGAACCCGCCGTTTTTCTCCTGACGCCAATAGCGAATGCCTTTGACCTGCGGCACGAATTCGGCGGTTACTCCGTCGGGCGAGCAATCGTCCAAGAGGATGATCTCGGCGCTGAAGCAGGACGCATGCCGCAGCAGGCTGTCGAGCGCATTCAGGGTCCAAGGCAGCTGACCGTACACCGGCACCACGATGGATGCGTCCGGGTGCGAGTCGTCCAATCGGAGCGATCGCGTCATCGAGTTGAGAGCTGCCACGGCACCGGCAAAATCCGGCGACTCGCCCTGCAGGCCGTGGGCGGCCATGAAGGTCACGCCGCATTGAGCTTCCAGCACCACCGCATCGTCCGGGCGACGGTCGTACAGATTCAGCGTCCCCGGGGGTCGGGTGGGTTCCTCCGCCAGCGGCCAGGGATGCAGAAGTCGCGGTACGTCGAAATAGCTTTGCTGCGCCGAACTCGCGACTCCGGCTTGCTGAGCCTTCAGGCGCCGAATCTCACTGCGCAACTCCAGCGTACGGTCCTCGATGGCGAGCAGGCGACCGGCGAGTGCCATTCCACGGCTGTCGTTGCCTTGCCGGGATACGGGGGGCAAGACCGGGCGCGGATAGGCCAGCGTCGGCACGAATTCATGGCTCGATTCATAAAGCCCCGGCGCAAGCGGTGTGATGGGATTGCTGGACCACAGAAACAGGTGCCAGTCCGACCCGTGCCTGCCCGCGCCGTTGTGCAGGGAGGCCACCCGACTTCGCGAGAATCCCGCGTCTCGAAGCAACCCACCGCTGATCGCACGGTGCAGATAGTGCAGCGTGTAGGGTACGTTCGGCGTTGTGGGCAATTGCGCGCGTCGACTCCAAGCGGCCACCACGCCGCCGGCCGCCAGGGTGGCGGTGAATATCGTTGACTCCAAAAATGGCGACAGCGCATCGGGGTCCAGACCCAGCAGCAATTCGCAAGGCGCCTCGTCTGGCCCGGATGACGGCGCTCGAACGCTCGCGGCACACCCCAGGGCGACGGCGCACGCGGCCGGGTCCGCGCCCCACACCTCGACCTTGTGAGCTACGGCAAAAGGCTGCAGGCAACCGAGCAACACCCACGGCAATGACGCCGGCGCCACGGCCGCCTCGGGCGCCGAGGACGCCACGGGCAGAGCCGCATCCCGGGTCGCATTCACAACCCCGCCACCTGCCGTGCGGGTGGGTCATCCGCGAAATCCTCCGCGGACTCATGTGCTTGGTTCAAAGCCATATGGCCGATCACGACTCGACTGCCTTCCGGGATCAAATTGAGCACCGCGGAACTTGCCGCCGCGTAGATGAGGGATGCGCCGCAGGAACGTAAGGTCGCGCCGACGACCTCCAAGGCCGTAATGCGCGCACCCGCCCGCCGCAATTCACTCTCGTCTTCCTCGGCCATGCGCTGCGGTCCGAAATACTCGACGCTGTAGCCCCACTCGCGGAGGCGGCGCACGGCGCCGAGCTCATCGCGAAATAATCCGGGCAGCCCCAGGACTGCCGCGTGACCGATGAACAGCGGCGGCGGGGGCAGAGGCGAGTCAAACCAACGCGCCCGGAGCAAGTCCGCGGCACGCGACACCCCCTCCAAACCGCGGGGCATCCAAGCATCCTCGCCATAGCCTGACTGTAATTCGAGGGTCGCCGCAGGCTGCGCCAAGATCGACCACCCCGACTGGCGCAACCGCAGACAGAGATCGATCACCGCGGCGCCCAGATCGTCACCAAAGGCAGCGTCCAAGCCCCCGACCTTCTGCACGGCGGCCGCGCGGAATGCCACCGCTTGATACGATAAGGCGTGCACCGGGTAGGTTCCCGCAAGCTCGGCTTTCGCTTCAGGGTGACCTGCCTTGACGCAGTCCTTGAGGGCACCCTCCACCACGCATAGACCGCCTCCGCAGGCGGCCGCCCAGGGTGTCAGCGCATGCCCGCCGATGGCCGCGGCGTTGTGGTTGAGCGAAAAAGCGTCGACGATGTCGCGTAAAAAATTTTCGCTCACGATGGCGGTACCGCTGAGCATCATCACCAGGTCCGTCCCCGCGGCCCGCTTGGCGTCGGCCCACTCCACTGTCAGATCAGTCACGGTACGGATATAACGAATTCCGCGCACCACGCTCGGCGCCAATACGACGTCCTGGGCTTGACCACTGTCGATCAGCACCACGCTGGCGATCGAGCCCACGCCCGCGCGCTGCAACGACGTGAGGCACGCATGGAGTTGGGCCAGCGACGTGGATGCCTGCACCAGGATGGTCATCGAAGGGCGCTCCGGGACCGACAACACGATCGGACGGTGCGCCTTCGTCGTGGTATCCACGATATCGCAGAGTCGTCGATGGATGCTTAAAGGTTCGCCCTGCTGCATATCTTTCGACAGGCGGGTAAAGAACTCGCCCACCACGGCGAACAGTTCGGATGACGAGGTTTGAGCGTCGCGCCGTGAGAACTCCTCGAGCCGGGCGGTCAGCAAACGATTCCGGGTCTCCAACTCGATCAGCCGATTGTCGAAGCTGATCGCCTCCTTGTTATGGACCACCAGCGGGGAACCGATCGGAATGCGGCTCTCGGTCTCGATGAGCGTATAGGTCTGGGTTCGCTTGTCAGATCTCGGCAGCGTCTGCGTGACGAAGCTGAAGGCATAAAAGCCGTCGCCGATCTTCGCCTGCCGCAAATCTTCGCGGTACTGTGCCGCGAGACAGCTGCCGACGTCGATCCCGTCGATCAAGACGGTGATGCTGACCCGCGACTCCGGTGACGCTTCGTTCCAACACCAGCCCTCGATGAGTCCGTCGGGCCGCACCACATCAATACGTCCCTGCATCACGACAGCAACGCGCCATACAACTGTTCATGCTGCGCAATGATCTCGGTGGATGCCACCGGCACGTGCATCGAAGCCGTGATCGCCTTCAGCCGCGCCGGCGCCTTCGCGAGGCGCACCAGGAGCGAGGTCAGCGCGATCGAGTTGCCCACCGGAAAGTGAAAACCGTCGATCCCGTCGCGCACCTTCTCCGCCATGCCGCCGATGTCGGAGCACACGATCGGGCGCCGGTTGCGCAGCGCTTCCTGAATCACCACTGGGGAGTTCTCCCACCAGATGCTCGGCATCAGCACGACATCGACGCATTGCATGAGTTCGTCCACCCGCTCCTGATCGTATGCGCCGTGGAATACCACGTTGCGCCCCGAGGTCTCGAGCCGGGAGAGAAAGTGCGTCTGGAACTCCATCGGCTGCACGCTGTAATCGCCGAAGATCTCGAACACCACCGAGAATTCACCCTGCTTTTCGAGGAATTTCGCCGCCTCGAGGAGTACGCCGATGCCCTTCAATTCGGATACCTGGCCGAAAAACCCCACCCGCAAGGGACCGTCCCGCTCCTCGGAGATTTCGGTGGCGCGCTTCGCGCTGCGATGCACGATGTTCTCGATCACGGATAATTTCGCAGGAGGTAGTCCCCAGGCGATATACCGCTCCGCCAGAAAGCTCGAGGGTGCGATGAAGTGATCGACGAGATCGAAGAACCGCTGGATGTACAGGTTGCGCAGAAAGAAATCCGACGGGCTGATCTCCTTGAAACAGCCGCTGCAGCGCAGCGGCGAGGCGTGATGGCACAACGTGCGATGCTGCTTGGTCACCATCTGCCCATAGTGATTGCAAATGGCCAGATACTCATGGAGCGTGAGCACGATCCGGCACTGCGGCAGCGCGTCACGTACCAGAAAAAATGCCTCCACCCCGAAATTAATGTAGTGGTGAAAGTGCACGATGTCGGGCTTCAATTCGTCGAGCAGCGCGCGAAAGGCTTGCGGAAAGTTCGGGTCCGTGTTGGCGAACTTGAACCAATCGAAGGCGCCGCCCGAGTAGAGGTACTCGCTGGGGGAAAACGGCTGGCTGATGGTGGCGCCCATCTTCTGATTCATCTGGTCACGTGCACACCCGAGAAACGAGAGTTCGTACTCGGTGCGGCTATGCAGGGCGGCAAAGAGCTGGTAGGCCGAGATCTCCGCGCCGCCGCGGGTGACCTGCGGATGGCTGTGCGAGGCGATGAGAATGTTGGGCGAGGCCTTCACGGCGTGCGCAGTCCCCGGGTCAAGGCCCCGGTCCATCGACGTTGATGCACCCACGCGTTATACAGCGTGACGTTCATCCGCCAGCGCCGATCGGGCATCGCCTGCGACTTGCGCTCGAGATGGTAGAGCTGGCAGTCGCCCGCGACCACGCAGGTAAGGCCGCGCTCCCGCAGTTTGAGGCACAGATCGGAGTCCTCGAAATCGCCGATGATATACGCCTCGTCGAAGCCGCCGAGTTCGACCGCGAGCGAGCGGCGCATCAACATGCATGCCCCGGTGATCGCCTCGCAGACCCGAAGGCCCCGGTCCTCTCCCGGTATCCGTCCCTTGTTGACATGATCGACGAACAACCAGTTGCCGAATTCCTTGATCGGACGGTAGGAACATCCCTCGTGCTGGATGGTGCCGTCCTCGAACAAGAGCCGCGGTCCGATGACGCCGATGGTCGAGTTTTGCTTGAGGCGCGCCGCCAGCATTTCGAGCCAGTCATCGGTGATCGGAAAGATGTCGGAATTGAGGAAGCAGATGAAGTTCCCGCGCGCCGCCTTGAGCCCGATGTTGCAGGCCGGCGCAAAGCCGAGATTGTCGGGCAGGATCAGCAGCGTGAACGGGATGCCGAAGCGCTCGAAGGTGGAGTGGGCCAGCACCTCGAGCTCGCGCCGCTTCGACGGATCGTCGAGCACGTAGATGATCTCGTGCTGCTGGTGGGCGGCGTGGCGCGAGAACATCGCCATCTGGTATTCGAGGAAATCCACGCGACCGTAGAGCGGGATGATGAGGCTGAATTCCGGAGTCTCCGGCAGCCAGCCGAATTGCATGGTGTGGGTGGGGCCCCGCTCCTGCGGCCGGGCGGCGTTCAACAGCGAGATCGCCGGACCTAAGACGCGGTCGAAGGCATGATCCAATTCATCGTAGCGCACGTCGACGGCGTCCAGGATCTGCTTGATGGCGTTGAGCCCCGCATGCCGGGAGAGCCTGAAGGGTTTGAACCCCACTTCGCCGCTGTCCAGTTCCACTTCCAGATAGCTCATGTCGCCCTTCGAGATGGCTGAGGGCACCCGCGCGATGAAGCCGCAGCGCGGATCGGAGAAACCCGTCTGCTCGCCGAATGCGGTGATGACGTCGGGCCGCGCGACCTGGATCGAGTGG